>WFLX010072483.1_pt1 | contig 28419 bp, 30 predicted proteins | sample 4967041 | NCBI WGS metagenome assembly WFLX01 (sample SAMN12857096, study PRJNA449069) | gut metagenome | isolation source: stool from male and female vole | host: Microtus ochrogaster | place: USA:Florida | collected 2017
ATCCTGGGGCTGGAGAAGGTCCCAAGGGTTGGGCTGTTCGCCCATTAAAGTGGCACGCGAGCTGGGTTCAGAACGTCGTGAGACAGTTCGGTCTCTATCTGTTGTGGGCGCAGGATTTTTGCGTGGGTCTGACACTAGTACGAGAGGACCGTGTTGGACAAACCTCTGGTTTACCGGCTGTCCTGCCGAGGGCACCGCCGGGTATCTAAGTTTGGTTTGGATAAGCGCTGAATGCATCTAAGTGCGAAGCCATCCACAAGATAAGAAATCCATATCAGGGCCGTTGGAGACTACGACGTAGATAGGGTGCAGGTGTACGTGTGGCGACACACTCAGCCGAGCACTACTAATCGCCCGAAAGCTTCTTAATAGAGCAATACAGTTACACTTGGAGGAAATTGCGAAACCTAACGGGGTTGTCAAGGTACCTCTATAAATAGTGTACTGAGGATTATTTAAAGCTTAATGCTTTTGAGAAATCCTATCGGACGTTATTGTCCGGGGTTTGTACGGATGGTTATCACTCTGCTTTTGGCTCATGTCTATCTTATGCCGGCCGGGTATGGTCGGGAAAAAAGTTAAGGCGGTTATAACGTAAGGGCTCCACCTCTATCCATTCCGAACAGAGTCGTTAAACCTTACAGTGCCGATGGTACTGCGCAAGCGGGAGAGTAGGACGCCGCCGATTTATAGAGAGTCCTGAAAGGAGACAACGGAGAGAGAGTTGTTCTTTTCAGGGCTTTCTTTTTTTACGTTTTTTCCGAAAGAGGACTGTTGAGTCTTGTTGAGTCTTGTTTCTTATTCTTATTATTTCTTTTGTTTGAGGTTTTGTTTCTTAGTACTGTCTATTGATAATTCTCTGGTTTCATATTTAGTCCTCATCATCGGCGGCCACTTTTTTCAAGTTCTTTATTATATGATGCTGGAACTTGGCATTTGCTATTTCTTATCACAATATTCCTTTTTCTGATGCCAGGTTTTGTATCAATTGTTTTTTATTTGAGTAGTTGTTCTCATTTTGGTTTATTTTTCCTTTAAAAAAATCTTTTTCATCCGTTTTTTTCATAAGTTTCAATAATCATCTATTCATTAAATATAAAATTTCACATTATGAAAAAAGCGTGTTTTTTATTGGCCATACTATTTGTGATATGGTCATGTGTTGAATCAGGACATCCTTCATGCTCCGATGATCAGGAATTAGTTTTTTCACAAGACTCTGATATTGGAAGTGTGTTGCCGGGAACATCCGGTTTTGCCGGGGCTTCGGATGCCCTCTTGGCTTTGAGAAAAGTCGATTCACTTTACCGACATTGCCAGGTGCTTGATGACACATTGTTGTCACAGGTAGAAACTTATTATTTGACAGAAGGTTGGAGATTCTCATCCCGTTCCCGGACCATTTATCAACTATATAAGGCGGTTTCCTTGTATAATAGTTCGGATTTTTCGGAGGCCTTCAGAAAATTGCTGTCCCTTGAATCCTCAATTGAACATTTGCATGATCCGTATTTAAGCGGAGTGTTCCATTACTATTTGGGTCGTATCTATCAAAGCCACGGATATTCTTCACAGGCTCTCATTCATTTTCGTCAGGAACGTTTTTACGCATTATGCCTTTCGGATGCTAATCAGATTGCTAAAAGTGATCACCATTGTGCGTTATCCCTATTACAATCCAATGATTTAGATTCTTGTCGCTATTATATGGAACATTCCTTGCTTTACCTTCCGAAGTTGAATGCCCGATGCCGTAAGATGGTATGCAATAACATTCTGTTTGTTCGGCAGGCCTATCTTCCGAATTGGGATTTACCTACTGAAGATTATTTTTCAGAATTGTTATCTCTTATGGAGAATAGTATTGACACTTGTCGTGTCTATTACCTGTTGATGAATTATTATTATTCCCGTTTTGAGAATGCGAAGGCCGATTCCTTTTTCCAGTGGGGTCTTGTTCATGATCCAGGTCCTATTCTGTTCAATTTGTCTAATTATCTTTATTGCCGCCAGACCGGATTTTCTTCTAAATCCCTTTATTACTATGAGCTTTATGTCCAGGCCAAATCCTTGTATCTTTCAAAACTTCGGAATCAGGAGGTGATTTCCATTGAACAGGATTACCGACGTCGCCGTTTGGAGCATCGGTGGTATCTTAGNTTATTTCTTATAGTTTCGCTTTCTGTATTTGGATTGATACTTGTATTTGTTCTTTTTGTTTTATATAAACGGAGGCAGGAGCGTCTTCTTTTATCTGCACTTGAAACCTATCGAACAGAATTNTCTCTTTGNGAATCAAAATTATCCAANGTATGGAATAAGCGATTGTCAGAATCACTCGATCGATTGTCAGTTTCTGAACGTGCCCGTCGCAAAGGAGAATCCCAAATCACGGTTTATCGCTCCCTTCTTTCCCGAATGCTTCACCGTTTTATGCTCCGTCATCCGTCAGCTTCCTTATCGGGACCGGATTTTACGTTATTGGTGGATGAATATGCTGCAAGTTCGGCATCAGGATGGAAGTTGGTCAATCATCTTCGATCCCGTAATATTCGGTTAAGCGACCGGGATATTTTCATCTGTATTCTTTTTTACGAGCACAAGGTACCCCAGCAAGATATGCCTGATGTCATCTGTACCGCTAGCCGTAATGCACTGAAAAGTGCCAAGAGCAAGATAAAGTCCCGCCTATTGTCCGTCCAAGATCGGGATCCGATATTGGAACGTCTTCTGGAGAAATTCTGAGAAGTAACTTTTTAATGTTACAACCGGATTTANGGTTTAATTATCAGAATCTTATAAAAAAGTGCAGTAACCTGGTATTGCAGAATGCGATTAAACCCCGTACTTTTGCAGCGCATTTTTAACCAATATAAAAATAACACATTATGAACAAACGATTATTGTACTTTGTGGCCATGCTTCTGTTGCAGGCCGTGTTCGTTCTTCCGGCTCATGCTACCCCGGATAGTACGAAAGTGGAACATGACAAGGAGATCAATTTCTTCAAAGAATTTGTACCTGACGAGCTGGACTTACAGATACTTACCGAGGTAGGTGGAATTTGGGAACCGTTTTCCCTGGGCGATGATGAAGCGGTTGGAGATTTTTCCGGCGTATTGCTTTCAGAAGGGATCTTGCGGCTGAGCTTTTCNGTCCCGGTNGGTCAGAGCCGGGTGCGGGTATTCCGGAATGGTTTACCGATCATTGTGACACGGATTTCAGGTAGTGGCGAAGAAGATCTTCCCTTGGGTACGGTTCGTACAGGCCGCCATGTAGTATTGATACTGCCGGAAGAGGGCGAAGAGGGCTGTTTCTACATAGGCCGGTTTACGGTGGAATAGACGACTGTTTCACGCCGTGCGCGTTGATGTTATTACGGGTTTAGGGCCCGTATGATTATATATATCGAACCACAGCCTCAATTCCCCCCGGGTTGGCGAAAAACATCTCCTCGGCCCGCCGATTTCGGTTGATGCCGGCGGGAATGTCATCTCCGGATTACGAAACGGGAGAGAGAAGAGCCGGGAGTTTTTCTTTTTAAGGGGGGGATGTGTTGGCGACGGGGAGATGCCTATCCTTTACTATGGTTACGGTGGGAGTTTTGGACAAGACCCCTATCGGGAGTGCCGGATCAGAAGCGAAGTTTCTGGGGCCGGCACTTTTTTTGTGTGACGGATACTGTGGTCGNTGTGGGATGGACTTGGGNGCGGATATTATATTGGAGGGAGGGCAATATGTGANGGGAATCTTTAGCGTGTTGGGTTATGCCTGCTATNTTTAGTGTGTTATGNTCACAATAGTTTAGTATATTGAGTTTGGTTTATTATGCTTATTGTTTGTTTATGCTTGTTTTTGTGCGCGGATGTGTGGGTGTGTTTGATACGGGATGGAGGAAAGGGGAAGGATAGTAGAGGTGATGTATTGCTTCAAATCAAGAAGTTAGGAGGGCAGAGATACATTTATTCTTATAAGTAGTTAGGACATTTCGGTATTTTGTTCTTTGGAGGTTGAAACATGTTGCAGGATTGCAAACGGGTGGAATAGAGTTTGGGAGATGATCATTTGCATTTTTCTATGGTTGCTTATCATCTTGGCGGCAGGCCGTGGGTTATCGCATCAATCACCCGTACTCTTTGCCCTGAAAAAATTAGGAATGCAAATCCTATAAAGAAGAAATGAGTATTCCCGCATGAAAAATGTGAAAAAAAATCGATAAATGTTGGCGATTTCGCTGATAAACACGATATTTGCACCCGCTTTAGAGCACCCGCCGGCAATCTCTGGCAAGGAACGCTACTTGTATATATTGCCAACGGTCTATTTTAATAACCCTTTAAAACTATTCAGAGTAATGGATTTAATGAAAATTGCAGAAGAGGCTTTTGCCACAGGCAAGGAGTTCCCTTCATTCAACAGCGGTGATACAATCACTGTTGCCTACCGCATCAAGGAAGGTAATAAGGAGCGTATCCAGCAGTACCGAGGCGTAGTTATCCGTATTTCGGGTCATGGTACCAAGAAGCGCTTCACTGTTCGCAAAATGGCTGACGGTGTTGGCGTTGAACGTATTTTCCCGATCGAGTCACCTTTCATCGACAGCATTACTGTCAACAAGTACGGTAAGGTTCGTCGTGCCCGTCTTTACTATCTCCGTAATTTGACCGGCAAGGCTGCTCGTATTAAGGAAAGACGTGTTGTATCGGCTAAATAATATTGACCATAGGCGATACGAAAAAAGTCTGTCGGCGGCGCTTTCTTATGGAAAGGTCGCCGATCTTTTTTGAATAAAAATAAGTACATCGGTCGGATGAGGGACTTACGCGTACGATTGGCGGGGCGCATTCATAATGAAGATATCCGGGAATTATGCTTCAAGGCCCAGGAAGAAGAGAACGATGGGCTGAAAGAGCAACTTTATGCCCTGACCTGTGACGGGGAAGACCGGATCGCCTACAATGCTTTATGGATATTGACACATTTCCCGGCTTCGGATATCCGGTGGCTCTATGTCCGGCGGCAGGAACTCATCGAACGGGTAATGATGGAACCGCACAGCGGCAAGAAACGGTTGTTGCTCACACTGCTTGAACGTCTACCATTCGAGGAAGAGGATTTGCGGACGGATTTTATTGACTTTTGTCTGCACCGTATATTGTCGGCCGATGAAACTATCGGAAGCAAGGCTCTATGTATTAAATTAGCCTATAAGCAATGCCGGTATTATGAAGAGCTGAAAGATGAATTGGCGGTCTGTCTCGATATGTTATCCGTAGATTCAATGCCGCCGGGAATCGGAACGACCAGAAGAAATATTTTAAAGAAACTGAGAAAAAAATAATATGACAAAATCGGAATATGCAAAGTCCAACCGGGAATGGTTGGCGGCGAAAGCTAAAGAGGAGGGAGTCCAATCTCTTCCTAAAGGTATTTTATATAAGGTCCTGGCCTCAGGAGAAGTTTCGGGAAAACAACCTACACCCCGGAGTATCGTCACGGCTCATTATACGGGCTGGACAATTGACGGCAAGCAGTTCGATAGCAGCCGTNGTGGGGNNCNGCTTGNNGTNCGGCNATGCGATTTGATCGAGGGTTGGATNATTGCCATGACGCAGATGCGCGCAGGTGACAAATGGGAGGTATATATTCCAGCAGAGATGGGATATGGTAATTATTCACAACCGGGCATTCCGGGCGGATCGACTCTTATTTTTGAGATTGAATTGCTCTCTGTCGCATGATTGGCGGCTGGTAGGATTGCCGGTTCTATCGGTAGCCGGTATTCTGTTCCGGTGGTGTTTCGGCAATGTGAAAGCCTGTGGACTTATGTCGGATAGTTCCCGGAAAGACGGATGTGAAGCGATGAATGAATATCTTATTTATTATTTCCGACGATGAATGTAGAGGAAATCAGAGATTACTGCCTGTCGTTACCACTGGCGACCGAGGATCTCCCTTTTACCGAAACCGCCTTGGCTTTTCGTGTATTGGGAAAGATTTTTGCCATGATAGATTTGGATGACACGGAGTGGTTCGTACTGAAATGTGCCCCCGATTTCGCGTTGGAATTGCGTGAGATACATCCGGAAATCAGAGGCGCGTGGCACATGAATAAAAAGTACTGGAATCAACTCAGTTTGTCTGGTGCGCTTCCCGATGACCTGATCAGAGCGCTCATTCGGCATAGTTATAGCGAGGTGGTGAAAAAAATGTCACGGAAAGTAAAGCAGAACAATACCGAGTTGCTGTCCGTACTGTTATAAAAAGGATAATGTCCTTTGTCGATGTTGTCCGGGGCTTTCTTTNGCCTCCTTACATGCCGGTAAAAATGTAGTAATGAATGCTGGGGTTCGCAAGTTGCAGTGCTGATACCCTCCGCATGATAAAAAAATAAGGCAGGAATTTCCTAATTGGCTAACGTTTTGTAAATTTGCCGTGCAAAAACAGGCTGTGAGTGAATGCGATGCGGGGGCGATGGCCTGCAAAACGGTCGCTGTCGGTTGTTTTTGCGAGGCATATGTTATAATTGAGAAAAACAGAAATCCCATGAAGGAAAAGATTTTCAGAATCTTGCTGTTTGCGGTTGCCGTGGGCATTGTGACCTATTTTTTTCCTCATAACGATGTTTTCCGTTATGAGTTTGAGATCGGTCGGCCTTGGCGTTACGGTCTGCTCACCGCTCCTTACGATATCCCTGTTTATCGCAGCGATTCCACTATTAAGGCGATGCAGGACAGCGTTGCGCGTCGTCTTGAGCCCCGTTATGTTCTCAATACCGAGATAGGGGCACAGCAATTGGTGCGTATGGATGCCGCCCATCGTTCCAGGCCGCGGCTTTCAGATCCGGATTATACATATCTGCGTAACGCAGTGGCCGGATTTTATCAGCGGGGTATTCTTTCCACATCCGATAAGGCCGATATGCAGCGGCGGCAATTATTGCAAATTTGTATTGAGACGGGAATGAACCGTGGGCGCTCGGTTCCTTTGGCCGAAGTGCCGACTGTCCGCGAGGCCTATGAACTGATATTGCAGGGTGCGGCCGATGCTGGTGTTTTAGAGCAGGGGGTAAAAGGGTTCGATGTGAATCGTTATCTCTCGGCCAACCTTGAATTGGATTCCGCTGCTACCCGAAAAGAATATTATGCTCTCATGCAGGGCATTTCGCAGACCTCCGGTATGGTGCAAGCCGAGAGCCGTATTGTCGATCGCGGAGAAATCGTCACCCCGGAAATCTACAACATCCTCAATTCCTACCGCCGGGCACAGCTCAAGCGTCAGGCTTTCGGTGGAGATGAGGTCATGATGGCCGTCGGTCAGTGCTTTTTGGTCATTCTCTTTCTCGGTGCGGTTTTGCTCTTTCTCTATCGTTTTCGTCCCTGGATCTATAAATCGCAACCGGCCACACATGCCGCTGTTTTCCTGATCGTGCTGATGGTAGCACTTACCTCGCTGCTTTCTTCCATTTACGTGCAAGGGGCATACGCCGTTCCTATCGGTATCGTGACCATCGTGTTGTGTACGTTTCAGGGCTCCCGCATGGCTTATTTCTGCCACATTGTCATGGCGGTTCTCTGTTCCTTCATGGCTCCTTCGCAATTTGAATATCTCGTTCTTCAGGCTGCTGTCGGTATGGTCATTATTTTTAGTCTGAAAGACGGCCTGACCGAACGTTCTCAATTGATGCGGGTAGCGATCTTCGTCCTGCTGACCTATTGTTTATGTTATATGGCGTTCGCTATGGCCGGGGAGGGATCGCTGCACAATTTGTCGTGGTTTACCTTCGTGCTTTTTCTTGTCAATTCCTTATTGCTGTTACTTACCTANCTCATCATCTTCGGTTTGGAAAAGGTTTTCGGATTCATGTCNGGGGTGACATTAGTCGAGCTCTGCAATCTGAATACCGGCCTGTTGCTACGTCTTTCTGAAGAATGTCCCGGCACGTTCCAGCATTCCATGCAGGTCAGTAATCTGACGGCCTATGCGGCTAAGAAAATCGGGGCCAATGCCCAGCTGGTGCGTACAGGAGCTCTTTATCATGATGTCGGGAAGCTTTGGAATCCTTCTTACTATACAGAGAATCAGCATGGGGTGAATCCGCATGACCAGCTCACGACCGAGCAGAGTGTGGAATACATTCGCCGGCATGTTTCCGAGGGTGTCCGTCTGGCAGAAAAGGCCAACTTGCCGTCCGAAATCGTCGATTTTATCCGGTCGCATCATGGCTGCGGCGTTATGAAATATTTTTATAATACCTGGTATAACGCCCATCCCGGAGAAGCGCCCGATCCGTCGCGTTTTGCTTATCACGGTCCTGATCCGGTNACCCGTGAGCAGGCTCTTCTTATGATGGGCGATGCCGTTGAGGCCGCTTCCAAGAGTATGAAAGATTACAGTGAGGAGGCGNTGACTAAATTGGTCAATGGCATTATNGACGGCCTGGTCGCTTCCGGCCGTCTGAGCCAGACGAACCTTTCTTTTCGGGATGTGGAGGTGATCAAACGCTCCTTTATCGAATATCTTCTTTCCGTTTACCATACTCGAATCGCTTATCCGGAATTGAAACAAAAGTCAAAGCGGAAGAAATCCTGAGCGTAACGGTTACGGGCAGGAACCTTACGGCAAGAAAATTCATTTATACATTACAATCAATAATTCAAAAACAACTATGGCAAAAAAAGCTTTATTACTTATTCTCGATGGCTGGGGATGTGGCGACAAAACCAAATCGGATGTAATTTCCAGCACCCCGACGCCCTATTGGGATTCTCTCCTGAGTAATTATCCTCATGCACAGCTCCGTACAGACGGTCTTAATGTNGGCTTGCCGGAAGGACAGATGGGCAATTCCGAGGTCGGCCACATTAATATCGGCGGCGGTCGTATCGTTTATCAGGACCTGGTCAAAATCAACATGGCTTGCCAGGATGGCAGCATTCTCCGGAATCCGGAAATTGTTGCCGCGTTTGAAAATGCCAAAAAAGGCGGTGCCATTCACTTCATGGGGCTTACTTCTACCGGCGGCGTCCATTCGTCACTCGATCATTTGTTGAAACTCATCGATATCGCCAAAGTTTATGGTCTTGAGGAGCGTACTTTCATCCATTGCTTTATGGATGGCCGCGACACCGACCCGAAGTCCGGTCTCGGTTTCGTCAAGACTGTTTGCCAGCATACAAAAGAAACCGCTTGCGGCAAGGTGGTGAGCGTTATCGGCCGTTTTTATGCCATGGACCGCGACAAGCGTTGGGATCGTGTCAAAGTGGCCTACGATCAATTGGTCAACGGAATCGGCGAACATTGCTCTTGCATGGGCAAGGCCATTCAGGCATCCTATGATGCCGGTGTGACCGATGAATTCATCAAGCCGATCGTGCGTGTGGACGAGAACGATCATGTTATCGGGACCATTCAGCCCGGTGATACGGTGATTTTCTTCAATTATCGTAACGACCGTGCCCGTGAAATTACCATGGCATTGACCCAGCAGGATATGCCGGAACAGGGCATGAAGACTTTGCCCCTTTATTATTGCACGATGACTCCCTATGATGCTAATTTCACAGGTCTGCATATTCTTTTCCCGAAGGAAAATGTACAGAACACTCTCGGTGAAGTAGTCAGCAATGCCGGCAAGACCCAGTTACGTATTGCCGAGACCGAGAAATACGCTCATGTGACCTTCTTCTTCAACGGCGGCCGCGAGGATGAGTACACCGGCGAAAGCCGAATCCTTGTCCCCTCTCCCAAGGTGGCCACTTATGACCTGCAACCCGAAATGTCCGCCCTTATTGTCAAGGACAAGTTGGTGGATGCCATCAAAAGCCGCGAATATGACTTTATCGCCTGTAACTTTGCGAACGGCGACATGGTAGGACATACCGGTATCTATGCCGCTATTCAGAAAGCGGTCGAGACCATCGACGTCTGTCTGCATGATGTCGTTGAGGCCGCCAAGGAATCCGACTATGAGGTCATTATCATCGCTGATCACGGCAATGCCGATTATGCTGTCAACCCGGACGGTTCTCCCAACACCGCCCATTCCCTTAATCCAGTGCCGGTAGTCTATGTCTCTGCCAACGCCGGGGCCAAAGTGGAAGACGGAAAGTTGGCCGATGTGGCTCCGACAATCCTTCACATCATGGGATTGGAACAGCCTGCTGAGATGACCGGTCATAATCTGATCGCATTATAAATATCTGCTGAAGAAATGCCGCCCCGTCTGATAATGGTTGTCAGACGGGGCGATTTGTCTCCTTTTCAGGGCGAGTGTGCCGCTTTGCCGTTGCTTTATTCCGGCGGTCGGTCTCTTGTTCCGGCGTCCGGGGCCTGGGGATTGTATAGCGGAATATAGTGACGCGGCAATAATACAAGCTGTTTCTTCCGGACGTTTTCCTCCTGATAAAAGATTTCTTCTGTTGATTCTCACCAACCTTCAGGAGAAGACTTGTTTCAGGATTTTATTTTGAAAGTTCCTGGTTGAGCTGGGAAACATCGAAGCGTGAAGCGCCGGAACTATCGAGATAGACCTCATCTGCGAAACCGCTGAGATTACATTTTCCGGCTCCGCTGTTTTTGCCGCTGAGCTTTTTGCAATGGACATTGACGGTGAACTTTCCGGCCCCCTTGTTTTGCAGGGAAATTTGGTCGCNGGNCAGGTCGCCNGTAATTTTTCCGGCCCCGNGGTTATGGATTACGGTCTCTTTGGATTGTGAGGTGATGTTCAGTTGCACTGCGCCGCTGTTTTGTATTTTGGTGTAATCTGACTTGCTGATATTGATTTCTGCTTTGCTGGCGCCATTCAATTCGGCATCGAATGTTTTGCATGCAATTTCTGAGATTCGGATTTTCGAGGCGCCGTTGCAGTTCAGTCTAAAATTGTCGCTTTTAATAGGACTCGATGTCGTAAACCGGGCGACGCCGTGAAGACGGATGTCATTCAATTGCGGAGCAGAGATCCGGCAGAAAATCTTATCGTGTTTGAAGATCCGGANTCTCTCATTTTCTTTATAGCGGATATAGAGGCATTGGTTGCGGACTTTATATTCGATGCGGCCGGCCATGGTTTCCGGCATTTCCAGTTCGATGCCGGTCTTTTTATTTGGCGTGTAGATGATTTCGACATTGATGGAGCATTCCAGTGAGATAAAGTTATCGAGGCTGGTTTTCTCTGTNACTGTCTTTGCAGAGGTGGCGGAAACCGTTTCCGTTTTCCCGTGGCCGGAGGATTCGGAGGTGCGACATGCTGCGGTCGCAGTGATGAATAAAGTTGTCAGAAGGATAGCGAATGTTTTCATGTTTACAGGGGTTTTGAGATGATTGAATCGGGGTTATTTTTTGTCGGGATTGTTTTTGGTAATGATTACCTGCACTTGCATCCGCAATTTTCCGGTTTCGAGGATGTAGATGCGGCTTTGCGTTTCCTCCTGGAAAATAAGGGTGAAGGATTTATTGTCTGTTGTCTGTTTGTTTTCCGAGAAGACGGCGTTCTTGCTTTCATTTTTGAAGGCTTGGTAGAATTCGTTTGCCTTCAGGGTATTATTTATCTCAAGTGTTTTAATGATTTTTTCTATTGCCTTGGTTTGCTTTTCCCGGATGACAAGCGATTTGTAATGAGCTTGGCCTGTCGTGGAGAAGGAATCCATCAGCCGGTCGATCTTTTCCTGTCCCTGTACCGCAGCAGCGGTCAACCAGAAGATCAGCGGTAATATCTTTTTCATGGGAANGGGTATTTATGGTATGTTTACTTGTATGTTCAGCGAGTTTTCTATCAGTTGCCGGATGGTCGGGTCTTCTGCATCTTCAAGAAGCCTTTTCAAGAGGTTTTGTTCCGTTTCCTGTTGCTGCCTAAGGCCCTCCAATGCTCTTTGCTCCGCCTCCTCGGATTTGTGAAGCATTGCCAGCAGTTCGGGGCGCAGTTGCCGCAGGTCGGAAATCATTTCTCCGTCGATGATCATGTAACTGCCTTCGTAGGTGGCNGTAAANTGNTGCCATTCCTGTTGTTGTCGCCAGCCGTAGAGCCCTGCAATGACGGTAATACAGGCGGCTGCCGTCANTGCGATGCGTTTCCANCGNCGAATGTGCCGTGTTTTTTGCAAAGCCTCGNCCGGCATNCCCGTTTCCAGATATGCCAGCATATCGCGGTAAGGNGCCAGTTCCGGATCTGCCGCTACATTGTGCGAGCGGAAATAAGCATAGAGAGCCGCCTCTTCCGNATTGCTCGTCTCCCCGTTCATGAAGCGGGTGAGATAGGTTCGGACGTTGCCGGTGTGGATGATGGATGGGTTGTCGGGTTTCATATCTTTTTCTTGTATGGATCGATAGAATCTTTGTTTTGCCTGGGTCAGGAACTTCTCAGCCGGTCGAATTGTTCCTTAAGCCTGTGGCGGGCGCGGCATAGGTTCATACGCACCGCCTCGACGGAACAGCTCAAAGTGCAGGCAATCTCTTCGGTTTCCAGCCCGTCGATGTGCTTCATGCGGAGCACCATCTGCTGTGTGTCCGGCAGTCGGGCGATGAGGTCCAGCAGTNTCTGCATTTCTTCGTCTTTCTCGATGTCCGGATCCGATTCATCGGCGGTATCTGGAAGGTTTTCNTGCCATGGAACCTCGTGCTTTGTCTTTCGCAGCANGCTGAGACAATGATTCCGCANTGCCGTAGTCGCCAGNCGGTCGATGCGGGTGTAATGATCCAGCCTCTGACGGATGCTCCAGAGTTTGCACAGAATATCCTGCACGGCATCTTCGGCATCGGCCTCTGTCGCCGTCAGCCGGAGGGCCTGCCTGAGTAGTGCNGGNCGGATCCGNGACATTGTTTTTTCAAACTCTTTTGCTTCCATTCATCTGTAAGACGCGTTTAGGGGNGAAATGTAACATCAAAGATGGAAAAAATTAAAAAATAAACGATTTATTTTTTTTAAATAGTGGAGAAAACTTTTGTTTGACCGTTAGAGACCGGAAAATGGTNGGCCGCAGAGCCTTGCCTGGGTTCTGCTTTCAGTTTCGTCGGGCTCCCGGCTTTTTTTTTCAATGTCGGTTCTTGCTTGTTTGGATAAANCGGGATGTCTGGAGCGGCTTTTTAGTATTTGTAAGCNGGTTGCCGGATTGATTTTTGACAATTACCTACAAATATTGATTGTCNGAGTCAAAAAAAATCGCGACCTTTGCCCGACAATAATGGTTATTGAGTATATTTCATCATATTTTAGTATCAGCTATGGGGCATAAATATCGCAGTACCGATCGGATGAGCGCTGTTATATCGGATGATTATAAATTATTGCAGGTCATGAGCCGTTTTGGCCTTTCGCTGGGTTTCGGCGAAAAGAGTGTGGCGGATGTCTGCCTTCAGAGCGGAGTGGATTGCGATACCTTTCTGGCTGTCTGTAATTTTATCGGCAGCGGTATCAAGCCCACTTTCGATGAATACTCTTTGCTGTCGGTCAGTTCCCTGATGAGCTACCTTCGTAATTCGCATTCCTATTTCCTGGACTTCATGCTTCCCAATATCCGGCAGAAGCTGGTGTTGGCGGTCGATTGTTCTTCCCGTAATGAGGTGGCTTTTCTGATTTTGAAGTTCTTCGATGAGTATGCGGGCGAGGTGCGCCGGCACATGGANTATGAAAATGCCCATATCTTTACTTACGTGGACGGTTTGTTGGCCGGCAAGCGGCAGACCGGGTTCAGCCTGGAGCATTATGAAAGCGAATTTTCGCATGCCAGTCATAAAAATATGGATGGCAGGCTGGGAGACTTGAAGAATATCGTGATCCGCTATTGCCCGACGGCACANAATAANAATCTGCTCAATTCCGCATTGTTCGATCTTTTCTCTTTTGAGGAAGATCTGCTTTCTCATTGTCAGTTGGAAGACNCGCTTTTCATTCCTGTCGTCTCCATGCTGGAAAGTTCTGTCGAAGCGGAAGATGATCCGGAAGAAGAAGAANCGGTCGGTACCTCGGAGCGGGAGCCGCTCAGTCAGCGCGAACGGGAAATCATCGTCGGGGTTGTGAAAGGTATGACCAACAAGGAGATTGCCGACAGTCTCTGTATCTCTATCCATACCGTGCTGACGCATCGCCGCAACATCGCTCGTAAATTGGAAATCCATTCATCGGCAGGTCTTGTCATCTATGCCATTGTCAACGGCATTGTCAATGTTGAGGATATCAAGGATCAGAATTATAATTGATACATCGTTTTTTTCATTGTGCACAGCGTGGCCGGTTCTTCCGGCTGCGCTGTGATGTTTTTTAAGGGTATGGGCAGTGCTTGCCGCGGCGCGGGGAGGGGCGAGGTGAGCGTTATCGCAGGTTGCGGCGACGAAGTAGGCGGTTTCGCTTGGTCGATAGATGCTTCTTTTGTGGCGGTAAGGGGAACCTGCGGTCTTTCAGTTTTTTCCGGCGTAGAATAAAGTACCGGAAATGCCATGGGTTGTGGCTGTGATAACAATTATTGTATTTACAATTCGGAAGATGGTGTTTCCCGCGAAATTTTAATGTCTTTGTATGGAATGATTGCCTTTTGCTTTCAATTTTATGCCGGTTATTTGTGGGAAAGAAATGATGCTGCCTTTCCGGGAGAGCCCGGACATTTATAAAAAATCTTCATTTCTTTGGCTGTGCACAAAACTTTCGTTATTTTTGCAATTCAGTTTAATTCTGCGGGGTGCTTTGTCCCCCTGATAAATGAAAAGATAAAACGGCATGAATGATTCAGCGATGGTTCTCACCCTTGAACAGGTTCGGCAGCTGCTCTTTGGCGGTGTCTCAATAGATCCCGATACGCTGCCTTTGCGGAAAGTGGAGGTTTGTTATGACTTTTTGAAGTCTTTTGCAGCCGAAAAGGTGATTTACGGTATCAACACGGGCTTTGGTCCCATGGCCCAGTGGCGTGTGGATGATGCCTATCTGACCGATCTGCAATATAATATCATTCGCAGTCATGCCACCGGAGCTGGAGACCCATTGCCCGATCTTTATGTCAAGGCCGCTATGATTGCCCGCCTCGGAACTTTTCTACAGGCCCGTTCCGGTATTCACGCCGATGTCGTCAGGCTTCTGACAGAGTTCATCAATCGGGGAATCTATCCGTTCATTCCGATGCATGGCAGTGTCGGCGCCAGCGGCGATCTGGTACAATTGGCACATATCGCCTTGAATCTGATCGGTGAAGGAGAGGTGCATTATCGGGGCGAATGGCGCCCGGCCGGCGAGGTNCTTCAGGAATGCGGACTTCGACCGATGCAAATCCATATCCGCGAAGGTTTGTCTGTGACCAACGGCACGTCGGTCATGACGGGCATCGCAATGGTGAATCAGTTCTACGCTGAAAAAATTCTTGACTGGGCAACGCTTGCTTCGGTCTGGATGAATGAAATCGCCTCCTCTTATGACGATCTGATGGCGCCGGCGCTCAACGAATGTCGCCGTCATGAGGGGCAGCAGGTTATCGCTGCGCGCATGCGCCGCCTGGCAGAGGGCAGCGGCTGCCTGATGAAGCGCGAGCACAGNCTTTACAACGGCGGGCATACNGATGATAAGGTTTTCGGCCATAAAGTGCAGGCTTATTATTCGTTGAGGTGTACACCGCAGATCCTCGGTCCGGTTTATGACACCCTGGCGCAGACCCGGCGCGTCCTCGAAGAGGAACTGAATTCGGCCTGTGACAATCCGATTGTCGATCCGGATACGCAGAATGTCTATCATGGCGGAAATTTCCATGGTGATTACATATCGCTGGAGGAAGACAAGGTGAAGATTGCCCTTGTGCGTGTCTGCATGACGGCTGAACGGCAGCTGAATTATCTTTTCCACGATCGCATTAACGGCATCCTGCCCCCGTTCCTCAATATGGGGACCCTCGGACTGAATTACGGTATGCAGGCCTGTCAGTTTACAGCCACGTCGACCACGGCGGAATGCCAGACGTTGGCTATGCCCAACTACGTGCATAGCATCCCCAATAATAATGACAACCAGGACATCGTGTCGATGGGCACCAACACCGCGCTGTTGACGAAACAAGTGATAGAGAATACGTGGCAGGTGCTGGCGATTCAGTATATCGCATTGGCGCAGGCCACCGATTGCCTGAAGAAAGCCGGCTCATTGGCCCCTGCTACCCGTCGCATTTACGAGGCGGTGCGCTCTTTGGTCCCTGTCTTCGTCAACGATACTCCGTTTTATAAAGACATTGCGCGGATCGGGACTTTTTTGAAAGAATATGACACTACTATGCTGGTAGGTTCCAGGTGAAAGAATCCAGGGATCGGTTGTCATGTTATGAAATCCTGGTTGAGAGGAAATTGAAAAATAAATAATACTATATATGATGCATCTGAGTCCGGCTTTACAGAAAGCGTATACAAAAGAACCCCTCAATGCCCGTCAGGCACAGCGGCTGGCCGAATTTATAGCGTTCGGGCCAATGGTNTTTCAGGCTTCCCGTCTGATGGTGAAATTCGGTATTCTTGATTTGCTGCGGGACAGTGACTCCGGAATGACNCGTGCCGAANTGGNGGCAAAGACCGGNCTGTCGGACTATGCCGTCGGCGTTCTTCTGGACGCGTCGTTGAGCATAGGACTCGTTCTTGTCGATCCGGAGCCGNCGGAGGCACGCTTCCGGCTTTCCAAAACGGGCTGGTTTCTGTTGACCGATCNTGCGACGCGGGCCAATCTGGATTTTAACCACGATGTCAACTATATGGGGCTTTTCCGGCTGGAAGAGTCGCTGAAAGAGGGNAGGCCGGCGGGGCTGGAATATTTCGGCGATTGGCCAACCATCTANGAGGGGCTGTCGCAGTTGCCGCCGCAAGTGCAGAAAAGCTGGTTNGGGTTCGANCATTTTTATAGCGATCATTCTTTCGACGAGGCATTGGAGATTGTTTTCNGGCAGCAGAAGACCCGCACCCTGTTGGATGTGGGTGGAAATACCGGCCGGTGGGCTTTGCGCTGTGTCGGATATGATCCGGATGTGCGGGTTACCATCTGCGATNTGCCGCAACAGATTGCCATGATGCGGGAACAGGTTGCCGACCGGCCCGNAGCCGATCGCATCGATGGNGTAGGCATCAATTTGCTCGATCCGGCAACCGCATTCCCGGCCGACAGNCGGTTCGACGCGATATGGATGAGCCAGTTCCTCGATTGTTTCGGTATGGATGAGATNGTTTCCATTCTNACCCGTGCGGCAGGCATTATGCAGCCGGAATCCCGTCTTTATATTATGGAGACGCTTTGGGACCGGCAGAAATATGAGCCCGCGGCTTTCTGTCTGACGATGACCAGCCTCTATTTTACCGCTCTGGCGAATGGCAACAGCAAAATGTATCATTCGGAAGATCTTGAACGGTGTATTGCACAGGCAGGTCTTGCCATAGAGACGGTTCATGACAATCTGGGGCAGGGACACAGCATCGTGGTGTGCAGAAAAATGAAATGAGAAAGAGTTGAAAAGGAATCATAGATCATTAAAGTGCGTATTTAAACATGGACAGACAGGAAATCGAGGCAAAAGTGAAGGCCTTCATGATAGAAGATTTGGAGATCGATGAAAAAAAGATTACACCGGACGCCCGTCTTAAAGAGGATATCGGTATCGATAGTCTGGATGTCGTCGATATCGTTGTTCTCGTGAAAGAGGTTTTTGATTTTAAGATGAAAACCGAGGAGATGAGTACTGTCCTGACTTTCGGACAGTTTTGTGATTATATAGAACAGAAGCTGGCCGCCGGATGCTGAATTCGGAAGGGGATGGCTGATGGCCGGTGATCGGGCGGGAGACGTTTTGATACTGATCTCTCCCGTTTTTATCCGGCCGGAGAAATGAACGAGTCTATGGAAGAACAGATTAGACATGACCAGTGGAGCGGGAAGACGGATGGAAGGCCCTGGATGCAGCGGACGTTGATTGCATGGCTGCGTGTGGCGGATATCCGGCTTCTATATGGCGTCATGGGGTTGGTGATCCCGTTTTACATGCTTTTTTGTCATCGTGCCTATTTGGCCAGTTATCATTTTTTTCGTCGCCGGATGGGTGAATCCATGCTACGCTCCTTNTTCCATGTCTATTTGAGCCAATATCATCTTGGACAAGTCGTTCTCGATCGTTTCGCGGCTTATGCCGGTCNTCGCTTCGATATAGAAATTGANAATTTCGATCTTTTCCGGAACCTTTCTATGGCTCCCGGCGGTTTTTTGCAGATCAGTTCGCATGTCGGTAACTATGAATTGGCCGGCTATACCCTGATTGCTGAAGACAAACCGCTGAACGCGCTGGTGTTTTCCGGTGAAACGGAAACCGTAATGCAGGGCCGCAGTCGGATTTTTGCAGAACATAATGTCCGGATGATTCCCGTGCGAGAGGATTTGTCCCATATCTTTATGCTGAGCAATGCCTTGAGAGACGGAGAGATCGTCTCTATGCCGGGTGATCGTATTTTCGGTTCGCAAAAGTCTGTCGAGTGTGATTTCCTGGGTGCCCCGGCGCTGTTTCCGCTTGGTCCTTTTGCTCTTGCCGTTCAGCGGGATGTCCCGGTCCTTGCCGTTTTTGTGATGAAAGAGACGACGTGGAAATATCGCATCTTTATCGACCGGCTTGATACTTGTCTGCAGTCGGGAGACACATCCGCGAGTATGGGGACGGCTCAGAAGTCTGCGGCTGCCGACGCAGAAGCTCCGTTGAGGTCCGGACAGGGCCGGCGGGAACGGATGGAAGAACTTGCCCGCCGGTTTGCGGGCCGGTTGGAACAGATTGTAAGACGTTATCCGACACAATGGTATAATTTTTATGAGTTCTGGCAGCAATAATATTGTTTCCGCGGAGCCGGTAGCCTTTGACCGTATTCTGGTCGGGGAAATCTTGCCGCAGCGGCCGCCTTTCATTCTGGTGGACTGCCTGTCGCACTATGATCCTGTCCGCACGGTCTGTCGGTTCGGAATACGCCCGGATCATCTGATGGTGGAAGACGGCAGACTTTCGGCCTGCGGCCTGATAGAAAATATCGCGCAGACCTGTGCGGCCCGTATCGGTTATATCCATAAGTATATCCTTCATCTTCCTGTGGCTTTGGGCTATATTGCTTCTGTCCGTGACTTGAATATCAGTCGTCTGCCGGCGGTGGGAGAGACGATTGAGACCGCAGTCGAGGTCCGGGAAGAGATTTTCGGGATGACATTGGCTGTGGCGGAAATTCGCAGCGGCATGGAACTTCTTGCTACNGCGGAAATGAAAATCGCTCTCAGCGACAAGACGGTGGAAATGTAATTGTATCTTCTGAAAAANTGGAANCGAATCATGCTNACGAATCCGATAATTGTCAAACTTGCCGATAATATATTCTCTCCGCTGGGGNTGACGACCGCCGAAAATTATCAGGCGGTCATGGCTGGCAGTTCCTCCCTTGCTCTGCATCGGAAGACGGTTTCCATGCTTGATTATCCCGGGGCTGTTCCGGAGCGGGANCTGCCGGAACCCTTTATGGCCTCTCTGTTTCAGCCAGGAGAGGTGGGCCGCCGGTTTGCGGAGGCTTTCCCGGCGGCTCTGGGGCCTTACACCCGTTTTGAGCAGATGGCTATCCTGTCGGCATCTGCGGCATTGGCCGCAGCAGAGGTCGATCCCCGTTCGCCGCGGGTTCTTTTTATCTTGTCCAGCACAAAGGGCAATGTCGCTTTACTGGATAGTTCCGTGTCAGGCGTTTTTCCGTCCGTCCGGGTTGCATTGGGAGCTTCGGCGGCTGTTATCGCCCGTTTTTTCGGGAATCACACTCCGCCGCTGGTAGTTTCCAATGCCTGTATTTCGGGGGTCTGTGCGTTGATCGCGGCCCGGCGGGCGCTGCTGAACGGTCGTTGCGACGTTGCGGTCGTAATCGGTGCCGATGAGCAATCGGAATTCATCGTGTCGGGCTTCCAGTCATTCAAGGCTTTGTCTGCAGAGCCTTGTCGCCCNTTCGATGCNGCCCGTGCCGGGCTCAATCTCGGAGAAGCTGCCGCCACGATGATTTTAGGCCGTAAGGACATTGTCGATGCTGCTTCCGGTGAGTGGGAAATGGCCTCCGGCGCTATTCGTAACGATGCCAATCATATTTCTGGCCCTTCTCGGGTGGGTGAAGGTAGTTTCCGTGCTNTGCGTGCTGTTCTGCATAGGGTAGATGATGCCAGCGCCGTTGCCGCGGGCACCGNTTACGGGCTTTTTGCCTCTTCCGTCGACATGGCAGGCTCCGGAAAGGGTATATGCGCGGCTTCCGTCAGGGAGGCAGCCGCTGATCTGGCTTTCATTAACGCTCACGGCACCGCCACGCCTTATAATGACGAAATGGAATCTATTGCCATCGAACGGGCGGGCCTTGCCTCGGTACCGGTAAACGCTCTGAAAGGTTATTACGGGCATACGATGGGTGCTGCCGGGGTGCTTGAAACCGCCCTTTCCATGCAGGCGGTCGATCATCATACGGTCATCGGCACNCGNGGATACGAACAATGTGGTGTTTCCNGGCCGTTGCGGCTGGATGCGCATCATTCATCTGCAGGGCAGCGTTCTTTTATCAAACTTCTTTCCGGTTTCGGCGGTTGTAATGCGGCGCTGTTGTGCCGGAAACTATAATATTCTAATATCTGTTCCTATGCCAGTTTCTATCGGTCGCATCCAGATTACTCCTGACTCTGTTCTGCTTGACGGAAANCCTCTTGCCGTAGAGGGCANGGGGCGCACGTTNCTTTCTTACCTCTATCGGAAGCATGTCGGCGATTATCCCAAATTTTTTAAGATGGANACGCTGTGCAGACTCGGTTTTGTGGCTTCGGAATTGCTTTTGCAGGCCGAAGTCGGTCGGGNGGCGCTTCATGGAGGCGCCGGATATATGGAACGTTTTGTCTCTCGTGAAGACCGGGCCGTCTTGCTTTTCAACCGCAGCGGTTCGTTTTGCGACGATTGCCATTATCAGGCTACGATTCAGGATGCCGNCAATTATTTTCCCAGCCCTTCGGTCTTTGTCTACACTTTGCCCAATATCGTTACCGGTGAGATTGCCATCCGCAACAAGTACNTGGGCGAAACTTCGTTTTATGTTCTTGAANGTCGTGACGACCGTCATATCGNCNGGGTTATCGACGAGGCATTCATGGATGGNGTGACCCGNTCAGTGCTCGGTGGGTGGCTGGAGTGCGCTTCCGACGATTCTTTTGAGGCCGATTTGTCGCTGTGGGTGCCTGCCGCGGATCGCTGAGGTGGTTTTAAGACAATGGGATGCCGCAGATGGAGCCTCGCAGATGGCTGGAATTTTCTCGGATGCCGCATTCTTTCCGCAATTTGCCTTTTCTCTCGGAAAATTAATGTATATTTGCATCCGTATATATCATCACATTGTCTATATTCTATTAGGTTTATTTATGGAAGCATTGATTGCACAACTGAAACAGGAAATTATCGAGGCGTTGAATCTTGAAGACCTGACGCCGGCCGATATAGAAAATGATGCACCGCTTTTCGGTGAGGGGCTCGGCCTGGACTCTATCGATGCGCTGGAACTCATCGTGCTGATGGAGCGTAATTACGGCATCCGTCTTAAAGAGGCTTCGGAGGGAAAGGCTATTTTCAAGTCGGTGAGTGTGATGGCTGAATATATAGCCAAGAACCGCACGAAATAATCTGTAGTTATGTCATCTTCTGTCGTCATTACCGGGGCCGGAATCGTTTCCGCTATCGGGCTGGATAAATCCGAAACGCTGGCTTCGCTGCGTGCATGCAGAAGCGGTCTTGCGCCGGTGCGTTATCTGGATACTGTTCACAGGGAGTTTCCCGTCGGTGAAGTGAAACTGAGTGACGACGAAATGAAAGCCCGCCTCGGTCTTGCGGCGGATGCCCCTGTGGTGCGGACCTCCCTGCTCGGCATGATGGCTTTGCGCGAAGCGCTGGCCGACGCTGCTTTATCGCCGGCCGATTTGCCCGAAACGGCCTTTATATCTGGAACGACAGTGGGCGGAATGGACAAAAGCGAGCAGTTTTATCTCGATTTTCTTGCCGGCGATACCCATAAGGAATATATTGCCTTACACGACTGCGGGGCTTCGACCGAGGCAATTGCAGATCACGTCGGCCGGTTCGCTTTTGTCACTACACCGTCGACAGCCTGTTCTTCGGCCGCCAATGCAATTATCTTGGGGGCGGAGTTGATCCGTAGCGGCGAGTTTGAAAGGGTCGTTGTGGGTGGGAGCGAGTGTCTCTCTAAATTTCATTTGAATGGCTTCAATACTTTAATGATTCTCGACCGGGAATTATGCCGTCCGTTCGATCTGAGCCGTGCCGGGCTGAATCTTGGGGAAGGTGCTGCCTATCTGGTATTGGAATCCGAGGCTTCGGCGCAGCGCCGTAAGGCTGTACCGAAAGCTGTCCTGGCCGGATATTGCAATGCATGCGATGCGTTTCATCAGACCGCTTCTTCCGCAGACGGCGATGGCGCATATTTGGCCATGCGCGGCGCGCTGGCAATGGCCGGAGTGGCACCGGATGCTGTCGACTATATCAATGCTCACGGTACCGGGACGCCGAATAACGACGCCAGCGAATTTCGGGCGATGCAACGCTTGTTCGGTGCCGCTGTCCCGCCGGTGTCTTCCACCAAGGGCTTTACCGGACATACTACCAGCGCCTCCGGATCCATTGAGTCCGTCATTTGTCTTCTGTCCCTGCAGGAACAATTTCTCCCGATCAGCCTGAATTGGAGCCGGCCGATGGAGGAGGGNCTTATACCGGTTGTCGATATGACTCCCCGTCGTCCTCTCCGTCACCTCCTTTGCAATGCTTTCGGTTTCGGCGGAAATGATTCCTCTTTGCTTTTTGTAGGAGGGCCCCGGTGAATTGGATTTGAATATTTTGATCGTAGTATGAAGCGAATTTATATATCGGCGGCCAGCCAGATTTCTATGCAGCATCCGTTATGTGAAGATTGGATCTCTTCACCGGAAGTGTGTTCCGATTCCTATTGTCCNGCAGAGGATCCTGATTTCAAGGGATATATGACTNTCGGGGAGGCACGTCGTCTGAGCAAGTCTTTAAAGCGATCGCTGGCGGTTTCGGTTCACACCCTTCGGCAGTGCGGTATTACCTGCCCGGATGCGGTCGTGACCGGTACAGGTCTTGGCAGTGTCGAGAGTACGGAGGCCTTTCTCAAGGATCTTTGCGAGCATGGAGAACAGTTGCTTAAGCCTACTCACTTCATGCAGTCCACTCACAATACGTATGCGGCGCTGATTGCTATTGCTACCGGCGCCCACGGCTACAACAATACCTATTCCCATAAGCATATTTCTTTTGAATCCGCTCTTTGGGATGCCGTATTGCAGTTGCGTGCCGGAAAAATCGGCAATGCGCTCGTCGGCGCTCATGATGGTGTTACCCCATCATATTTTACATTGCTTCAACGCATGGGATATGTGGGTCGGGAGGGAATGGTTCCCTGTGCGCCGTTGAATGTTGCTCTGATGCTGCAGGCCGGAGAGGCCGATTCGTCTCTTGCCGGAGATTCATTGCCGGCGGCGGCGCTTTGCGAGCTGGCCGGGGNCAGGATTCTCTATCGGCCGGCCGACGAGACGTGGCGGGCNGCTGCCGACCGTCTGTTGGCTGACGCCGGTCTGACACTTTCGACGCTTGACGCGGTTATGACAGGCGTTAACGGCGATCCGTTGAATGACCGGTGGTATGACCGTGCGTTTCCCGATAAGCCGAGGCTTCGTTACAAACATCTTTTCGGGGAGTCCTATACTGCGGCCGGTGCCGGCCTGTATGCCGCGGCCCATTTATTGCATCGTCAGGCGGTTCCCGCCGGCATGCGGCAGGGAGATATTTCCATACCGGTTTCCGGCTTGAAAAATCTGNTGCTTCTGCATGCGTATGAGGGAGGACGTTACGTCAGCCTGCTATTATTGAAGGCGTTATGTGGCAGATAATTCCTCTTTCCATTCTCCAATCGCTTCTTTTAGCCGGCGGGCAGGTNCTGTTGAAGTTCGCCTTGCGTGACTTGGGCGATTTCGTATGGTCGTGGCCCTATTTCGGCCGTGTGTTGACCTGCGGATGGNTNTTGGGGTGCGGTTGCTGTTATGCCGGAGGTACTATCCTGTGGTTTTATATCCTCAAACACTTTCCTTTCAGCATGGCCTATCCGATGATAAGCCTCAGCTATGTCTTCGGTATGCTTGCCGCCATTTTTATATTTCATGAACAGGTATCCGTATCCGCTTGGATCGGAATCGCGATGATCATGTGCGGTTGTATGTTGATTGTCCGCTGACGGGGAAACGGTAAAGAGNATAAGAAAATGAGTATGTTGGACNATTTTTTTATTATCGATGCCATTGATNGNACTTCCGGAGGCTATTCGTGCCGTGTCCGGCTGAATGGGGNGCATGTCATTTATCGGGCGCACTTTCCTGAGGATCCCATTACACCCGGCGCTTGTCTGGTACGCATGGCCGGCAAGGTTTTTGCCCGCTGTCTCGGCCGGCCGATAGCGCTGAGGCGTGCNGCTANAGTCAAATTTATTCATGTTCTGCGACCGAACGACGTCGGTGTTCTTTCCATCGCTTATACACATCTTGAGGCTGTCGAAGATGGTTGCAGCGTGCGTATCGTCATTGCCGACGAGAAGACCGTATATGCAAAAATGTCGCTTTTTTTCACCTACACGTCCGTAGACAAATAGTTCCAGCGTATGTTATCTCCCGAGAATACCCGTCAGGCTTTATGCGATTTGCATGCGTGCGTCATTATTCCTACTTATAATAATGCCGGCACGCTTTTGCAGGTTCTGGAACGTGTGAAANCCTTTGCCAAGGATGTTTGGGTGGTCGATGACGGTTCAACGGATGATACCGCCGNNCTCCTGAAGCGTGTTTCCTATCCGGTTACCGTCATNTCTTATCCGGAGAACCGGGGAAAAGGGCATGCTTTGCGCACCGGTTTTCTACGGGCTATGGAGAAAGGCTTTGAGTATGCCGTTACGCTCGACAGCGANGGACAACATTATCCGGAAGACATTCCGGCGCTTGTCGCCTCTCTTTGCGCACACCCGGGGGCGCTCGTGGTGGGTAGCCGTTGTCTGAAACAAGAGAATATGCCCGGCAAAAATACTTTTGCCAACCGGTTTTCCAACTTCTGGTTTGCCTTCCAGACGTGGCAGCGGCTACCGGATACCCAGACCGGATTCCGTCTTTATCCGCTGCGCCGTCTTTCCGGGTTAAAGTTACTGACTTCCCGTTATGAGGCGGAACTGGAGCTGCTGGTTTTGGCCGCTTGGCGTGGCGTTCGGCTGGTGCCGACACCGATCAGGGTCTATTATCCACCGCAGGAGGAACGGATTTCGCACTTTCGTCCTTTTACGGATTTTGCACGCATATCACTGTTGAACACCGTCCTGTGCCTTCTCTCTTTTGTGTATGGCTGGCCCTCTGTATGCATACGTAAAATTTTAAAGAAAGGGATTGACAAATGAATGGTTGGCAGCAAATGAAGCGCTGGGTGCGTACGATCGGAGTGCTGGGCTTTTTCATGCTTGGAATATTGTTGTATGTCATCCCTTATACGTGGGTGTTTTTTCATATCGGCCGGCGGACAGAGGATAGGAAATGGCGTTATCATCGCTGGCTGCACGGAATCTTTCATTTCGCTTTCCGCTGTTTGCCCGCGGTGCGGTTGAAGATAGAAAATTCCGGTCGGGAGGATTTTTCCCGNCCTGCCATCATTATTTGTAACCATCAGTCCCATCTGGATATGCTCTGTCTGTTGCTGCTCTCTCCCCGCATCGTGGCTTTGAGTAATGACTGGGTATTGCGTAGCCCTTTCTATGGCCTTGCGATGCGATATGCCGAGTTTTACCCTGCTTCGGACGGAATAGAACGCAATGAACAGCATGTCGGCGATCTGTTGCGCCGGGGATATTCTGTTGTCATTTTTCCCGAAGGGACACGCTCGGAAGATTGCAGGATCGGCCGTTTCCATCGGGGTGCTTTCTATTTGGCCGAACGTTTGCAGGCCGATCTGTTGCCGGCTTTCATCAGTGGCTCGGGACGTGTTCTTCCTAAGAAGAAGATGCCCCTTCGAGAGGGAGAAATCTCCCTCTGCATAGGTCGTCGTCTGTCGCCGGCCGATACTGCCATGGGGGAAGGCTTCAGAGAGCGATGCCGGGCCTTTCATCGCTGGTATCTGCAACAGAATGCTGACAATGAAAAAGGAGGTACTGCATAGATGCCAGATGATACTGATTGACTGTGTTATTGTTAAACCGATATTCTGAATATGTCTTCCGTTTTAATTATAGGCGGTGGCCTCGGTGGCCTTTTTACCGGCGCGTTGCTGGCGCATGAGGGATATCGTGTCGCCGTACTTGAAAAAAATCATGAGGCCGGCGGCGGCCTGCAGTGTTTCACTCGCTATGGCGAAGTATTCGGTACCGGGATGCATGTGGTCGGCGGATTTCAGGAGGGGGGCTCCTTGAACAGGCTTTGCCGGTATCTCGGTATCATGGATCGTCTCCGTTTGCAGCCGTGCGATGCTGCCGCTTCGGTAACCTTGGGCGACGGCACCGTTTATCGTCTTCCCCTTGGATCGGAGAAGCAATACGACTATCTTGTTGCCCGTTTCCCGGACGAGGCGGAGGGGGTAAAGCGTTATTTTGCCGTTATCGCCGCTTTGGCAGGGGAGACCGATCTGTTTCATCTCCGTTTCTCGCAGTCCGGAAGCATCTTCTCCAGGCATTCCGATTATTTCCGGCCGGCCGATGAAGTGATCGCCGACTGTGTGCGACATCCTCGTTTGCGGGAACTTCTGACTTGGCCGTTCCTGTTCTTTGATGGTTGTCCTGGACATACTCCAGCTTATATCCATGCGCTGATTTCCACCCTTTTCGGTCAGAACAGCCAGATGTTGATCGGGGGCGCCCGGCAGTTGGCCGAAGCTTTGGTCTCGGTGATCGTTGCCGCAGGCGGCGAGATGCTGACCGGCCGGCAGGTATTGTCGGTGGATTGTGAGAATCGCTTCATTACTGGGGTGAACACGTCGGGGGGGAAATGTTGGAAGGCCGATTACTATGTTTCGGCCATCCACCCATGCACGTTGCGTACTTTGCTTCCTCCGGATGCTTTCCCGCCGGCATTTTCCCGTCGGCTGGAGCAGATTCCCTCTACCGTCTCGGCTTTCAAGGCTTATTATGTGATGCGGGAAGGTTGTTTTCCTTTTTATGCGCATCCCTGCGTAGTGCATGGTGGCGGCCGCTTCCGAAAATTGCTTTACGTGACACCTCCTGTGTCCGGACAGACCGACTGGGCGCATACGCTTGAGGTGGTCGTTCCTCTTTCTTTTGAGGAGGTNCGTNCATGGGANCATACTGCGGTCGGCCGGCGCGGCGCGGATTATGAACNCTGGAAGCAGGATTGCCTGCGGGCGGTGACATCCAGCATGGAGCANNTGCATCCCGGTTTCGGCGCGGCGGTAAGCCATGCCTTTGCCTCTTCACCTCTTTCCCTGCGCGACTGGCTCGGCTCCAAGAATGGTGCTATGTATGGATTTTTCAAGGATAACGCCAACCCCGCCCTGTCTAAGCTTTCCGTCGTTACGAAAATCACCAACCTCTTTCTTACCGGTCAGTGCGTCCATCTGCATGGCATCTGCGGCACACCGCTTACCGCTTTGGAAACTGCGGAAACGATCATCGGCGACCATGTTATCCTTTCCCGTCTGGCCGGAGAGGGCAAATAGNGTGTGGGTGCCCCTTCCGGCGCAGAGTNAGGCATTACCGCGACAATTGTCAACCGTTTCCGGCTGCCGGCNGGCTGTTATGATAATCTGTTGGTAATATTCCGGCTGTGCGGCAACGGTTTTTCAAATAATGATGTATATTTGCAGTGAGACTTTTTCCGCTTTCCGGAATATTGTGGGTCGATAATTTTTTGAATGATGAAGATAAAAGCGATTTTATATACGGGGCTGTTGGCCTGCTGTTTTTTAATAGCACCTTTACGCTCCTTTCTTTTTGCCGGGAACTTGCCTCCTATCCATATCTGGAAGGCGACATCTGCACAACGGCACGATGTGCTTCTTACACCCTATTTAGCGGATGGCGGCCCCCGGGGCAACGCCTCAAGTGCGGTGATCGTCTGTCCCGGCGGCAGTTATTCCTGGTTGTCCCGGGAGACGGAGGGGCACGGCGTGGCCCGCTGGCTGCAGGAGAACGGGATTTCGGCTTTCGTGCTGGAGTATCGTGTTCAGGGGGTACCGTCGTTTGTGACCCATTATCGCCTGCTTGCCCGTGGGGTGCGGTATCCGGATGCGCTTCGGGATCTTCAGCGCTCCATCCAGATCGTTCGGGAACGTGCGGAAGAGTTGGGCATTGACCCGGAACGGCTCGGTGTGATGGGCTTTTCGGCCGGCG
>WFLX010105433.1_pt1 | contig 28404 bp, 23 predicted proteins | sample 4967041 | NCBI WGS metagenome assembly WFLX01 (sample SAMN12857096, study PRJNA449069) | gut metagenome | isolation source: stool from male and female vole | host: Microtus ochrogaster | place: USA:Florida | collected 2017
CAATGATCCCACGCAGCATTTTAAGGATGACCACACAAATTAAGCCTGTATTCCCCAAATGGAAGTACAGGCTTATATTATATATAAATATGGTTTCTTCTGGAAATGTAATACGCAGCAGACAATGATTCAAAACAGAGAGACCTGATCAATTGTTATTGTATAGTTATTTATATCATGTATCCTTGTGATATTTGAATATGTGATCATCAATAAAACCATTACTAAAGCGCAAATGCAAGCCTATTGAAAGCTCCCCATCTGAAATGCCGCTCAGATCAAAACTGTACCAGACAAGCTGCGTATCATCACTCCAGTTGGCGCTCTCATCTGCATTAAATTCACCTTTTCTATAGTAATATACATTATAGTGAGATTCATCAATAAAGATTACTTCATAATTGTTAAAAAAAGTATCACGCAAACTAATATCACCATTGAGGGACTCATGTTTCATACATGGTTTTATAATCGCAACCAATCAGTAATACTGTTAAATTTTTCATTTTTCTTAATTTCGCGCCGGTCAGAATTAGCGGATTTTTCTTTATGAAAATATAAAATATACTTCATTTTATCTTAAAAAATAAGTTTCAGTCAATGAAACTGTACGAAAATTTCCGATAACGGCAAAAATCAATAAAATACACGCGAATAAATATTTGTTTTTTGCCGATAAGGAATGTCTGCGAAGCGGCATCGTTCCGTTTATTATTGATGAAGACCTTATAATGTTTTACTATCGGGGGCTGCATGAGTGGAAGTCCGAACAGGGTTTCCTGATAGAAACCTGCCTTTCAGCACAGGATAAGTTCAAATCTGGATCATTTCCGTGTTCCATATTAGATTGCTTTTTTCTTTTTTTTTTGGTAAAATTCTACCTGTATTTATATTTGATAAATAGACTGAGGGGAACACAAAATGAGAGAAAAACATTGGACATTTGTAATGTTGTTATTATTGTGTGTTATGTTTACGGCATGCGGAAATGTCAAAATTGATGATTATGCTACAAACGAGGGGTATACAGCAGTGGGCGGCAATGATGCTGCAGAGGCTCAACAGGAGAATGGGAAAGATAACACCCAAAGCGCTGAAAACAAAGGAACAGGCATTCCGGTAGAAGATATAAAAATCGGCGTTGTGCATCTTACCTCTCCCGAAGACGGAAACGGATATACTTATACGCATGATCTGGGGATTCAGGGAATGGAGAGAAACCTTGGTCTTTCGAGAGAACAGGTGGTTCGGAAACTNAATGTTGACGATACGGACGCAGTGGCGACAAATCAGGCGATTCAGGAATGTATAGATGAAGGCTGCAANATTATCTTTACNACAAGCTGGGGTTANATGGAACCGACGGCAGAGATGGCNNAAAAGTATCCGGATATTTANTTTTCNCATGGNACNGGCTATNTGAGCAATGGNAAAAACTTTAACAANTATTTNGGCAGGATTTATCAGGCNCGTTATTTAAGCGGCATTGTAGCAGGTATGAATACGACAACAAATAAAATAGGTTATGTTGCTGCGATGGATTCATCCAATTCAGAGGTGACCGGAGGTATTGACGCTTTTGCGCTCGGTGTTTATTCTGTGAATCCGGATGCGGAGGTTTATGTCAAAGTTACAAACAGTTGGTTTGATCCGGAAGGTGANGAGGCTGCAGCGAGANTGCTCGTGGATATGGGGTGTGANGTNNTTNCGCANCATTGTGATACATCATATCCGCAGACNGTGGCTGANGAGAATGGTGTGTATGGGATTGGATATAACTCNGATATGAGTAAAGAAGCNCCAAATGCNTGNCTGTGCAGTGTGATCTGGAACTGGAGCGCTTATTATACNTCTNCGGTGCAGAGTATCATTGATGGCACTTGGGATGGCAGTAATTATTTTGGCGGTATGACGGAAAATCTGGTAGGTATTACTGAGCTTTCTGATTTTTGTGCGGAAGGAACGCAGGAAAAGGTTGACGAGGCAAAAGCGATGATTCTGTCGGGCGGGTTTAACGTGTTTGACGGTGTGATTGAGACAAATACCGGAGATACGGTAGGCGAGGAAGGGAAAACCCTGGATGATGCGACGATAACAGGTGGTATTAATTGGTATTTCAAGACGGTGACGGTAGTGGAATAGGAGGAATGGCTATGAGTTTGAAAAAGAAAATCCTGGCAACGGCAATTTTTCCCATATTAATCTTGGGGTTTTTATCCATGATTCTGACATTGACGGTCGTTAAGAATGCNATGGTGAATGAAATCCGGGACGCACTTAAGGGAACAGCGGCGGCAACNCTGGCAGCCTATGACCAAAATACGGGGGATTACATAGAAAGCACTAATGGGGATATCTGGAAAGGCGGTTATAATGTTTCACATTCCGATAGCCTTGTGGACANGATAAGGGATAATTCGGGAATGGATGTTACATTTTTTTACGGGGATAGAAGAATTATGACTTCCGCGCTTGATAGCAATGGCGATCGGATTTTAGGTTCCCCTGCGGGAGAAACGATTGTTGAAAAAGTGCTGCGTGGGGAGGAAGAGTATTTCAGTAAAGCAGTTTCTCTTGACGGTGTGCTTACATATGGCTATTATATGCCGGTTTATCAAAATGGCACAACGACAAATCCCATTGGTATGATTTTTGTCGGCAGCAATAAGGCACTTCAGGATGCAGCAATCAATCGGTTGTTAAGACTGGTCGGGATAGCTGTTTTAGTTGTCATGGTACTCTGTATTGCAGTCGCATACAGAATTGCGGCGTCTATCAGCAGAAATATACAATCCAGTATCGGTATTGTAAAGACGGTTGCGGAAGGAAAGCTGGATGTGGAGATCGGGGAGAAGATGCTTTCCTATAAAGACGAAACAGGAGAGTTATCAAGAGCAATGCTTACATTGCGTGATGCGTTAAAATCTACGATTCAGGAAATAGCCGGAAATGCCAATCATTTGGTGGAGGCATCGGAGTCTTTGGGAGATGTGGCTGAGCACACAGGCGGGGCAATGCAGGAAGTGACCCAGGCAGTCAACCGTATTTCGGAAAGTTCTACGGAACAGGCCAAAAATTCAAGAAATACTTCGGAACATATGCGGATTATGGGTTCTGATATTACGGAGACTGCTTCAGAGGTGGGTATGCTGGATGTTAACGCGGCGGCAATGCAGAAATCCAGTGAAAAAGCGATGGATACACTTGAAAATCTGTGTCGGATCAATGAGGAAGTGGAGCGGTTTATCGAAGAGATCCGGACGCAGACGAACCGCACGAATGATTCCGTGCAGCAGATTTATCAGGCGACAGCCTTTATTACTTCCATAGCGGAAGATACTAATCTGTTAAGCTTAAATGCGTCGATTGAAGCGGCAAGAGCGGGCGAAAGCGGCAGAGGATTTGCCATTGTAGCAGACCAGATTCAGAAGCTGGCAGACCAGTCCGGACAGTCCAGCCTTGAGATTGAGAAGGCAAGCCAGAAGCTGATGGAAGATTCTGCGAAAGCAGTGGAAATCATGCAGCAGATGCAGGGAATCATAACAAGCCAAAGCACGAGTATGCAGGACACACAGAGCATTGTCAGGGAAGTTTTGGACGAAATCAACAACTCCATGCACGGCATTGAAATGATTAAGGGCAGTGCCCAGCGTTTGGAGCAGTCCCGCAACGAAGTGGTGCGGGCGGTGGAAGACCTGTCGGAAATTGCACAGGATAATGCTTCCGGAACCCGGAGAACTTATGACGCAACCCAGGAAGCGGTAGGCGCCTTTGAGCAGGTTTCCGCCAGCGCGGGGAAACTGCGTGAAATAGCTGATGAACTGGTAAAAAGCATAGAATATTTTAAATTATAGTTTGTTGATGTTATAATTAAGACTTGGAAAGTGATGGAAGGGCAGGGAAGTTTCTGTGGAAACATACGAGATTTTCAGGGATTTGGCAATTATTATTTTAGCAGCTAAATTTATGGGAATTGTAGCAAAAAAATGTAAAGCCCCAATGGTGGTAGGCGAGATCATTGCAGGGCTGATTGTAGGTCCTTGTTTGTTTGACTGGGTTGTAAGTTCTGATTACATAGCGAAGATGGCGGAGATCGGCGTGATACTGATCATGTTTTCTGCCGGTCTGGAGACGAATCTGAAGGAGTTGAAAAAATCCGGTCTGATCGCTTTTCTGGTTGCCTGTGCAGGTGTATTTGTGCCGCTTGTGGGGGGAGCTGTTTTGTATATGGCATTCTTCGGATGGTCGGCGTGGGGGTCAGAAGGCTTTTTCAAAGCGTTGTTTATCGGTTCCATCATGACGGCAACCTCCGTAGGGATCACAGTAGAGTGTCTGCGTGAAATGGGATATCTGAAAGGGAAGATCGGGCAGACGATCTTAAGCGCCGCAATCATTGATGATGTGATTGGCATCATCGTCCTGACTTTTGTGATAGGGTTTAAGGATCCAAGCTCCAATACATTGCTGGTAATGAGTAATATGGTTGTCTTCTTCGCGGCTTCTCTGGTTGGCGGTTATGTGCTTTATCGGATTATGCAGAAGGTAGATGCAAGATACCCGCATTCCAGGAGGATTCCGATCATTGGTCTTGGGATCTGTTTTGCCATGGCATATTGCGCAGAGAAGTATTTTGGTATTGCGGACATTACCGGCGCTTATGTGGCAGGCATCATCCTGTGTAATATACGGGATGCGGAATATATTGACCGGAAAGTATCTATCAATAATTATATGTTCTTTGGACCGATCTTTTTTGTCAGTATCGGGTTAAAGACGAATCTAAGGGAGCTGGATACCAGTATGCTCTGGTTCTCTGTCTGCTTTGTCCTTGTGGCAATGCTGACAAAGATCATAGGCTGCGGTTTGATGTCCAAAGTCTGCGGCATCAAAGGGATTGACTGTATTAAGATCGGCGTAGGTATGATGACGCGCGGCGAGGTGGCGCTGATCATCACACAGAAGGGACTTGCATTGGGAATTATTGATTCCTCCTATTTTACGGCTGTAATTTTATTAATTATTGTATCTAGTATTTTGGTGCCGGTTCTATTAAAATATTTATATACGAAAGCGCCTGATCCGGCGGAATCCGTGGTGCAGAACACATAGATATACAGTACGGTTTAATGGACATGTAATCTGTTACCCTATCCTTATCAAACAGATAAGGGAGGTAACGGTTATGAAAGGATATTACATCAGTGAAGGATATATGGGATTGGTTGGTACGAAATATGTCCTGTTTGTAAATGAGGAAGAATATCTGGAATTCGTAAAAGAGCAGAATTTGAAAGTGGGGTAGCGGCATAAGGTTTTGCCGCCAGTCAAAGTAATCATATACAGAAAGGAATCTTGATCATGAAGCTTAGTAAAAGGATGGTCGCAGGAATCGTAACTGCAGCAGCATTGCTGATCGGTATTATCGGTCTGCTGGTAATGATGCCAAAGGGTCAGGATTCCGCAGAGGAACAGGCAGCAGTTAATAGTGAAGGGACAGTGCAGGATATTGCGGCGTCAGGTGCGGATGAGACTATAGTGCAGAATCAGGCGGCGGATACAGCTTCCGGACAGAGCAATGGATCTGAAGATACATCCGGCAGTACGGAGACGGCGGATCCCAATGGCACAGCCGGACAGGGCAATACTTCAGAGCAGGGCATTGTAACTGATCAGAACAGCACTGACGGACAGACGGTGCCGCAACAGACGGCTCCGGAACAGATGACTCCGGAGCAGACGGTATCAGAACAGACGGCAGAGATCACACCTGCCCGGACTCCGGTGTCTGCTGCGGGAACGCCGGTGGCGATCCATGGTAAACTGTCTGTCAGAGGCAGTGGATTAGTGGATAAAAACGGTAATGAATTTCAGATTCAGGGAGTATCTACTCATGGTATCGCATGGTTCCCGGAATATGTCAATAAGGCGGCGTTTCAGACGATCCGTGATGAATGGGGCGCTAATTGTATCCGTCTTGCCATGTATTCCGCGGAATATGGCGGATACTGCACCGGAGGCAGTCAGGCAGATCTGAAGCAGCTGGTAAATGACGGCGTATCTTATGCCACGGAGCTTGGCATGTATGTCATCATTGACTGGCATATTATGAATCAGGATGGCGATCCCAATACCCACAAGACAGAGGCATTGGCGTTTTTTAAGGAGATGTCCGCCAAATATGCAGATTATGACAATGTGATTTATGAGATTTGTAACGAACCAAACGGAGGAACCCAGTGGTCTTCCATTAAAAGCTATGCCATGGAAGTCATTCCGGTCATTAAGGCAAATAACCCCGATGCGATCATCATCGTAGGTACGCCGAACTGGTCTCAGGATGTAGATGCTGCCGCTAAAGATCCGATTACCGGATACAGCAATATCATGTATACGATTCATTTCTATGCAGATACCCATAGGGACAGCCTGCGGCAGAAGATGCAGACGGCTATTGATAAAGGACTTGCGCTGTTCTGTACGGAATTCGGCATCTGCGACGCCAGCGGTTCCGGCGCCAACAATATTACAGAGGGCAACAAGTGGATTTCTGCAATGGACAACAATAATATCAGCTATTGCATCTGGAATCTGTCAAATAAAGCGGAAACAAGCTCGCTTATCCAGAGTGGCTGCAATAAAACATCCGGCTGGACAACGAATGATTTGTCGGAAGCCGGTAAATGGTATGTGGGGATTCTGGACAGCGGCGTGACACCGGGTTCAACCGGTATTACGTCCGATACGGGCAATAACAATAGCAATAACGGCAACAATAATAATAACAATAACAACAATAACAGCAGTACTCCGGCGGTTACGGCGAGTTCCGCCAATACGCAGGTTACCATTGCCAATTCCGGCGGCTGGTCAAGCGGAAACGGCAATTGCTCCCAATATACGGTGACCATTAAGAATACCGGCAGCACGGCGGTCAATAACTGGAAGGTTACGGTAAGCTTTGATAGCAATGTGACTTTGGATCAATCATGGAGCGGAAGCTTTGCGGCAAATGGCAGCAGCGTCACGATCAAGCCGGTGGATTTTAACCGTGAGATTGCCGCGGGACAAAGCGTTGAGGTGGGATTTATCATTTCTTATTCAGGAAATGTGGGAACACCGACAGTGTCAATCGATTAATGAATCACAGGGGCTGCCTTCCGGTAACCCCTGTTTGTTGGTTCCCTTGAGTCGGCGCTTACCGTTTGTGAGGACATTCATGCAGACCGCAGGGACCGCATCCGGGTTTTTTCGGCGGAGGCGGGCAGAATGGACAGTTTCCATTGCCCGGTGGNGGCGGAGGCTGAGAACAGGTTGGACAGGATGGTCCTTCCGGCCGGTTCCAATGATCATGGCCATTAGGACCGTGATGCCGTCTGCCAAACATATTATAAAAGAACATAAACATTCTCCTCATGTCATTTTATAATATACTATGTTGTATTTTGTCAAAAGGAAATAGTTTTTATTTTAAAATTTGGATANAATAACATANTATCAATGGANCTTATTTGANGAAAGAGAAAACAGCATNACANNGGAAAAAAGAGTATTTGTATATACTATCATTATCGGCTTCCTGACCCANNCATTTCGGATGACNANTACCATGATCTGTACGGATACGACAAATTATCTGAAAAGCATTGGGGTTACCTGGGTAATATCCTTGGGAAGGATCTTACTGCCCGGAGTGGAAAAAATCAGAGGGACAGTGGAGCTGCCATTTCTGATAGGGGTCATCTGCCTCATATTGATCGGCTGCGCAGCCGTTTCCTTTGTGAGGCTGTTTGATATTCAGGAGAATATATTTCTTGTGATTGTTGCTTGGATTCTTGCAGCGAATCCCGTCGTAACATCGATTTTTGCGTATATGTATACAGCGGATGGGTATATGATATCCTTATTGTTTTCTGTATTGGCGGCATACCTGTGTCTGAAAAAAAGAGGGCTGGCGGGTATTCTTTCCGGTGGTTTGTTTCTTGCTGTTTCACTGGGATTTTACCAGGCATTTATATCAGTGACGATTATTATCATGCTCTTTTGGCTGTTTCGGATGTTATATACACCGGAACATGACATGAAAGAAATCGGGAAGCTGGCGGGAAGCTGTCTTTTGACCGGAGTGACCGGAGTTGCCGTCTATGCAGTCTTGACCCTGATCGTCTGGAAAGCCGGCGGACATCAGGCGGCAGGCTACATGGGTATGGATAGCGCGGGCGGTACGGGAATACATGGTCTGTTGCAGGCGGTGATCGACTGCTATGTGGATTTTGCAAGGTTTTATATTGTACGATGGGAGCTGAACCGTTATAATGCGATGAACGTCTTGATGTTCTTGTTGACGCTGATCACATGGCTGGTTTTGGTGACTAAGAAAAAATTATGGAAAATGCCTGTCCGTGTGGTTCTTATGGCGCTTGTATTTCCTCTTCTGCCGATCGTCTGTCATATCTTTGAGTTTGCTTCGGCAGGAGTTTCCTATACGTCTACTTCCATGGAATACAGTCTTGCGCTGGTCTATCTTTTACTGCTTATCATGTGGAGCGATATGCGGCTTTTTGCATNTGCGCAGGATCATAAGGATGAGTTAAAGCCGGATGATCAAGAGAAAGCCACAGNCATTNCAGAGANCTTCAGGTGGACAGATCGGCAGTATTGGAAGAANCATTNTCTCAGCATGCTGTCAGTAGCGCTTCTGCTTTGTATCTCATTCCATTTTACGGTGATTGCCAACCGTGCCTATTACAATATGAATAATGCGAATACAANAGTGGAAATGCTTCTTAACCGGCTTGTTATGAGGATGGAAATGACGGAAGGATATCATGAAGATATGGATGTCGCCATCTACGGCTCCTGTTATGAGATCCCGGAATATGTTCCGGCTGCGCCGATGATGTCGGGAATCGTTTCCAACATTTTTCTGACACGGGATAACGAATATATCAGTATGATGAACCATTACCTTTCCACAAGTTATGGGCGGGCTGGTTTTGAGACGATGTGCCAGATCGCTGCAACGGAGGAATTTGCGGCAATGGAACCATGGCCCTCGGAGAATTCAATAAGAATTATCAATGGGACAATGGTGCTATATCTTTCAGATACGGATGTAAAACAATATCTGCCGCAGGAGAATAATTAAAGGTAGAGAGGGAACGAAATGATTACGATCAGTTTATGTATGATTGTCAAGAATGAAGAAGCGGTATTGGCAAGATGTCTGGATTCCATTGCCGATCTGATGGATGAGATCATTATCGTAGATACCGGATCGTCGGACAGGACGAAGGAGATCGCCCGTAAATACACGGATCAGGTTTATGATTTTGCGTGGACGGGAAGCTTTAGCGATGCGAGGAATTATTCGTTTTCTAAAGCTTCAAAGGAGTATATCTACTGTGCGGATGCTGACGAGGAGCTGGATGAAGCGAATCGTGAAAAGTTTCGCGTATTAAAGGAAGCGATGCTGCCGGAAATCGATCTTGTGCAGATGTATTATGCCAATCAGCTTTCCTATAATACTATCTATAATTATGATAAAGAACTGCGCCCCAAGCTTTATAAGCGATTGCGGGAATTTGTCTGGGAAGGTGCCATCCATGAGGCAGTGCGTCTGGATCCGGTGATTTATGACAGTGATATTGAGATATTACATAAACCGGAGGGCAATCACAAAGCAAGGGATCTGGCGGCGTTTGAGCGATTGTTTAAAGAGGGTACGGCGCTTGATAAGCGCTTACACGGCATCTATGCAAAGGAACTGATGATCGCAGGGGAAAAAGAAGATTTTATCAAGGCATTTCCGATCTTTCAGGCAACATTATCGGACGTCAGCCGTGGAGAAGATGAGATCATGGAGGCATGCTGTATCTGTGCCAATACCTGCCTGATGACAGGGGAAGATCTGGGATTATTCCAATATACGACAAAGGCCATGGCGATGAACGGCTGTAGCGAGATTTGCTGCATCTTGGGAGAGTATTACCGCATGGCGGAGGAGCCGGAGGAGGCAGCGGTCTGGTATTACAACGCTGCCTTTGAGACAGAAAGCGTAATCAGTTTAAAGCATCATAAGGAAATGCCGCTGCGGGCATTGTCTGAGATTTACCGCGGACTTGGGAATATAGAGCAGGCGGAGTATTATGAGGGACTGCTTAATAGTCAGGAATAGGGGATCAGTCAATTCTGTATTTTTTATATTTGTCTATTTGTCATTATAGTGTCCCCTGCACTGAATTATAATAATATTTTCATTGTTAACGATATAAACAAGCCTGTCTTTTTCATTGATCCTTCTGCTCCATTCACCATTTGGACTGTTTTTCAGCATTTCAGGTTTCCCCTCACCGGTAAAAGGTTCGCGTTGGATAGATTTTAACAGGCTGTTTATTTTTTTCAAAGTTTTTTATCCTGCGATTGCCAGTAAAGATATTCTTCCCACGCATCTTCGGCAAATGTGATTTTACTCACCTTCCATAGCCTCCAGTTCTTCCATTGTTTTTACAATTACCTGTCCGTTTTTAACCTGTTGGTTTGCTTTTCTTAACTGTTCCGTATTGGAATCTGAGTAAAAAGGATCCAAGGGGGCAGTTAGCTCAAAAGGAATCCGGCGGTCCCGCAGGGCTTTTTTTGCATAGATCATGAAAAAGGTGGTAAGGTTCATTCCCATTTCATCGCACATATCGTCAAGTTGTTTTTTCATTTCATCATCAAATCGAAGACTTACGGTAGTCATACTATCACTTCCTTTTTGTTTTTATAATAATACGAATTGAAGCGAAATGCAACAATAATCATTCAAATTCTTTCATATTTCATTCAATAAAGGATATGAGTCAATTGCTCCGGAGGATTGTACGCTGATGGCGCAGAATTGATTGGCAAATTCCAGCAGCGAGTTCATATCAGCTTCCGTCAGAGATTCTATGCTGTCTGCCGAAGCCCCCAGTTCGTGAAGCTTCCACAAAAACGAGCCGATAAATCCGTCGCCTGCGCCGGTGGTATCTACTGCTTTGACCTTGCCTGCCGGAGAAAACGTATGATTGTTCCGTGTAAAAGAATAAGCTCCCCTGCTTCCGCAGGTAAATATTACAAGCTTGACGCCCTTGTCAAAAAACATGGGGAGCGCTTTCTCGATTGTATCCATACCGGTGATAAACCCGAGTTCTTCATCGGATATTTTTAAGATATCTGTCATACTGATAAATTTCCAGACCACGTTTTTCAGTTCATCCTTATCGTCCCAAAGTTGAAAACGCAGATTCGGATCAAAACTGATCATCGCATTTTTCTTTCGCGCAGATTCAATCGCTTTGACGTGCGCTCCGCGCATGGGAAAATCTCCCAGAGATACGCTGCAATAATGCAGGGCGAATGCATCGTCAAACCATTCCTGTTTGATCTGATCTTCATTTAACAGCATATCGGCAGACGGCTTACGGTAAAATGAAAATGTCCTGTTCCCATCCTTTGCTAGGCTCACAAATGCCAGCGCGGTATTGGCTTTCTCCGTATAACTGATGCAGGACGTATCTATACCGGCTTGCGCTAAGGCTCTGGTTATCTTGTCTCCAAAGGGGTCTGCGCCAAGCTGGGTGATCAACCTTGATTTTCCGCCAAGTCTGGAAAATGCGCCGCAGACATTGGCGGGAGCGCCGCCCACAGCGGGGAGGAAGCTGTTCACTTCATAAAATTCACAGCCGCTCTTATCGGGTATAAAATCAATTAATGCTTCTCCAATTGCAATCAGGGTATCATTCGCCATTGATACGGACCTCCATACCATTCATTTTATATAGTTCTGCATTGATTCCATCTGCCTTTATCAGTACATGTTCATCATCGGGATAAAAGCGGGTGCTCATAACATATCTGCCGCCGTCAAGATATACTTCAATACTTGACATATCTGCAATTACGCGGATATCCCGGCATTGCTCCGTCCTGACGCGCCGTACCGTCCTGCCATATCCCATGGATTGGCTGTTGAATTCCATATAAAACATGTTTTCCTGAAGTCTTAACGTCAGATCGTTATTGATCACGATTTCAAAATCCCCGTTGACCTGCGCAGTCAGATCAAAGGGAAGTAAAACCTTCTGCTCTCCTTTGATCGTTATCTTTTCCCCTCTTAATGAATCATATTCCTTCATCGGATTCTGAAGCAGGGTTCCGTCTTCCAGCCTTGAAAGCTCCCGTGGAATGGTCAGGCAGTGCTGCCATCCCAGCGCGGCGGTGGGATTGGAATATGCAGAGTCGCCGATGCCCATCCATCCGATCAAAATACGTCTGCCGTCAGGGGTTTCAAATGTCTGCGGCGCGTAAAAATCAAATCCGTAATCCCATTCTTCAAAACTGTTATTATAACTGTCGTTAAAATGACAATTTAGAAAATAACCCGAAGAAAAAATATTCTGGTTTCTCTCGGTTCCCTGCGTAAGACCCTGCGGTGAGATGCCTATATACCTGTGTCCGTCTAACATAAAGCAGTCCGGGCATTCCCACATATATCCCATCTCCGGCATATCATATGTCTTCTCGTATTCCCATGCTTCAAGATCATGGGAGCTATAGAACAGAACACAGCCTTTATCGTCCCGCGTCCTTGCTCCGAGAATCATATAATAGGTTCCATTTTCCTGCCATACCTTAGGATCTCTGACATGACAGGAACAGTAATCAGGATAGTCGCTGTTTCTAAGCACTACCTTTTTTTCACTCATATGATGTCCGTCTTCTGTGGTCACATGGATGACATTTGCGCCACGCCCGCTCAGGATATAATTATAATCCCCATTCTCCTTGACATTTCCGGTATAAAACAGATGCAGCGTATCATCCTTTGCGATCGCACTGCCGGAATATACGCCGTCCCTGTCTTCGGAGATATCGGGAACAAGCACGGTTCCCGTAAATTCCCAGTGGATCATATCAGGACTTTTGTAATGTCCCCAGCTTTTTTTGACGCCGCCATTGATATCGTCCGGCGCATATTGAAAATATACATGGTAGTTCCCCTGAAACCAGCACAACCCGTTTGGATCATTGAGCCAGCCGATTGGCGGTTCTAAATGGAGCTTCTGTCTCCATTTTGCATTTAGTGTTTTACTATTCATATTTTGCCTCCATGCTGCGATTGATTTTATGGCTCAAGTTTTTGCGCAGCACAAAACTTTGAGATTGAAAATTTCTGATTATTTCTTTAAATATAACAGATTTTCACCCATTTGCAATATATCTGTTTCCGTCTTTGTCACAGCGGCATAGTCATCCGTATTGGAAATGATGACCGGGGTGATGGTTTGATAGCCCTTTTCTTCGATTGCTGCCTTGTCAAATGTAATCAACAGCTGCCCCTTGCTGATCCTGTCACCGTCTTTGATATACGCCTCGTAGAATTCCCCGTTCAGCTCCACCGTATTGATTCCTATATGAATCAAGACTTCGGCACCATTATCAAGCGTCAGCCCGATTGCGTGACGCGTATCGAACAGGGAACTTACAACACCGTCTGCTGGAGCTGTGACCTTACCCTCTGACGGTTCTATTGCAGCGCCCTTTCCCAGCACGCCTGCTGCAAAGGTTTCATCGGGTACATTGCTTAAGGCAACTACCCTGCCTGTTAGCGGTGATGCAATTGTAATTTCCTTCTCGGAAGATTTTTCTGCAGAAACGGCAGAATCATTTGCAGTTGCGTTTTTATCCTCCGGCGGAGTTGTTGTTTCTGTAGAGCCACTTTCCACGGCGTCTTTATAACCAAAGAACCATGTCAGAAGGAATGCAACAGCTGCAGCCGTACCAATGACAGCAATATATTTTAGAGGTGCATGAAGATGAAGAAGTATTGCAAACAGACCCGTCACGCCGGTAGCGCTTGCGCCGAGATGCATGATGGAAGCCATACAAGCGCCGACTGCTCCGCCTATGGCGCCAAAGATAAAAGGCTTTACAAATCTGATATTGACGCCGAATATAGCAGGTTCCGTGATTCCAAGCATACAGGAAAGAGAAGAGGGAGCTGCGATACTTTTTATCTTTTTATTTTTACTCTTTAATGCTACTGCAAGACAAGCGCCGCCCTGCGCAACATTGGCGGCGGAAGCAATCGGAAGCCAGTAGGTGTAACCATACTGCGCGATCTGCCCCATATCAATAACAGTATACATATGATGAACACCGCCGACTACTGTGGTTGAATAAATGCCGCCCATAATAAAGCTGCCGATGCCATACGGAATCGTAATCAACCTCTGAACGAACCAGAGAACCCAATTTTCAATAGCAACAAATAACGGTCCGATAAAAGTAAATGTCAGAAGTCCGGCAACCAGCAGACTGACCAGTGGAGTGACAAACAGGTCTATGATCTCAGGAACTATTTTGTGCAGCCTTTTCTCTATGGTCGCAAGGATCAGGGCGGCCATAATTATCGGAATGACATGTCCCTGATAACCAACCATATTCACATGATACAATCCGAGGATGCTGAAGCTCTGCGCCACCCCCTCGGTTGAAACCGTATAAGCATTCTGAAGATTGGGATGGATAAGGAACATTGCAAGAACCGCGCCCAGATACGGATTGCCGCCAAATACCTTGGCCGCACTGTAACCAATCAGAATCGGAAGAAATGTAAACGCAGCGTTAGAAAGCATATTGATGATCTGAAACAGGTAACCCTTCTGATCAATTGCGATAATGCCGTTGTTGCTCATAAAGTTGAGGGCTTCCATAATACCCATTATAAGACCGCCGGCAACAATTGCAGGAATAATCGGCACAAATACATCGCCCAGAGTTTTGATGACACGCTGAAAAATATTGCCCCGTGCCGCTGCTGCCTGCTTCACTTCCTCTTTGGTAGCGGCTGTGATGCCGGCCGCGCTGATAAATTCGTCATACACCTTGTTGACCGTTCCGGTTCCTATGATGATCTGAAGCTGACCGGAGGATTCAAATACGCCCTTTACTCCGTCAACATTCTCCAGAATATTCTTCTTAACCTTGCTGTTATCGGCAATTACCAACCTTAGTCTTGTTGCACAGTGGGCGGCGCTGACAATATTTTTGCTTTCGCCGACCGCCGCCAGAATCTCCACAGCACACTGTCTGTAATCCATAATATAACTCCCTTCATAATTTTATTGATTTTAAGTGGTTGCAATACAATTACTGCATCAATGTTTGTTTTACAATTCTTTCTACGAGGTTTGCATAACTTGAAGTTTAAAATTATATGTTCCAAAAATGATTTCATTGTATGATGTTTTTGGAACATATAATTTTAAACAATAAGTTATGTAATCCGGACTTACGTAATTGATACATTACTTTTGCCATATCATAAGTTTTCCCCAATTTTTAACATAATAAACTTGGGAAACCGCCTATTTACTTTCTTGCCTTTTGGAATATAATGAAATGGTAGTCCGCTGTTTTTGCCGGATATAGAGATATTGCTGAAAAAGTATAGAATAGACAGATAAGCTTTTGGGCAAATAAAATCGGAAAAGGTAAATATTGCATGGAAAAGATAAATAAATTAAGCGCCAATGCCTTAAAGATCATTGCGATGGTTACGATGACCATAGATCATGCAGGACTGCTTTTGATGCATAATTATATGCCGTTTCGTATACTTGGCAGGCTGGCATTTCCGATCTTTGCTTATATGATCGCAGAGGGATGCCGATATACTAGAAATAAGAGAAATTATTTTCTTAGAATATTTTTGCTTGGGATCCTCTGTCAGGCGGTATATTATATTACCGAACGAAGTGTTTATCAGGGAATATTGATGACGTTTTCCGCATCCATCCTGCTTTCGTATGCAGTGCTGTGGGTGGAAAACAGAATACGGGAATCACATGAGGCTGCCGGATATATCAATAAGCTATTGCTGAGTCTTCTTCCNGCGGGTCTGATCCTATTAACNGCGGTGATCTGCGGAGAACTCAGGCNCCTTCCGGGTNGTCGGTATATTTCATTTGATTATGGATTTTATGGAATCCTTCTGCCGGTGCTGATCGTCTTAGGCAGAGATAAGAAACAGAGACTGCTTTTGGCGGCAGCAGGCATGACGCTGACTGCATTCTCTCTTGGAGNTATCCAGTGGTATTCTCTTGTCGCGCTGATTCCTCTGATNTGTTATAATGGACANAGAGGAAAATGGAACATGAAGTACCTCTTTTATATTTATTATCCGCTGCACATGGCGGTGATTTACGGACTGTCGATGCTGATAGGATGATTGTCAATGATGCACAATAGAAAAGAACTTTATCTGAACTTTGTAATTATCTGTTGATAATAATAGGGAAAGGATGGTGGACTATATTATGAAGGAGATCTTGTACCGTATCGTAGAATGGATTGCCCGGTGCCACAATTATCTGTTAAAATTAAACGATGCCTATGAATATAATTTTTCAGATAAGCAGCTCCATTTTCTGGTAATCGGCTGTATCGGCATGCTGATCCTGCTGGTTACATACCCGATCTTCAGGCTGCTTGCAAAGCGTAAAATGTATCTGACGATCACCGGTATCTATAGCTTTACCGTGATTATCGTACTGACATTTGCCATAGAGATCGGACAGCGGCTCAGTCATACCGGTACGATGGAATTTGCTGATATCATGTATGGGGTGATGGGATTTTTAACGATATTCGGTGCGGCGGCTATTGCAAAGGGCGTTTATCTTTTGTTAAAATATATCATAAAGAAAACGAAAAAAAGCCAGCCAGCCCAGGATATCAAAAATACGCAGAATGATGACAGCTTCAATATTTATAATACGCAAGACGAAGACAATGTAAATATGAAAAATACTTAAAGCACCGGCAGCAGCAATACCATTGTCGGGGAACTGTGACACGATAGGAAGGGAGAACGCCGCGGCATGGCGAAAACGCAGGAACAGAAGGAAAAGATAAATATTATCATACTCTGTGTGCTGATTAATATTATCGGTAAGTATGCGGCGGAGCTGTTTCAGCTGCCGTTGTGGCTGGATGTGGTCGGGACCGGCGTTGCGGCGTATTTTACCGGACCTTTGGGCGCAGCCATTACAGGCATAATAAATAATATTTCTTTCGTGTTTGTTGATCTGGCGTCTCTGCCTTATATGCTGATCAGTATTACCGTAGGACTTCTTATAGTGCTTTGTGCGAAAAAAGGTTACATGGAGACCTTTACGAAGGTGATGATCTCCGGTTTTCTGGTAGGTCTGTTTTCCATATTTTTATCTTTTGTAATTAATATCCTTGTACATGACGGCAGAAGCGGCAATATCTGGGGCGACACGGTCTTTGATATGCTTATATGGAAAGGCGTACCCGCTTACCTCGCTGCATTCTGCGGGGAGGCGCTGGTCGATATTATTGATAAACAGATCTGTATCCTGCTTGCTTTCTGGGTGATCCGGCTGATGAAACACAACCGGGAGAAAAACGGCGGTATGCTGGGAAAGAGTTTTACGCAGTTTATGACTGCCGGTCTTATGGTGTTGTCTATCGCTGTTGTATCGGTTCTTCTATATGTTAGGAACGGTTCTGCTCCTGCGGTGGAGACCGATAAAGAGGCAGAAGATACTTATGAATATTCGGAGGAATCCATCGTCTGGGCAGGTGCGGATGCTTTCGAACAGATATTCGCGGGCAATTATGTGGAGCAGATGTATAACGGCAGCAACGGTATGTTTTCTTCGGAAGCCAATGCCATCGCAGAGACGGCGGACGGTTATCTCTGGATCGGAAGCTATGCCGGATTGACCAGATATGACGGAAAGACATTTGAATATATCAGAGAAGGCGGATTTGCCAGCGTGACGGCGCTTAAGACAGATCAGCAGGATCGTCTCTGGATAGGCACGAACGGCGGAGGTCTGGCAAGATACGATCATGGAGAATATACATATTTTACGAAAGCGGACGGTCTGCCTTCCAGCGCGATCAGGTCATTTGAGGAGTTGCCGGATGGTACGATGTATGTCGGCACGACGGATCATCTGTGCAGGATCACGCCGGATGACCGGATCGAGGTGATAGAGACGGGTGTTACCTATGTCGGATCCATGGTAATACAGGAAGATATGCTTCTGGGGATCACCAATGCCGGTCAGTTGTTTTTGTTAAAGGATGATCAGCTTGTAACGACGATAGAGATAGGAAAGGAAGATGCTTATTACAGATGTATCGCTCTGACGGAGCAGGGGATTCTTGTGGGAACTTCTGCGGGTTATATCGATTGTGTGGAGGTAGAGGGAGATCAGCTTGTCATTACAAGGCAGATCTCGACAGGAGTCTTGCGCAATGCTGCGTCGATCAACTCTGACCGGCAGGGACGTATCTGGGTGAATGCCTCCAACGGAATAGGTTATTTTGATCCGAATGGAAAATTTTACTCCCACCGGTATGAAGGCTTTGACAGCTCGATAGAGTGTATGCATGAGGATTACGAAGGCAATCTGTGGTTTGCTTCTACGCGGTATGGCGTTATGAAGCTGAGCCGCAATCGTTTCGTCAATATCTTTTCAGCGTCGGGAATCGGTCCGCATGTGGTCAATGGCGTCTGTGAATATGGGGACGCTTATTACTGCGGAACGGACAGTGGACTGGTCATCATTGAACGGAAGAGCAGGCAGGCGGTGGAAAACGACCTGACGGAAGCGCTGGAGGGAGTGAGGATCCGCTGCGTCTATGTGGATTCCAACAATTATCTGTGGCTTTGTACTTATAGCGAATACGGACTGGTGCGCGTGGATGCCGATGGCGGGATGATTACTTATACGGCGGAAAAACAGGGTGCTACCAGCAACCGTTTCCGCTGCATACTGGAGCTGGAAGACGGGACGATAGTTGCCGGCAATAATAACGGTATCAATTACATCCGGGATAAAGAGATCTTTGCAACGATCACCGGTGAGGATGGTTTGGAAAATGAACAGATCCTTTGCCTGATCGCCGGAGAAAACGGTGCGTTTTATGCGGGTACGGATGGAGCCGGTATCTATAAGATAGAAGATCAGAGCATTACGGAAAATATATCTACGGCCGATGGATTATCCTCAGATATTATCCTGCGTATGGTGCCATATAAGGATGGGTATTTTGTCGTGGCAAGTAATGCCCTCTGTTTTATGGAACAGGGGCAGGCAAAGATATTGGGCGGATTCCCGTATTTTAATAATTATGATATCCTGCTGTATGGCGGGGATGCCTATGTCTTATCCAGCAGCGGCATCTATGTGACAAATGCAGAAAAGCTTTCGTCCGGTGAGGAGATACAGTATAAGCTCTATAATTATACAGAGGGACTTTTAGACGCGCTGATGTCCAATTCATGGAATTATGTGGATGAGGATGGCACGGTATATTTTTGCACCAATCAGGGGGTAAGCTGTTTTAAGGATCAGGAACGGTCTCTGGAAGAAGAACGGTATAAATTTGACATTGCAGAGGTTACGGCGGATAATGAAAGGATTACGGCGGATAACAAGATCTACCGCATCCCGGAAAGTGCAAACAATGTTTCTATTACGCCGTCCATCAGAAATTATACGCTTTCGGATATCAAGATGCAGCTATATATCGAGGGAATCGATAATGCGCCCAGAACTTACAGCCAGCGGACGCTGGAGCCGGTTCAGATCAGCGGACTGCCGGCAGGTACATATCATATTCAATTACTGGTGATGAATAATAATGGGACAGAAGCGCTTCAGCAGAAGGATTATCTGCTGATCAAGGAGGCGCATCGATGGGAATATACTTCTTTTAAGGTCTATCTGATCATCGTGCTGACATATACATTTATGACGATCATATGGACGATATTAAATTTTATCAATATCCTGAAGCATAACAAGGAACTGGAAGATATGCGGATTGAGGCAAAGAATGAATTTCTGACCAATATGTCCCATGAGATACGTATGCCTGTTAATGCGATCATAGGCATGGATGAGATGATTTTAAGAGAGGATATTAATGACCGGATCGAGGAATACGCATACAATATCCAAAACGCCGGACAGAAGCTGCTTACGCTGGTCAATAACGTACTGGATTTTTCCACCATCGAATCAGGCAGGATGTCCATTGCAAAGGAATCATACCGTCTGGATGAGGTATTAAATGATATGATTCATCTGCTGAGCTTCCGTGCTGAGAAAAAGGGGCTGGAAATCCGTCTGGATGTGGATAAAGACCTGCCGCGCTCTTTATGCGGTGATTTTTCCAGAATGAAGCAGGTCATATCCAATCTTTTGACAAATGCCGTTAAATATACGGATCAGGGGTACGTAAAGCTGACAGCAGGAGGAACCGTAGTTGAAAATACTGCATCAGATGGTCAGGAAAAAACGGGAGATACGGAAATATTGATATTGGAGATTTCCGTGGAAGATACCGGCATCGGGATCAAGACGGAAGATATGGATAAGCTGTTTGACAGCTTTGTCAGATTGGATCAGGAGAAGAATCATACGGTAGAGGGAACGGGACTTGGACTGAACATCACAAAGAAACTGGTAGATATGATGGATGGGGAGATCAGCGTGGAGAGCGTCTATGGAACGGGCACCACATTTACGGTCCGTATTCCGCAGCAGATCATGGATCATCATCCCATCGGCAATTTTAATAAGGCATACTTAAGAAGGATGAAGCAGTCGAAGCGTTACAGGGAGACATTTGCTGCGCCGGACGCATGCATCCTGACGGTAGACGACAATGAAATGAACCAGCAGCTCATCAGAGAGCTTTTGAAGAACACAGGGATAAAGATTGACGCTGCCATGAACGGTCAGGAGGCATTGGAACTCTGCCGCACTAAAAAATATGACCTGATCTTTATGGATCAGATTATGCCGGATATGGATGGCATTGAGACGCTTCATTTCCTGCGCGAGCAGACGATAGATACGCCGGTGATCCTGTTGACTGCCAATGCGCCGGAAGATTATCTTGCGCAGGACTTTGACGACTGCCTTACAAAACCGTTTTTGGCGGAACAGCTGGAAAAGATCCTGCGGGCATATATNNCTAAGGAAAAANTNNNNTCTGNGGCNAAGGTTNTGCCGAAGCAGNCAGNCGNNGAAAANTCTNAGNATNAGGATNCGGAACANNAAGGCAGCCNGATCGACCGGAAAGCCGGATTGATCTATTGCAGCGGCAATGAGGANATGTACNGNGTTATCTTAGATACTTTCCGGAAGCAGAGAGACCGGTATCACAATGGTCTNAAAGGATATTTTGCAAAGAANGATTGGAAGAATTATGCTATTTTGACACATTCTTTAAAGAGCACCGCATTGACTATCGGGGCGAAGCCGCTTTCCGAACTGGCAGGGAGACATGAGACGGCGGCGAAAACGAAGGATGCCGTTACGATCCGGGAAAATTTTGATGCGCTGCTTGCAATGTATGAGGAGGTGCTGGAAGAAATTTCAAAAATTTTAGAATAAGGGGGAATTAACATAAAAAATACAAAAATTTTGAAAAAATACTTGATTTCTACCCTGAAGTAAAGTTATTATACAGGTATGAAAAATCATAATAAAAAATAAAAGATTTTTTAAGGAGTAGTGGAGAAATATGAATACTGAAAAAAAGACTTTATTGATTGCAGATGACGCTGAGCTTAACCGCATTTTGCTGAGACAGATCTTTGAAGATGATTTTAATATTTTGGAAGCAGAGGACGGAGATCAGACGATTGAAATATTGAAGGAACAGCCGGATAAGATCTCACTGCTGTTTCTTGATCTGGTGATGCCCGGCAAGACGGGTCTTGAAATACTGGATTATATGGATGCCGAAGGGTTAATGGAGACGATCCCTGTTATCATGATCACCGGCGAAGCGACTGCCCAGACAGATGAAAAGGCATATGAGTACGGCGCGTCGGATATTATTTATAAGCCGTTTAATGCAAGGGTCATCAGACGTCGTACATTAAATATTCTGGAGCTTTTTGAAAACCGCTTTGATTTGGAGAAGAAGCTGAAGAAACGTACCAGAGAGCTGATGGAAAGCAAGGAGAAGCTGGAAAAAAGCAATGAATTTCTGGTAAATGCTTTAAGCTCCGTTGTTGAGTTCCGTAGTCTGGAATCCGGCGAGCATATTAAACGTGTAAAGTTTTTTACGCGTATCTTCCTGACATATTTGAAGAAGTTTTATCCGGAATATGATCTGTCAAAGGAGCAGATCGACCTGATCGTCAATGCTTCCGCGCTTCATGATATCGGTAAGATCGCGATCCCGGACAGTATTTTATTAAAGCCTGCAAAGCTTACCAAGGATGAATTTGATGAAATGAAGAAGCATACGATCTATGGCTGTGAGATTTTGGAGAATTTTAAGCAGGAGGATAGTGAGTTCTATCGTTACTGCTATGATATCTGCCGTTATCACCATGAAAGATATGATGGAAACGGATATCCCGACAGAAAGGCAGGCGAAGAGATCCCGATCTGGGCGCAGGTGGTATCGATTGCCGACGTTTTTGACGCACTGATCAGCATGAGGGTATATAAGACGCCTTATGCGACGGATACGGCATTCCAGATGATTCTGGACGGCGAGTGCGGTGTCTTCTCTCCGAAGATCATAGACTGCTTCCAGATGGCAAAGAGCGTTCTGTTTGAAACATCCGAGAAATTTTCCTTTGCGGATTTTAATGAGATCGAGAACAGCTTGGAGCTGCCGAAACGATAAAGAAGTCTTATAATAAATAACAAAAATGTCTGACCTGGGTTATTGACCTGGGTCAGGCTTTTTTATGAAATGAAAGATTTTTATCATTTAAAAAATTTCTTGACATTTATATTTGCACATTTTATTATGGTGACACAATTGTATCGCTGATACAAATGTATCCCAATAAAATATAATTGTCAATATGTGATCATGCTACAGAAGATCCTGAAGAATATGCGGAGTTACCCCGGGACATTCAACAGAAAATCTGCTTTGCGGCGAATACCTTAAAATATTGCATAATGCCGCAGAATGGTGTGTACGCAAATAAAATGTTAAACAAAATTAAATTGACAGGAATAATGCTATGAACTTCTCAAAGAATTTATCAAAAGCCCCTATGGGCTGGAACAGCTGGGACTGCTACGGAGCGTCCGTGGACGAGGAAACCGTCAGAAAAAATGCCGGTTTCATGGCGAAGCATTTGAAGCAATACGGCTGGGAATATATTGTTGTGGACATTCAATGGAGCGCACCCGACGCGTCAAGCCATGAGTACGAGCCCTTTGCGGATCTGTGCATGGACGAGTTTTCCCGCCTTGTGCCTGCGGAAAAACGCTTCCCCTCGGCGGCGGGAGGAAAAGGCTTCGCGCCCCTTGCGGAGTATGTTCATTCTCTCGGACTTAAATTCGGCATACATATTATGCGGGGCATTCCCAGACAAGCGGTACACCAAAATACTCCCATAAAGGGTACGGACAAGACCGCCCGACAAATCGCAAAAACAAGCAGCATTTGTCATTGGAATACAGATATGTACGGCGTTGACCCTGCCAAGGAGGGCGCAAAGGAATATTATGACAGCCTTTTTGAATTGTATGCTTCATGGGGCGTGGACTTTATCAAGGTGGACGACATCTGNCGCGAANTGCCNCACGAGGAGACCGAGCTTGTGATGTTAAGCNANTCCCTGAANGANTGCGGACGTGAAATGGTACTGAGCCTTTCCCCTGGACCCGCCCTTCTTGAAAAGGCGGAGCTTTACAAGCAGACTTCAAATATGTGGCGCATTACCGATGATTTCTGGGACAAGTGGGAGTTTCTTTACGCCATGTTCGAGCGGGCGGAAAAGTGGTGTACCCACACGGGCGCGGGACATTTTCCCGACGCGGATATGCTCCCCATAGGACCGATATTGCAGGACTATGACAAATCCAACCGAACAAAGTTCACCGAAAACGAGCAGATAACGATGATGACCTTTTGGAGCATTTTCCGTTCGCCCCTTATGATAGGCGGNGAGATGACNGGCTTNGACGNTTTNACAATGGGACTTCTCACCAATGAAGCNATACTGAAAATGCACAGCAANTCCCGNCATTCNCATCAGGTGTGGAGNAAAANNNTNGNCGGNTCNGAGTNTATNNTNTGGACTGCCGCNGACTGTGAGGGAGGNCAGTACGCCGCAATNTTCAACGCGGGAGATACCGAGGTCGAAATTGAGATTCCTCTTACCGATCTGGAGCTTTATGGCAATGTTAATGTATGCGAATTATGGAGCGGAGAAAGCTTTTCAGCGGACAGAACTATCCACGCAAAGGTCGAAAGTCACGGGGCGAAAGCGTTTGGAATTACTTTAATACTAATTTTCGGACATAATGAAAGATATTAAAAAATACCAGAAATCCAATGTTTTCCCTGCTTTGTCGACTGTAATGGAATGATACGTCATAGGTAGTGTTGCCGATTTTCTCGGTAAAGCCTTTGCGTTTTCCTGTGTCCGCTTGGTGGTATCTGTTTTCTTCATTTTCTGCTCCTTTACATGAAAAAAGAGCGCATAGATTAGCTTTCTATACGCTCTGACGCTGTGTTACCTATTCAGTTGTGGTTGTGGTAATGGTTGCTTAGACAAACCGGAATTTTTAGCTAAATCAAATTTCATAATCAATACAAGCTCTATCAACTCTAATGGAATATACAAATTCTCCAAATTCCATGTGCAGTTGTGATTTTTGGTATTCATCTAATGTTTCTGCTGTATCGAAGTCAAAAATTAAAGCAACATCATAATTAGAAACTGGTGTTCTTTCCGCATTTCTAACTATATTAAATTGTTTTATTATTTCTAATTCTCTTAACTTTTCAGCTCTTTCAAAAAATTCAATAATATTTTTTTCCTTATTATCCTCTTTTAATGTAAACATACATATATGCCTTATCATTGTATTCCCTCCTCCAAATGTCGATTTGTATCGCTAATAGAATACCACAATCACGCTCATATTTCTATTGCATTTCATTAAATTTCTTCCTCGGATTCCCCTCGTCTTTGCCTATGCTCCTGACTGAATTGTTTCTGTTCTACCTCAGTTATGTATTCCTCTAAAAAGCGAAGTTTTACTTCTATGTCACTCTTTGAAGTAGCAGCAACCGCAAACTGCAAGATTTCCTTTTCGTTCCAAACATTGACCGTTTCATGCACGACAATCTTTTCGGTAAACTCGTTGAGTATTGGTGTTGTAATTTCTTCTATCCTGCTCTCGCCCTGCATTTCATCATTTCGTGAGAGCCTTTCATAAGGTGCTGTGATTTTAACTGACATAGAAAGTTCTCCTTTCCCCGAAAATGCCCTGTTTATCGGCTTTTTCAGTATCTTTATTTTCTCTGTCCTTAACATACTAACCAATTAGGAACCGATTTCGACATATTTACATAAAATATTACAAAATAGTGTATAAGGATACAGCTGATATGATACCAAATTATTTGTATGTTATCCTTGGCGTGCTCCTTTGTATCCTGATCGTATTCTGCTGCGCTGTCCATTGGAAGCGGAGGCGGATCATCCATAAGGTCTGCTGTATGTGTATGGAGGAAAAATGCCGTCTTCTGGATGATCTGGTGCGGCCGTTTGGTTATTCTTATGTGGTATCGCAGGATCTCTTTACGACATGTATGGATGCATGGCAGAGGGAATTCGGATATTGTGACCTGTATGATAAGACGGCGGCAGGGCTGCATATAATCATGGACTGCCTTCCGGTCTATTTTGATTATTGTGGAAGGACATGGATGATCGAATTCTGGAAGGGTCAGTATGGCATCAATACCGGTTGCGAGATCGGTGTTTATTATGCGGAGGGCATCGTGGAAAAAGAACAGTTGAAGAAGACGCTGTTTGACTGCGTGGATGATGAGGATATGCAGAAGCTGTCGTTTACTTTGTCAAAGAAGGGATGCGATCTTGCACGGCTTTCAGGAAGACATTGGTGGCTGACGGCGTTTTTGATGGGAGAGTTTTCCAGACCTTCAGAGCTGACGATGGATGTCAGGATGACGCTGGCGGACTGCGAGATGGCGGAAGCGTTTGCGGAGGGACTGCGCAGGAGCGGTTATGATAAAAGGATATGTCTTTGCGGCAGTCAGGTTGTATTTACCTTTGATGCAGCTATCGGACACAGAGGCTTGTTACAAAAGATACAGGCGTTTTTTATACAGATATGCAACTGTTTTGGGTGTTTTGTCTATCGGATGGCGACAAGACCGTTTCAAATGACGGTTGACAGGGTGCTTTATCTGTACTTCTTTCTTCCGTCTGCATTCCGAAGGATGTTTCGGAGAAATCGGTTTAAAGAAAAGAAAAATGTAAAAAAGTTATCATGTAAAAAATCATGCAAAAGATAACGTAAAAGATGATGTAAAAGATCATACAGAAGATGATATTAAGGATCATGTAAAAGATCAGCAATAAGATTTGTAGAGGAGAATATAGTTCAGATTGGAGATTAAAGATATGGGATATATGTCGCGTCTGAATAAATCCTTTGAGGGAGCCGTCAGGCTTCCTCTTTCGGATTGTTCAAAATATGTGATCATCAGTGACTGTCACAGAGGTACGGGAACGACGAATGATAATCTGTTGAAAAATCAGAACCTGTATTTTGCCGCATTGCAGCATTATTATAAAAAAGGATATACCTATATAGAGCTGGGCGACGGAGATGAACTGTGGGAGAACCGCAGCTTAAAACAGATCATAGAAGCGCATCAGGATGTGTTCCGATTGCTGCACCTTTTTCATAAGGAGAAGCGTCTTCATATGCTGTATGGAAATCATGATATGATAAAAAAGAGCGGTAAATATATTGAAAAGCAGTGCAGGGAATATCATTGTCCGGAATATTACAGCGTAAAGCAGGAAGAACCTGCTATGGAAGATCATGCTGCCCGGCAGCAGGATCCCGAAAGAAAGGGATGCTGCGGGTGCAGAAGGGGAGAGTGCTGCCCGCTTCCGAAGGATATGAGGTTTCATTCCGGATTAATATTGGAAAACTGCGGCTGTCAGGATACGCCGGACATCTATCTGACCCATGGTCATCAGGCGGATCTGCTTAATTCCACGCTTTGGAGAGTGAACTGTTTTCTGGTCCGTTATCTATGGAAGCCGCTGGAGCATTTTGGAGTGCTGGATCCTACCAGCGCCGCTAAAAATTATACGGTCAAAGAAAAAACGGAACGCCGCCTGAAAAAATGGGCGGAAAAAACGGAGCATGTATTAATTGCGGGTCATACGCACCGCCCCGTCCTGTCGGAGACGGAGAAATATTATTATAACAGCGGAAGCTGCGTTCATCCGTACAGCATCACCTGTCTGGAGATCGAACATCTGCAGATCAGTCTTGTAAAATGGATGGTGACTGCCAAACCGGATATGAGTCTTTATGTAAAAAGAAGTGTGCTGGCGGGACCGGTGACGTTGAACTTATTATAAAGTGTTGTAATTTTAGATAAGACAGATATCCTTTTTAGCGTATTAAATATTTTTATAAGCATTAAAAACTTAGACATATACAATATTAAAAATTTATTGAATATGTAATATAGCTATTTTGATATAGCAAATATATAATATTCCTATAAAATTAAGGGAGTATAGGGCATATGAATTAGTAAAAGACAAGATTATTATGTAGACGGAGGACAGTCAATAGCGGTGTACTATACCAGAGAAACCTTGCAAAATATAATTATTGTAAGAAAAGTACACATATAGAAAGGGGAGGCAGGCAGTGGAGGAAGAAAAAACGGAATTGAAACAGGAGTCTGCAGCGGAAGAAGAAAAAAAGATACATAAGAAAATCAAGAAGAAGTTTCTGCTATTAATCCCGGTATTGATTGCGCTGGGTGTTGGTGTATTTTTTATATTCCGGGAAACCGGCGTGATCAATAAGTATGTATATGAGGAAGTGGATAATCTGGCAGAGCGGGAAGGGGTGTGTTTTGATAATCTTTTGTTTTCTTATATAATAATAGTAAATCGTGGAGGGCAAAGGGAAAAAAGACGGCTTTGTATCATGAATAATGGGGATGTGTATGCTTTTGAATGGACTGATGAATTGATTCCATGGGACTGGTTTTATTCTGAAAATGAAAAAATAAGTGATTATAGTAGTGAACTTCATTCCAGAGGCTATGAAGAAGCAAACTGGGGGAAAATGGAGAATGTTGTCTATCTGGGAAGATTTTCTGATGGTGCGGTAATGCGATTGAACAGTTATGTAGAGAATTTTGATATTAATGGAAAATATTATTATTTAGACCCCCCCATGGATATGCCGCAAATGTCGGTGCAGGATGGAGGAGGCAATCAACAGGTGAGGGAGGATACGGATGCAAAAGATGAAGAAGTAGAATGGAGGG
>WFLX010223224.1_pt1 | contig 28395 bp, 17 predicted proteins | sample 4967041 | NCBI WGS metagenome assembly WFLX01 (sample SAMN12857096, study PRJNA449069) | gut metagenome | isolation source: stool from male and female vole | host: Microtus ochrogaster | place: USA:Florida | collected 2017
TTATAAGAAAAAAATACAGGGGAAGGACTGGCAGGGTAAGAATTTGATTCTGCAGTGCGAAGGGGTTTATCAGAACGCCAAAGTATTTGTGAATGGTAAAATGGCAGCGCAAAGGCCGTATGGATACGTCAATTTTTATGCGGAACTGACTCCTTATCTATGCGAAGGGGAAAATGAAATTGAAATCATTGCCGATAACGCGGATACGCCTAACAGCAGATATTATTCCGGAGCGGGTATTTACCGGGAGGTTCATCTTCTGGTTGGCGGCGATTCGTATATAAGGCCGGAAGGTGTAAAGATTACTACGGAAAATAATGATACAGTCTGTGTGAAAACAGATTTTGTTGGTGAAGGAACACCACATATTTCTATTTGGGACGGAGAGCGGTTAATAGCAGAAGCAGAGGGAACTGATGTGAAACTTGCAGTTCCCAATGCAAAAACATGGGATGAATATAACCCAAATCTGTACTGCTGTAAAGTTTCACTGCATAAAGACGGCAGGACAGTTGATGAAGTGACAGAGCGTTTTGGCATCCGGAGCATTTCATGGAATGGTAACGGATTTTTNGTAAATGGAAAGGAAACCTTGCTTCGTGGCGCCTGCGTCCATCATGATAANGGTATTCTTGGTGCATGCAGTTTCCGGGATGCGGAGTANCGTCGNGTGCGCATTTTAAAGGAAGCCGGATTTAACGCAGTNCGAAGCTCGCATAACCCTGTTTCAAAAGCNTTNTTGGATGCCTGNGATGANCTTGGAATTTATNTCATGGATGAGACATGGGATTACTGGCTGATACACAAAAATCCNTATGATCAGGCGAAGGAAAGCTTTGGGAATTGGTGGAAAAAGGATATTGATTCCATGATAGGGATCGACTTTAACCATCCGTCGGTAATNATGTATTCCATTGGAAATGAGATTTCAGAGNTGGGTACTTTNGAAGGGCAGGCTCTCTGNGAAGAAATTGCAAAGTATGTGAAAGAGAAGGACNNTNCACGAGCAGTAACATGCGGTATTAACCTGATGCTTGCAAGCATGGCTGCGAAAGGAAAAGGGCTCTATTCAAANGACAAGGACANNAATCAGAAAAACGGGAGCCAGACGATGGATTCCATGCCCACAAGTGCCTTTTATAANGTCATGATGAATAAAATGGGNGGTATTATNGATAAAATGGCTGCCACGAAAGGNGCTGACAAGGTGTGCGATATCGTTGCGCCGCTTTTGGATATACCGGGTTATAATTATGCCACGTCCCGCTACGAGAAAGAAAGCAAAGCAAGGCCGGAGGGTTGTTTTGTTGGGTCAGAAACACTTCCCAAAACCTTATACCATAACTGGGAAAAGGTAAAATCGATTCCGAATCTGATTGGTGATTTTATATGGACTGGCTGGGATTATCTGGGTGAAACCGGGTTGGGTACCATCCGATACCTGCATAAGCAAACTAAAGAAAATGCTTATCCGGGACTGCCTGTACTTTCCGGCAGTGGGGTGATCGATATCTGCGGTCATCCTCAGGCGGAAGTGGGATGGAACAAGATTATCTGGGGATTACAGTCAAAACCTGTTATTGGAGTCAATCCGGTCATGTTCCGTGATTATAATCGTGCAATGTCGATGTGGAGAAATACAGATGCTGTGGAGAGTTGGTCATGGGAAGGGTATGAAGGAAACAAAACGAATGTAACTGTATATGCCAATGCTGAAAAAGCTGTTCTTATGCTGAATGGTAAAGAAATAGGAAATAAGAAGACCAAAGAGTGNAGAGCTGTGTTTAAGAATGTCACGTACATACCAGGGACATTAGAAGCTGTTGCATTGGATAAATATGGGAAGGAGATTGGGCGTACCGAACTGAAATCTGCTGCCGGGGATACAGTTATCAGATTGAGTGCTGACAAAGATATTTTATATGCCAATGGCCAGGATCTTAGCTTTATTGATCTACAGCTGTCTGATCAAAATGGAATCACAAAATCCAGTGTTGACAGGAGTGTGCATGTTGAAGTTTCAGGTGCAGGCACGTTACAGGGATTTGGCTCTGCTGTTCCAAACACAGAAAACAGTTTTTATACCGGTACGTATTCCACTTATCAGGGACGTGCTCTTATTGTTGTCCGTGCGGGATATGAAGCAGGAGAGGCGGTTATTACAGTAGAGGCAGAACATCTGGAATCCCGAAAACTCACGATTCAGGTTAAGGAAAGAGAAACGTAATGAAAAAGCAGATGATATAAACAAGAATCGGATGTCAGCAAGAGCAGGCATCCGGTTCTTTGTATTACAATAAGTAAACATCTTTGTGGAAATAAGATTATTTGTGGAAGCTTCCAAGAAAGGCCAAGCTTTCTTTCGGTTTTCTAGTCTGTGTTGTCCTGTCAACAGCAATCAGGCCAAATGTCATGGAATAACCTTTCTGCCATTCGAAATTATCTAAAAGACTCCAATGGAAATAGCCTTTTACCGGAAGTCCATCGTGGATACAGTTCTGTACACCTATAAAAGCCTGTTCAATAAAAGCAATGCGCCTTTTGTCATCACCTGTGGCGATACCATTTTCTGTGACAATCAGGTTCCCCTTGAAATCCTCAGCAACTTTTCGGATAACATGTTCCAGTGCTTCCGGATAAAATTCATAATTCATCTGAGTAAGCTCAGCCCCGTCAGGTGCGGGAAGAGAGCCGTCCGGTCCCATGAGAGAACGGGTATAATTCTGCACACCAAGAAAATCATCATTCTGAATATAAGGAAGATAGTGAGTGAACTCATCACTCCATTCGGCCAGAGCCTTTTCCTCGCCGCCATCGACAGGCTGGATATCGTGGAGGCTTAAAGTAAGTCCTACCTTTATATCGGGATAAAGTTCCTTGATCACAGTTCTGGCTGCCTCATGGGCACGGCATACAATCTTATCACCTTCCGGCGTACGCATGGAAGTGAAATTTTCAACCTTTTCCACGCCGAATACTTTTTTGTTTTCTTCGGCGGCAGCTTTTTGCCCTGCCATCATTTTTTCAAGATTGATCCCTACCTGGACAGTACCGTCGGCGCTCTGTGCTTTCGCCGCTTGTGCCTGCATCTGCAGCATATACCGTCTGGCAATGGCAGCAACCTGAATTCCCATATTAGCCTCGTTGATCGTACAGATATAATGGAGTTCGCTTCCCAGTTTTCCCACAATATAGCGGACATAACGTGCAAAATCCTCCACAGTGGATTCCGCTTCCCAGCCGCCCTTTCCAATCAGCCATTTGGGACTGGAAAAGTGGTGCAGGGTCACGATCGGTTCCAATCCATGTTCTTTACAACAGCGGATAACATCCAGATAGTGTTCCGCTTCTGTTTCATCGAAATGTCCTTCTTCCGGCTCTATGCGCGCCCATTCTACAGAAAAACGATAGGCGTTTAATCCGGCATCAGCCATAAGCCGGATATCCTCTTGATAGCGGTGGTAATGGTCAACTGCATCTAAGGATGGCTCTGCATAGCTGGTATGTTCCATCTGTTCCATTGCCCAGCAGTCGCTATTAGTGTTGTTTCCCTCTACCTGATGTGCTGCGGTTGCAGCTCCTAAAAGAAAGCTTAGTGAAAATTTATCCATTGATATTCCTCCTTGTAAATATTATGATCCAGATTTTACCTTCACTGGAATTGCTTCCTACATTATAATGGAAGAAAAGGTATTGGATGTAAAATATTTCGTGTTAATGTTATTAAAATAATTATTTTAACATATTTCCTTAATTTGAAGACAGATTATGGAAAAAGTAAACACACAAAAGAAGATAGAACGGTAAAATTTAGTTATAAAAGGNNNGGAAAGGAGTCATNNAATGAGAAAGGTAACNGAATTAGNTAATAACTGGNTTTTTGTAAAAAGCGCAAAGGATGNNTTAGAAGCNGCTGNGNCNGAGGGAGTTCNGGTGGNTTTGCCCCATACATGGAATGCTGAAGANGGGCAGGACGGAGGAAATGATTATCACCGGGGAACCTGCTGGTACCGCCGCCTTCTGGAAAAGCCGGAGATGAAAGCAGGGGAAAAGGCTTATCTGGAATTTGATGGTGCCGCTATGACTGCGGATGTTTATTTAAATGGGGAAAAACTGGCTCATCACGAGGGGGGATTTTCCCGGTTCCGTGTGGATATTACGGAAAAACTTACAGAAGATGAAAATAAATTGGCGGTTGCTGTTGATAATTCAGATAATGATACTGTATATCCGCAGAAAGCTGATTTTACATTTTATGGAGGGCTGTACCGTATGGTACGTCTTGTCATAGTGCCCGAAAGTCATTTTGCCATGGATTACTATGGCGGAAACGGGATTAAAGTGACGCCAGTGGTTACACTGGGCGGAGAAGGTACGGGAGATGCAAGTGCGACAGTGACTGTGGAAGTATATACAGAAGGCAGTGCAGACAGGGTTACAGTAACTGTTGCAGATGAGACAAAACAGGTTCCGGTTGCACAGGGATATGCAAAAGTAGAATTTGAACTGTCTAAGGTGCATTTATGGGATGGCGTGGACGATCCTTATCTTTACACAGCCAAAGCAGAATTGGAAAGCGGAGATGTGGTCACTGCAAGATTTGGATGCCGTCATTTTTCAATTGACCCGCAGAAGGGCTTTTTCCTTAACGGACGCTTCTATCCTCTGCGGGGTGTAAGCCGTCATCAGGATTGTAAAGGAGCGGGTAATGCCCTTAACCGTGAACATCATGAACGTGATATGGAGGTAATCAGGGAGATGGGGGCAAATACTATCCGCCTTGCCCACTATCAGCATGCACAGGAATTTTATGATCTGTGTGATGAGTATGGAATTATTGTATGGGCAGAAATCCCTTATATTACCATGCATATGAGTGGTGGAAAAGAAAATACATTAAGCCAGATGCGGGAGCTGGTCATCCAGAATTATAACCACCCGTCTATTGTCTGCTGGGGACTCTCCAATGAGATAACGGCGGCAAGTGCAGTAAATGAAGAACTGTTAGAGAACCACAGGGAATTGAACAAATTATGTCATGAGCTGGATCAGACAAGAAAAACCGTAATGGCAAATGTGTTTATGTTGGAAAAGGAAAGCCCTTTGCTGGAGATACCGGATATCAACAGTTATAACCTTTATTTCGGCTGGTATGTGGGAGAAATGATTCAGACGGATGAATTTTTTGACGAATATCACAGTACCTATCCTGACCGCTGCATCGGGTTTTCCGAATACGGGGCAGATGCCAATCCTGCTTACCATTCTTCTCAGCCTGACAGGGGGGATTATACGGAAGAATACCAGTGCCTGTATCATGAGCACATGCTCCGTATGATAGAGGAGCGTCCATGGCTCTGGGCGACCCATGTGTGGAATATGTTTGATTTTGCCGCAGATGGAAGAGATGAGGGCGGTAAGCATGGCGAAAATCAAAAAGGATTGGTAACAATTGACCGTAAGCTGAAAAAAGATGCATTTTATTTGTACAAGGCATATTGGAGCGAGGAAGCTTTTGTCCATCTGTGCGGCCGGCGGTATGTAGACCGGACGGAGGAAGTGACGCAGGTAAAGGTATATTCCAACCAGCCCTCCGTAGCGCTGTATGTGGATGGAAAACTTGCGGGAGAGCAGAAGGGCAGCAGGGTATTCTGTTTTGAGGTCCCGGTCTCAGGCGTTCACACAGTTGTTGCACAGGCTGGGGAATGCAGAGATGAAATTACGATAAAAAAGGTTGCTGAAGTAAACAAGGATTATCTCTTTGTGAAAGAAGGAGATATCGTCAACTGGTTTGACAAGGAAGACTTACGTAAGGATTGTTATTCCATTGGGGATACCCTTGGCGAGATTGCCAAAAGCCCGGAGGCAAATGCGATTGTACAGAAGTTGACAGCAAAGGCAGCGGCAAGCCGGGGAGACGTGGCGGAGAGTGTTAAGGATAATCCGGCTTTGCAGCGGATGATGCAGCGGATGACTTTGCAGAGTATGCTCAAGCAGGCAGGAGATGTAATAAAGCCGGAAGATATAAAGACATTGAACGATGCTCTGCAGAAGATTAAAAAGGTTGTTGATTAATAAACAGCATCTGCCCCGACAAAGCAAAACCAGAGGGCAGATACGGAACGGAAAGAGAGGACATTGCTATGCCGATAAGAGCAGTACAGCAGATCATGCTTGGAACAGTAACCGCGNAGNAAAATCAGGCNGTGGAAACACTTTCTGCTATCAAAAAAGCCGGATATGACGGGATTGAATTAAACGGGTTTATGATCCGCCCCACTTCCTTTATGGTACGGATGATGACGAAAATGGCAGGGATGCCGGTGGGAAAAGGCGGCAATCTGGACTGGACAGGGTTGATAAAGGCAGCAGGATTGTCGGTGGTAAGTGTACATGAAGACCTTGGAACCATTCAAAGAGACCCTCAGGCCGTGATAGAAGAGGCGAAGAAGTTTGGAACAAAGTATGTGGTCATAACAGGGATGTACCGTTTTGATTATTCGGATGAGAAGGCAGTTAGGAAACTGGCAGAGGATTTAAATAAAGCCGGGCAGGAGTTAAGGCAGGGAGATATTTCACTTTTATACCATAACCATAACTGTGAATTCCGCAAGGTATCGAAAGGAAAAACGGCATACGGGCTGTTGCTAGAGGAAACGGACCCGGAATTTCTGAACTTTGAGTTTGACTCCTATTGGCCTACGGAGGCGGGAGTGGATGCACTGGCTCTCATGCGTCAGCTGGGAAACAGGCTTAAGCTTTACCATATTAATGACAGGGGAAGCAGAGTGGATGGAGCATCTATGACGCCAATCTTAAAATCAGACAGCATGGAACTGGGGTATGGGAATATGAATCTGGAAGCCCTTGTGGAGCAGGCGAAGATGGCAGGGGTGGATGCAGTGATACTGGAGAGCCATAAGAACTGGGTGGATAAATCCCCGGTGAAGTCCATACAGCTTTCGGCGGAATTTATGAAAAAGTATGTTTGATTTTTGTATGATTACCATGAGTATAGTCTGTTATCTTAAGAAAGGATGAATCGAAATGCAGGAGTTAAAAAAATACTTTATTACCATAGACAGGGACTATAAAGAGGGGGATGTGGCGGTTTTCCGCCAGAAATTTTCTGGGGAAAATGTTGTCAGTGCCATACTTTATTCTACGGCGCTGGGAGTGTATGAAGCGGAACTGAATGGGAAGAAGGTGGGGGAGCAGATGTTTGCTCCCGGATACACNTATTATCCGCGCCGGGTTCTTTATCAGGAGAACGATGTGACAGAACTGTTAGCGGCAGGTAAGAATTCCGAAGAGGAAAATGAACTGGTCTTTTATCTGGGGCANGGCTGGTACTGCGGAAGATTTCTCTGTGAGAACCAGACTCAGATATACGGGGAAAAGCCGGCAGTGTCATGGATACTGCAGCTTAAATTTTCCGATGGAAGCGAGAAGATGATCCATTCCGGCACGGATGTGGAGGAATTGGAATCGCCCTATGAGTATGCAGGGGAATATGACGGTGAAATTTATTTTGCGGATGGGCGAAAGAATATAGTCGGGCATCCTGTTGACTTTACGGGAGCAGTGGATTTTACATTGGAAAAAACTTTGACAGAGGTGNATGTACAGGNAGAAATGCCNGNAAAAGCAGTAACGGAATCACAGGGCAGNATAATCTNNGANTTCGGACAGAACTTTGCTGGANTCGTGGAGATTAATCCTNNGNTCCTTGATAATGAAACACTGACTGTTCGTCACGGAGAAATTTTAAATCCAGACGGAAGCTTATATACCACGAACTTAAGGAANGCAAAAGCGACCATTNTCTATCATGCAGGAGCGGAGAAAAAGGTATACCGTCCGAGATTTNCTTACATGGGATTCCGCTACATGGAACTGTCCGGGGCAGAGTACAGACCGGGGTTGATAAAGGCTTATGCGCTTTATACGGATATGAAGCGGACAGGTCATTTTAGCTGTGAGAATGAAAAGGTACAAAGATTATATGAAAATCAGGTTTGGGGACAAAAATCTAATTATGTGGAGGTGCCTACCGATTGCCCTCAGAGGGATGAGCGTATGGGGTATACCGGGGACGGACAGGTGTTTGCCCTGACAGGCGCTTACAATTTTGATACCGATGATTTTTGGAAAAATTTCCTGCGCGATTTGGAGTTAGGGCAGCTTGACAATTCGGAAGGATATGTCTGTGCTACCGTGCCCCAGACAGGTCCTGCAGGCATCGGCTTCGTGAATATGCTTGGCTGGGGAAATGCCGTTACCATCCTGCCGGAGATGATGTACTGGCAGTTTGGCGATGAGGAAGCGCTTCCGGGGCAGTATGAGAGCATGAAAAAGTTTGTAGAAGCTGAAATCCGTAAGATGGAAGGCAAAAATCTCTGGCTGGGGGTATCTTTGGGTGATTGGTTGGCGCTTGGAAAGGATATGGCGTGGCAGGCACAGCATAATAATCCCATTTCCAATTCCTTTATTGTGCATGATCTGAAGGTACTTAGCGAAACAGCAAAAGCACTTGGGAAGGAAGAGGATGCCGTACGATACAGTAAGCAATATCAGGCAACCAGAGATGCGTACATTCAGATGTTTGTAAAAGAGGATGGAGATGTGGCGGATGATTATCAGTCGGCTTACATCATGGCTTTGAAGTTTGTTATTCCCGATGGGGAGCTGCGACAGAAGGTTTTGAAGAAATATGTGGAAAATGTCCGCAGGGATGGCTTGACGACGGGATTTTTTGCCACGGAGCATCTGCTTCCCATGTTGATTGAGGCGGGGGAGACAAAGCTTGCTTACGACATTCTGCTGCAGGAAGGATGTCCGGGATGGATGTACCAGATCAACCGGGGGGCGACCACTACCTGGGAGCGGTGGGATGCAATCCGGGAGGATGGAACTGTAAATGAAGACAAGATAACAGATGATAATATGGTTTCCTTTAACCATTATGCATTCGGCAGTGTGGGAGAGTTTTATTATCAGTATATTCTGGGAATCAAACCCCTTGCACCCGGATTTAAAAAGGTGAAGATTCAGCCGTATCCGGATAAACGTCTTGGCTATGTAGCAGGATCTTATTTTTCCAGAGAGGGAGAAATCAAGTCGGCATGGAGTTATGAAGGGGATAAGTTGACAATTACAGTAACAGTGCCGACGGAGGCGGAGATTCATCTTCCAGATGGAAGAGTAGAANCAGTTGNGGAAGGAGAATATTTTTATGNAGTATTTTTGTAATNCGATTAATGTTAATTATCGCTATCAGTTTAATGCAGATCCGCGCAAGCCTAAGATGCAGATCTGCAGGGAGGCGGCTGATCCGTCGATGATTTGTTTTCAGGGGAAATATTATATTTTTGCTTCTATGACGCTGAGCGTATGGGTATCAGAAGATCTGGTGCACTGGGAGAGCAGACGCCTACCGGAAAGTTTGCCGTTATATGACTATGCGCCGGATGTCAGGGTGATTGGTGAGTATGTGTATTTTAGTGCTTCCAAGCGGGGAGAAATCTGTAACTTTTATCGTACAAAGGATATTTTAAACGGGCCTTACGAAGAGATTCAGGGGAGCTTTGATTTCTGGGATCCGAATCTGTTCTGCGATGATGACGGGAGAGTATATTTTTATTGGGGCTGCTCCAATGCAACGCCGCTTTGGGGTGTGGAGCTGGATCCGAAAACCATGCAGCCTTTGGGAGAGCGAAAAGCGCTGATTGAAGGAGATGCATGGGGCAAAGGATACGAACGCGTTGGTGAGGATCATTGTAAATATCCAAAGAGCGAGGAAGAAATTGATGCAGCCTTAGATGGATTTTTTAAGATGCAGGGGCAGGCGGCAAAGGAACAGACACCGGAAGAGTATATTCCTTTGATCCGGGGAATGCTCAGCGATAAGCCTTATATTGAAGGCGCCTGGATGGANAANTANCAGGGGAAATATTATNTNCAGTATGCCTGNTCNGGNACACAGTATAATATTTATTCNGATGGNGTNTATNTAGGGGANTCNCCACTNGGNCCCTTTNNNCTGGCGGATAATAANCCCTATTCTTATAAACCGGGAGGTTTTCTGCCGGGGGCAGGGNACGNTTNTACTATGTGGGATAAACAGGAGAACCTGTGGCATACCGCTACTATGCGGATCAGCAAAAATCATGATTTTGAGCGGCGTGTGGGAATCTGGCCGGCGGGATTTGATAAAGATGGAGAACTTTTCTGCAACCAGCGCTATGGGGACTGGCCCATGGAGGTAGAGGATGGCAGGATGGATTCTTGGAAGAATCCCAAATGGTATCTGTTAAGTTTCGGAAAAACGATGACAGCTTCTTCTTATGCAGAAGGAAAAGAACCCGGGCAGGCTGCTGATGAAAATGTGCAGACATGGTGGCAGGCGTCGTCCGCAGAAAGCGGGGAGTGGCTGCAGANNGATTTGGAGAGGGAATATACAGTGAATGCAGTCCAGATTNATTTTGCGGACGATNGGATTGACATTCCGGTACCGGNGAAAATCCGCGGAACTACACAGGCGCGTTACANTGATGAGNAGGACTATGTGACCCGCTGGAAGCTGGAAGGTTCTCTGGATGGTGAACATTATTTTGTGATAGAGGACAAAGCGGAGGCGGAGACAGACTTATCCCATGATCTGGTAGTGAGGGAAGAAGGCGTTCAAGTGCGGTTCTTGAAACTGACAGTTCTGGAGGTTCCTTATGGACAGCAACCGTGTATCTCGGGTCTCAGAGTGTTTGGCATTGGAGACGGGGAAAGACCGAAGACGCCGGAGTTTGAGGCAATAAGGGAAAATGACCTGGATATGATGGTAAAAATTACAGATGGAGATGCTGTGGGATATAACATCTTATGGGGCAGCAGTCCGGAAAAGCTTTATCACAGCTACATGATATTTGGAAATGAGCAGCGTGTCGGCGCGTTGGTAAAAGGGAAAGAATATTATGTGCGGGTGGACGCCTTTAATGAAAATGGAATTACGGAGGGAAACACTGTGAAGCTTTTGGTACCTGTAATTGAAAANTAATATGATAATGAATTGTGGAAAACGTGGACAATNNCNGAGATGCTATCTGGTTGTGATACGTAAATGCTGTTTTTCAGGAATAAAGCGGAGAGTGGATTTAGACATCTCTCCGCTGTTTTATTTGCGCGGAAGGCATAAGCCAAGCTGGAATGCAAAGGAAAGATCAGGGAAATATAGGGAGGGCTTCTTGCTTATTACAAAGCTTATGATATGATAATTTTATAAAGTGTTTGGATAGATTGCATTGCATTTAGTCAGGGAGGTAAATGGTTATGGATGAACAGCTGATGAAAAAGATGCAGATGATAACATCAGAGGAACAAGCTTATTTGGATGAAGAACCGCATGTAAAAAAAGAAATCTATACCAAAAAGAATGAATTTGAAGTTGACAGTCAGTTGTTTTTGCGGGAAGGAAAGCTGATCACAGTGAGGCGTCACAGCCGTTTCGTGGAATTCCCGCGCCATAAGCATAATTATATTGAAATTGTATATGTGTTTGCCGGCGAGATTACACACTATATTGACGGCAAAGAAATAAGAATGCAGCAAGGAGATATGCTTTTATTAAATCAGCATGTGGAGCATGGTGTAAAATGCACCGGAGCCGGCGATATAGGAATTAACTTTATTGTCCTGCCGGAATTTTTTGACATACCGCTTCAAATGATGAATAAGGAGAACATTATTGCAGACTTTCTTGTAGGGACGCTCAAACAGAATAATGCAGTTCCGCAGTATCTGAATTTTAGGTTACAAGACCAGAATGCTATTTCAAATCTGATGGAGAACATGATCATTTCTATTATGGACGGAAACAGTAATGAAGATGTCATCAATCAGTATTCTATGGGATTGGTTTTTTTATATTTAATCAATCATATTGACAAGCTGTCGGGGGACTCATCCCAAAGCTATGAAGATATTGTTATCCAGGCAACTATAAAATATATTGATTCTCACTACAGAACGGCATCCTTGAGTCACATTGCAGATGATTTTAATCTGTCGCTTCCGGCNCTGAGCAGAATGATTAAAAAATGTACGGGTCACACATTTCAGGAACTTTTAATGCGTAAGAGATTTCAAAAGGCGGTGATGTTTCTGATGGAGACAGATCTTCCGGTGGAGGAGATTGCAATAAATGTTGGGTATGANAATCAAAGTTATTTTTATCGTCAGTTTAAGGCACGATATGATGTGACACCGAATCAGTATCGGATTATACATAAGAATGATGATCAGATAGAAATATNAGGGCTGAAATATAAGACAGTATTTTTGTTAAATAGGGACATTATAAAATTGTGCCGGAAGCTTTATAATAAAATCACTTTATGAATACAAAACCGGATAGCGGTCCTGTCAGCGTGGACTTAAGTCCGGTATTTCATTTGGAGCAGGAGGAAAAATATGAGTACATATTATCTTGCCATAGATATCGGTGCTTCCAGCGGACGTCATATACTTGGGAGCCTGGAGGATGGAAAAATGCATCTCGAAGAGATTTACCGATTTCCAAATGGTATGAAACGTGTGGACGGAAGCCTGTGCTGGGATGTGGAAGCACTGTTTTATGAGATTAAAGAGGGATTGAAGCGGTGTAAAGAAATTGGGAAGATACCGTCCTTTATGGGAATTGATACCTGGGCAGTGGACTACGTGCTGTTAGATGAAAATGACCGGATACTCGGAAAAACTTACGGATATCGTGATGACAGGACAAACGGGATGGATGCAAAAGTGTATGAGGAGATTTCACTAAAGGATCTCTATGCACGCACCGGAATCCAGAAGCAGATTTTTAACACCATCTATCAGTTGATGGCGGTAAAACTAAAAGAGCCGGAGTTGCTTGCGAAAGCAGAGAGTATGCTGATGATTCCTGATTATTTCCATTTTCTTTTGACCGGAAGGAAGCGGACAGAGTATACCAATGCGACCACCACGCAGTTAGTAAGTCCTGTGTCAAAAGATTGGGATTATGAGTTGATTGATTTGCTGGGTTATCCAAGGAAGATATTTGGGGAGATCAGTCAGCCGGGTACGTTAGTAGGAAACTTCAGCAGAGAGATTCAGGAAGAAGTGGGTTTTGACTGTCAGGTAATTCTGCCTGCCACGCATGACACGGGCTCTGCTGTGGCTGCCATACCAACCACAGAGGATGATGCATTATATATCAGTTCCGGCACATGGTCTCTCATGGGAACGGAGCTTATGGAGGCTGACTGCTCGAACGAGAGCAGAATGAGAAACCTCACTAATGAGGGCGGTTATGAATATCGGTTCCGGTATCTGAAAAATATTATGGGGCTTTGGATGATTCAGTCCGTTCGGAAAGAATTTGCAGAGGAATACTCTTATGGTTATATCTGTGATCAGGCATCCAGACAGAAGATTGCTTCTATCGTGGATTGCAATGACAGCAGTTTTCTGGCTCCGGAGAGTATGATTGGTGCGGTAAAGGATTACTGTGAAAAGACAGGACAGCAGGTACCGCAGAACGAATGGGAAGTTGCGGCGGTAATCTACAACAGTCTCGGCAAGTGCTATGCGGAAACCATTAAACAGATTGAACAGATGACTGGTAAAAAATACGACTGTATCTATGTAGTGGGCGGCGGTTCCAATGCAGAGTATCTGAACCAGATTACAGCAAAATATACCGGACGCACAGTCTGTGCAGGACCCAGTGAAGCTACGGCTATCGGGAATCTGTTGGTGCAGATGCTTTATAATCAGGAATTTGATGGATTAAAAGGGGCAAGAGAGTGTGTAAAGAAGTCTTTTGAAATCAAAAAATATGAATAAGATGAGTTTGAAAAAGGAGGATTTGTCATGTTAGTAGATACAAAAGCAAGAATTGGAGTCTTCTCAATTGCTTTGGGAGCATATCTGCCGCAGTTCCCGTCATTAGTACCTGAATTTGAGTCTCAGTATGACGCATTCAAGAAGACACTGCCGGATACGGTAGAAATCGTGGATGGCGGTATTGTTACCACGAAGGAGCTGGCGCAGGCGGTCGGTGACAAGTTCCGTGCAGCGGATGTTGACCTTGTGATCTTGCAGCTTCTGACTTACGCAACGTCTTATAATATGCTTCCGGCAGTCCGGGATCTGGATGTGCCGGTGGTGCTGGTGAACGTTCAGAAGAAGAAAGCACCTGATTATGAAAATACCGATACGGCAACATGGCTGGGTGAGCTGTACGCCTGCGGTGCTGTGGGAGAAATGGTAGCTGACCTTGAACGAGCCGGTAAGCGCCATGCTGTCATAACAGGCGTGGTTGAGGGCGGAGATCCGCAGGTGCAGGCAGAAATTGAGGACTGGTGCCGTGCCGCACAGGTACGTCGCCGTTTCCGTGATACCAACCTGGCACAGATCGGCCGTCCCTATCCGGGTATGATGGATTTGTATATTGACGAAACGAATCTCTACCACAGGATGTTCCTTTACACCAAGCAGTTTGACTGGGAAAAGATGTGGGCGATTGCCGATGATATTACAGATGAGGACGTTATCAGGGCGAAAGCGCAGGACATCCTTGACACCTTTGACATAGAGGATGGCGGCACAGTTGAAAAAGTCTGGGATATGGCAAAATATGTTGTCGCTTTTGAACAATGGGTGAAAGACGAGCAGATTGCTTTTGTTGCCTCTCATTATGACGGCTTTGCACAGGGCAAGGCGGGTGTTCTTGACGGTATGCTGATTCCTGCTTTCTCTATGCTGATCAAGCAGGGAGTTGCCTGTGCTGTGGAAGGTGATATTAAGGTTGCCATGGCAATGAGTATTCTTAAGACGATTTCCGGGATGGGACAATTGTCTGAGATGTACTCCATCGATTTTGAGGAAGATATCTGCATTATTGGTCACAGTGGTTCCGGTGATGCTGATATTTCGGCAAAGAAACCGACTATGAAAATCGTACCTGTATTCCACGGGAAGACAGGCGGTGGCTATCTGACCCAGTTCTATCCGCATCTTGGTCCGGTTACATACTTAGGAATCACGCAGGATAAGGACGGACATTTTAAGTTTGTCACAGCAGAGGGCGTGAATGAGGATGGGCCGATTTTTACATTTGGTGATACGAATATGCGGACACGTTTTAGCTGTGGGGCAAGAGAGTTCTGCAATAGATGGAGTGAAGCGGGACCGACCCATCATATGGCGGCTGCATCAGGCAGGCATATTGATACGATCCTGAAAGTGGCGAAAATTTTTAACGTACCGGTGGATATTATCACAANGTAGTAGCNTNAGAAGTNTNGAANGNANNAANAAACGATGGCTATTACAGATATAAAATTTGTTCAGGGATTTATCCGTATGTGTAATGATGGATGGGAGCAGGGATGGCATGAGAGAAACGGTGGCAACCTGTCCTACCGTATGAAGACGGAGGAAGTAGAAGAAGTAAAGGAATATTTAAGCGCAGAGGGCGAATGGAAACCAATTGGTACGAATGTACCGGGACTTGCAGGTGAATACTTTATGGTGACGGGCAGCGGTAAATATTTCCGTAATGTCATTCTGGACCCGGAAGACAGCATATGTATTATTGAATTGGATGATATGGGAGAAAATTATCGGATCTGCTGGGGGCTTGTAAATGGAGGAAGACCGACAAGTGAGCTTCCAAGCCATTTGATGAATCATGAGGTAAAAAAGGCAGCATCGGGTGGAGCACACAGGGTGATCTATCATGCCCATACAACAAATGTGATTGCGCTTACTTTCGTATTGCCTCTGAAAGATGAGGTGTTTACAAGAGAGTTGTGGGAGATGGCGACAGAGTGTCCGGTCGTATTTCCGTCAGGCATCGGCGTGGTAGGCTGGATGGTTCCGGGCGGCCGGGATATCGCAGTGGCAACCAGCGAATTGATGAAGCAGTATGATGTTGCAATCTGGGCACATCACGGAATGTTCTGCTCCGGCGAAGATTTTGACCTGACCTTCGGTCTGATGCATACGGTGGAGAAATCGGCGGAGATACTTGTAAAGATGTTATCCATGCGTCCGGAGAAGCTGCAGACCATTACGCCGAAGAACTTCCGGGATCTGGCGGTAGATTTTAAAGTTACTCTGCCTGAAAAATTTTTGTATGAAAAATAGTAACTACGGGGTAATCTGTAGATAGATGCTAAAAAATTTTATAAAATGAAGGAGGAACAAGAAAATGGTAAATCGTTTTGTGCTGAATGGAATTTCTTATCATGGAAAAGGAGCAATTCAGGAGATTCCGGGAATTATTAAGAGTAAGGGTTTTCAGAAGGCATTTATCGCATCCGATCCGGATTTGGTGAAATTCAATGTTACGAAAAAGATCACAGACCTGCTGGATGCTGAGGGTATGGCTTATGAGGTATATTCTGATATCAAGCCAAATCCGACAATTGAAAATGTAAAATCAGGTGTTGCTGCATATAAGGCATCCGGAGCCGATTATATGATTACAGTCGGAGGCGGGTCTTCCATGGACACCGGAAAAGCGATTGGTATTATCATCAATAATCCGGAGTTCGAGGATGTTCGTTCTCTGGAGGGTGTTGCGCCTACAAAGAATCCGACAGTATTTACCATTGCTGTTCCAACAACTGCCGGGACAGCTGCGGAGGCAACGATTAACTACGTGATTACGGACGTGGAAAAAAAGCGTAAATTTGTCTGTGTAGATACCAATGATATTCCGAATGTTGCGATTGTGGACCCGGATATGATGTCCACTATGCCGAAAGGACTGACTGCATCAACAGGTATGGACGCCCTGACACATGCAATTGAGGGTTATACAACAAAGGCAGCGTGGGCATTGGCTGACTGCCTGAACTTAGAGGCAATCCGTCTGATTGCAAAAAGCCTGCGGGATGCAGTGGAAAATAAACCGGAAGGCCGGGAAGGCATGGCACTTGGCCAGTTTGTAACAGGTATGGCATTTTCTAATGTAGGTCTGGGAATAGCTCACTCTATGGCACATACTCTGGGAGCAGTTTATGATACACCTCATGGTGTTGCCTGTGCTATGATGCTTCCGATCGTAATGGAATACAATGCAGAGTGCAGCGGTGAAAAATATCGTGAAATTGCACGTGCTATGAATGTAGCTGATGTAGATAAGATGAGTCAGGAGGAGTACCGCACTGCTGCGATTGAAGCGGTAAAGAAATTATCCGCAGATGTTGGCATTCCGGCAAAACTGGAAGCATTGAAAGAAGAGGATTTGGATTTCTTGGCAGAATCAGCTTATGCGGATGCCTGCAGGCCTGGAAACCCGAAGGATACAAGTGTGGAAGATTTGAAAGAATTATTCCGTAAACTTATGTGATTTGTAGGATAAAATCTATTTAGAATCCGCTGGCATCTGTCATATATACGACAGATGCCAGTTGCTGTTTGAGGATATTATTCTTGCTTATATCGAGATGACCTTTAGGTTAATAAACACTTTATTCATCACATATGTGTTGACACAAACTTGACTTTCTGCATAATTNTATTTCTGAAATTTATATGTTAGAATAGATGCTAAAATATAAAACGAATATTCGGCATGATAAAACGGAGAAATGAAGATGAACATTACGGGGATAGAAGCAGCAAGCATAAAGAAAAACCGAATTTACAACATTGTTTACGCAATTATGGTCGTCTTTTTTATTCTCATGCTGATATGGGCAGCAGTGGGTAACCGGGGACAGTCGCCGGCAGCGCTGCTTTCCGAGGGAAATATCGCNTTTGACGAGGGGTGGTATCTGGANGNTGGCAGTGCAGCTGNNGTNGGTCNTTTAAGTAAGATTCCCTCTGTGGTACNCTATNAGNAACNGAGNGTTTATCNCAGNTTGCCGNANNANNNGGANGNGGGAATTTCTCTGTGTTTCCGCTCCAAAANCATTGATTATCAGGTATATGTGGACGGAGAACTGCGTTATGAGCNAGTACGTCGGGAGAGCAGAGTCTATAATAANTCCTATGGAAATAGGTGGAATTACGTTCCGCTTTACCGCAGTGATGCCGGAAAAGTTTTGGAAGTGCGTTTTCATACTGTGTATAAGGGTGGCCGGGCATGCGTAGACCATCTCTATCTGGGATCTGCAGCCGGGGAGATAGTCGGAACATTTGCCAGTAAGGCGGTGGCTTTTACCACATGTCTGCTCATATTATTTGTCGGGGTGCTGCTGATCGTGGCAGACATTCCAGCCAATATGCAGATGCATAAAAATCACGAGTTACTTTATCTCGGTCTGTTTGCCATAAGCATTGTGGTCTGGTGCTTGGCGGAGACTAGCCTGTTGCAGTTTTACACGGATAACAGCAGGCTTATTCAGCTTATGTCTTGCTGCGCTTTGAGTATGATCCCTATTCCACTGGTTCTTTACTTGGATGCGGCTTTCGGCTTTAAGGTGAGGACGGTAGTCCCGATCATCTGTGGATTGTCTGCTGCGGAATTTGCCATTTGTACTGTCCTGCATTTCACAAGGGTGATGGACTACCACGAGACACTGATTCTTTCCCACATTATGCTGGCAATCTCGGTGTTTTTACTGGTGTATTCTATCCTGAATAAGGTGTTTCGGGAGGGAATAGGCAAGATGAGGAATATTTATAAAGTATTGCGTATCATCGGATTCATGGGACTTAGTTTTGCCGCAGTGATAGATATTATAAGATATTATCGGGGCAGTACCAACGACAACGCTATGTTTGTGCGAATCGGTCTGCTGATTTTTATATTGTGTTATGGCAGCTCCAGCTTGGAGAGAGTGATTAATGCGGTAAAGCTTGGGGTGCAGTCGGAGTTTGTCAGCCAGCTTGCCTACCGTGACGGTCTGACGGGCATCGGTAACCGTACGGCTTTTCAGGAGCGGCTGATGGAACTCGAAAAAGAAAAGCAGCAGCTTCCCGGAATTGCCATTATTATGTTCGATGTAAATGACTTGAAACTTGTAAACGACAATCTGGGGCATCAGAAGGGGGATGAGCTTCTGGTATGCAGTGCGGAAATTATCAAGACGGCAGTGGAATCTATGGAGGGAACCTGCTACAGGATTGGCGGAGATGAGTTCGTAGGTATCCTGTGCGGCGAAGATGTGACCGGATGCTGTGAAAAGGTGGTTGTTTGTTTTACCAAGGCTATGGAAGACTACAATGCTGTGAAGGGGCAGCCTTTCCGCATCAGCATTGCCAGCGGCTATGCGGTTTACGACAAGCTTCAGGAGAAGGAAATGTTGATGGATGTATATCAGCAGGCGGATGTCCGTATGAATGAAAATAAGAAAATAANCAAGGTGAAGAAAGGTGGCTGCTATTAAAGAATAAAAAAGGCGGGAGCTTATGTAATATGACAACCATATTTTTGTTAAAGAAAGAAAATATGAAAAAGTTTCTAATGATTTTTATCCTGATCATGCTTTATTCTTTGTGTGGATGCAGCGAAGAAGCGGATAATGGATTGGCGTCTGCAGATGCCGCTGACCATGGGTATCCGATAAAAGAAGATTCTGATATGCCAGATGATTGTGACATTGCAGACGGATATGAAGAGGAAGCGGAAGTGGATGCAATCAATAGGACCGTGATAGCGGAGGCACTTCATATTGATGAGAATAGCAGAAGCATTCGCTTTATATTGGGGTGCCTGGATACGATTGGGGCAGGACAGATTCAAAGCGCTGAGAGTATCGTGGCTGAAGGAGAAAAGGCAATCGATCTGATCGCAGAAGACGGCACAAATTATCGGATTTATTTATCAGGAAGCGGAAGTGTCGAATCTGTAAAAAATCTTGATACCGACGAATGGCCAATACGATCAGAAAGATAATAGACCCGGAAATGCCTGTGATTATTGAACATTTGCAAGAGGACCGGGATTATATTGACAGTGTGCGGTATGTGAAAGAGCGGTTGAGCTTAGTGTGAATAAGTTTATCAAATAAAAAGAAAGGCGGATTTGTTATGTTGAGAGAGAGAGGTTTTTACAGAGGTGTTAATTTGGGCGGATGGTTATCACAGNGCGATTACAGTGAGGANAGACTGAATCATTTTATTACCGAGCCGGATTTTCAAANAATTGCTTCCTNGGGAATGNATCATGTNAGGATTCCGGTTGATTACAATGTTCTTGAAAATGAAGATGGTNCATACAATGCGAGCGGTTTTACACGTATTGAGAATGCCATTGGATTTGCTAGGAAATACNGGCTGAACNTGNTTGTAGATCTGCACAAGGCGGCGGGATTTTCTTTTGACGNAAACGAAAAGGAAACAGGGTTTTNTGAGGANGAGAAGTATCAGGAGCGCTTCTATAAGCTGTGGGAAGAACTGGCCAAGCATTTCGGAAAACATTCGGACTATGTAGCGTTTGAGCTTTTGAATGAAGTTACGGAGCAGCATTTTATTGATGCGTGGANTCGGATTTCCCGCGANTGCATTAAACGGGTTNGGTNCTATGCGCCTGATACGTTGATTCTGCTTGGCAGTTATTNGAACAACAGTCCTGAGGCGGTGAAAGACTTGGAGANGCCCTATGATGACAAAGTTATCTACAATTTCCACTGCTATTCGCCTTTAGAATATACACATCAAGGTGCACCGTGGGTGGATTGTATTGATCAGGATGCGAGATTTCATTTTGAAGATATGGAAATCACACCGGANTATTTTGAAACATTGTTTGCGGAGGCAATGGAAAAAGCGAAAGAAAACGGCACAACCCTTTACTGTGGAGAGTATGGTGTGATTGACAGGGCTGACCCCGAAGATGCCCTNAAGTGGTTTAAGGTCATTAACAGTGTGTTTGAAAAGCATCAGATTTCAAGAGCGGCATGGAGTTATAAGGAGATGGACTTCGGCCTGTCTGACAGCCGTATGGACGGTGTGCGAGAAGAATTAATTAAATATCTGTAGTTGTTTATGAGAGCTTTCGAAGAGTTAAGACATTCGAAGGCTCTTTTTGAAAATCAATGATGCTGGGACAGTTTTCTGACCATGGTAATAACAAATTGTTCTTAAAAAGTTAAAAAAGTTAAAAAAGTTAAAAAGTGCGGTTGGGGATCCGAAAAGGGAAATAACTTGACATTTTGCAATGTGAAGTTTATAATTATATCTGTACTGTGTTAATTGCATGTAACACTGAACGCTGTATTGTATACAAGTATTCATAAAAGTCGAATGGATGCAGGATTCATTCTTTTTTGTCGTTCTAAATACTTTATAGCAATGAAGTGTGAAAGTGTGTAAAATCTAAGAGAGGAGAAAAAATATGAAAAAGTGCAAAGTACAAAAACTGCTTGCAGCTTTGTTGACAGCATCTATGGTGCTTGGCTTGACTGCATGCGGTGGCGGCAGTAAGGAGCCGTCTGTTGAGACAACAACAAATGCCAATGAAGAAGTCAGCGAGACTAATGATGCTGAAGTCAGTGAACCTGAAGGCGGTGCTGACGAAGTCGAAGAAACCGGTTATGTAGGACCTAATTGGGAGGAGCTTGACGCGATGAGCTATGATGAAAGGTCCGATGCCCTTTATGACTATAACCTGGGTGAATTCAATGAGTACTATCAGGTAGCAAAGGAAGAGATAACAGATTTGGATAAGCGTATGGCGCTGATGGGTGTCGCTGAAGCGAAATTGTTAGAATCCGGAGTGTTCCAGCCTGTTCAGAGTAACGGCGGCGGCTATGCCATGACCCGTATCGTACCTCGTACCGGCACCACAACTCTCTGGGGTCCGGATGAGTACAAGTGGTATACCTATCTNGTTACGAACGAACTGCTTCGTTCGGAAGACAGAGCTGAGCTGGTTTCCATATGGGGAGGCTGCGAGACAGCAGATGATTGGAATGCTGCAGCAAAGGCTTTCCTGGAGGAGAAAGGCTACACGCTGAATGATACATACAACTATGAGATCAGCTATCAGCTGGTGACATGGGATGTTATCGCTACCAGCATGACTAGTGATTCCTACTTTATTTCATGTACTTATACAGGACTGTTGGAATATGATGTGATGAATCAGCAGCAGCCTGCTTTGGCTGAGAGCTATGAGGTTTCCGACGACGGTCTGACTTATACATTCCATATCCGTCCGGGTGTGAAGTGGGTTGACCAGCAGGGTCGTGAAATCGCTGAAGTGACAGCGGACGACTGGGTTGCTTCCATGCAGCACGTGGCTGATAACGACGGCGAGCTGGGATATCTGATGACAAGCACTGACGGCTGCGGCATTAAGAATTATGATGCGTGGGTGAACGGTGAACTTTCAGATTTCTCTGAAGTAGGTGTTGAAGCTGTAGATGATTATACTCTGGTATACACACTGGAGGCTCCGTTCCCTGCATTCTTGTCCATGATGGGATATGGCTGTTTTGCTCCGTTGAACCGTTCCTTCTATAAGTCACAGGGCGGTACATTCTCAGCAGAAGGCGATGAATATACACCTGGTAATTACGGTACCGATCCCAGCCACATTGCATACTGCGGCGCTTATCTGGTTACCAACTATACTGAAGATAATGTTACCAGCTACACAGCAAACCCTGCGTACTGGAATCCAGATGCAATCAATACTCCGAATATAAACATTTATTATAATGACGGATCTGATACACTCCGCCAGTATAACGATACGAAAGATAATGTCTGCTCCGCATGCGGATTTAACTCTTCTGCACTGGTACAGGCACAGCAGGATATCCCGGAGGGAGAGACAGAGACATACTTCGATCTGTATAACTATGTATCCGCGACTGACGGTACCACCTTCTGCGGCTGGGTAAATGTTAACCGTGCGACATGGACGAACTACGATGATACCAGCGTAGGTGTTTCCAGTCAGACAGATGAAGATAAGGCAAGAACAAGGGAAGCCCTGAGCAATCAGAATTTCCGTCTCGCTATGGCAATGGCATTTGACAGAGGCGCATTTAACGCNACCAGCGTAGGTGAGGATCTGAAGTATGCAAGCCTTAGAAATGCTTATGTACCCGGAACTTTCCAGGCNCTGGAGAATGATACAACNATTGATATCAATGGCGAGAGCGTTACTTTCAAAGCAGGTACCTACTTTGGAGAGGTCGTACAGGCACAGTTGGATGCAGACGAAGTACCCCTTAAGGTATGGGATCCTTCAGCTGATGANGGCGTAGGCTCCGGCGACGGTTTNGACGGCTGGTACAGTGTAGACAATGCAACAGCATATCTGGATGCTGCAATNGCTGANCTGGCACAGGTTGGCGTAGAAGTTTCCACAGAGAATCCGATTTACATTGATATNCCTTGCGGNTCTTTCGCAGAATATTATGCTAACAGAGCTAATGCATACAAGCAGTCANTTGAGAAATCACTTGGAGGAAAGGTAATTGTAAATCTGGTAGAATTCGATGATCAGACTGCCTATACCTATTCCTATTACCGTATCAGCACCGGAAATGAGGCAAACTTTGACGCTGCTCCTGGTACTTCCGGTTGGGGTCCTGACTATGGTGATGCGCAGACTTACCTTGATACGATCCAGCCTTATGGTTACATGTGTAAGAACATTGGTTTGTATTAAGATATAGCAGTGAAAATCTAAAGCACTGATGGAGGTGCGGGGGAGTCTTACTTCTCCGCGCTTCCTTATATAATGGAATGTTCTTCTTTCANGAAAAAGAGCATTTCATGGAAGAAGAGTATTTCATAGAAGAGTGCTTCATAGAAAAGGGCATTCCGGAAAGGAGTAGAAAGTGGCAAAATATATACTGCAACGAATTGTAAAGGGTATACTNTCTGCNATCTGCGTGGTAGTTCTTATCATGATACTTGTCTATTCTCTGATGGATAGGGGCAATATCTTTGGGGGCGACAGTAATTACACAAAGACGCAGAGTAATGCAAGAGTGACTTATGAACANAGCCGCTACCANGCGTTTGGNTATGTGGATTATGTGAATTATTCAGACTATATTANCAGACAGGTAAAAAGTGGAGANCTTGATGAAGAAGACAGAGCAGCAGCAGCGTTTATAGGACAGACGCCGGAAAAGGATTCCGAGACTGCNGCTGAATATATTAAGAAATTTACNGAAGAATACGAAAGNCAGGGTTATACNGTTGTNCGCCTGGANGCAGATAAAAAAACCAANGGNCGGGTGAAGGACGGAGGACAGGCAGCCATCTTTGCAACCAGAGATAAGCCCTTGTCGACTCGTGTTATCTCTTATTTTACAGGAATGTTTTTTATTGACAATATTCATTATGTGGATGAAGATACGGATATTGGAGAGCGCGGGCTTACCTTTACGCTTCATGATCCGCTTTACGGCGGGGAAAAATTCTCTCCGGCTATTATCGGAAATGGAACGAAACATAAATATTTAGTATATTTTGACAAAAAATTCCCTTATTTCCATCAGAATTTGCTGACGTTGAATTTGGGAGAGTCTTATACTGTGAACCGCGGCGTGGATGTGTTTGAGACAATGACTGCGTCCCAGGGGACTTATGTGCTTAGTTCTGTGAGTTATCCCACAGGACATGTTGAGCAGAGTGCTGATGATTTGCACACCGCTACCTATGCGGAAGGGTCTCTGGAACTGAGTGAGATGTATGCTGCACGGTTTACCGATGATTACACGAATACAATCACCACCAAAGGAAGCTTGTCAAAACTGGGATATTCCTTTGTGATTGGTATTATATCGACTATAATTGCCTATATTCTGGGTCTTCCCATTGGGATTCTGATGGCCCGGTTTAAAGATGGCATTTTGGATAAAATCGGTACTATATATATTGTATTTATTATAGCTGTACCTTCCTTGGCGTATATTTTCCTGTTTAAGGCCATTGGCGGAAGCGTATTCAAACTTCCCACATTGTTTGATATGGATTCTTCCAGTAAGCTTATGTTTGTCCTGCCTATTATATCTCTGGCGCTGCCCAGCATTGCCAATCTGATGAAATGGATGCGGCGATATATGATCGATCAGATGAACAGCGATTATGTTAAGTTTGCCAGATCCGGCGGTCTTAGCGAGACGGAAATCTTTACGAAGCATATCTGGAAAAATGCCGCGATTCCTATTGTTCATGGCATTCCGGGAAGCATCCTTTTTGCTATGACAGGCGCGATCATTACGGAGCGTGTGTACGCAGTTCCCGGTGCAGGTAATCTGCTGACACAAGCTATCAATAAGTATGATAACGGCGTAATTGTAGGTGTTACCCTGTTCTATGCGGTGCTGACAGTAGTTTCCATTATTCTGGGAGATATTCTGATAGCCAGTGTAGATCCCAGAATCTCATTTACATCGAAAGGCAGGTGATAGGAATGTATGAGGAATTGAAAAGTAAGACCGGTTTAAAGACCGAGGAACTGTTCGCCCAAGTGACACACAGCGATACGGAATCGGAAAAAATAGCGGCTCCCAGGTATTCCTATTGGAAGTCGGTGTTCCGTGTGTTCTTCCGGAACAAAGTGAATATTGTGATATTGAGTCTTTTGATGTTTGTGATTGTGTTCTCATATATTTATCCTGCGCTTACAGACTATGATCCGTATGCCAATCTGCTGGATGTTGCAGGCAAGCATCTGTCCCCCGGCGATGCCATGGAACATTTTGGCGTCGGTCTGAAATGGATTCTTGGTTCAGGGGCGTCCGGAGAACCGACTTTTGATGCGGTATGGAACGGAGCGAAGATTTCAATCTCTCTGGCTTTTATGTGTGCGGCCATTAATATGACTATCGGCGTATTGATGGGAGCGGTGTGGGGATTTTCCAAAAAAGTAGATATGATCATGACAGAAGTTTACAACATTATCGGAAATGTACCCTTGATCCTGATCATAGCGGTGCTTTTCATGTTGCTTTCTCCTACCTTCTGGGCGATGGTGTTTGCGTTTACTATCGTGGGATGGCTGAGCATTGCGTATTTTATCCGTACGCAGGTAGTGATCATCCGTGACCGGGAATACAATCTGGCGTCCAGATGCCTGGGTACTTCCACCATAAAGATAGCTCTCAAAAATATTCTGCCCTTTATGACTTCCGTGATTGTGACTTTGCTTGCTACGGAGCTTCCATCCTATATTTCTTATGAGGTGTTCTTAGCTTACATCGGAATAGGNATGAGNGAGATGTCTCTCGGACGTNTGATTTATGCGGCTGAAGCGGCCATGGTNACGCCGGGCTGGGAATTGGAATTCTGGGGTCCGGTAGCAGTTGTTTCTATCATCACGATTGTACTGTATGTGGTGGGACAGAATCTGGGTGATGCATCCGATCCCCGGACGCATATGTAGGAGGTAGAGCATGGAAAATAAAAANGTATTGTTGTCTGTCCNGGATCTGGAGGTNAAATTCCGTGTCCGCGGNCGGATTCTGAAGGCGATTCGCGGGATATCCCTCGATATCTATGAGAATGAAGCAATCGCCATTGTAGGCGAGTCGGGATCAGGCAAATCGGTTTTTACCAAAACCTTTGCCGGTATGCTGGATTCCAACGGATTTGTCAGTAACGGGCATATTGTCTTTCATGATGAGGAATTATCAGATACACACGCACAATTGAGTGACGGGGCACGAAGCAAAATTGCTTCGTTTAAGGGAAAACTGGACGAATATTCCCTGTTGGAGCAGGGAGCTTCTGTTTATCGGGAATTGCTTGCCCTTCAGGCGGAGAAGAGGGATCGCTCTACGATCAGTGAAGAGGAAAAGGCCGCTCAGGAAAAAGAACTGAAGGAACTGCGGTTTGAACGTACAGAGGTTTATAATCGTAAGACGGCATTGGATCGTTCAAAAGACAAGGCGGAGATTAAAGCCGCGCAGGAAAAGATTTCCAAGTTGGATGCACAGATCAAAGAGCTGGAAGCCCGCAATAAGGAGCAGATCCGCAAGTGTGAAGAAGCTGCCAGCCATGATACAGAGTATCTGGCGCAGTACGCCAAAAGGGAAGAGGAACTTCAGACGAAGTATAAAGAGCTGACGCATGGAACGATATCTAAGGAGGTTTCAGACAGAAACGAGATTCTGGCGAAGGAGATATATCTGTCTGTTGCCAGAGGCGATTTTAGACGTCGTAATAAAGTCACCAAAAAGCTGATGGAATCCTTTAAAGAGGCAATGAAGCTGGGAATTGACTGGAACGACGAAGCGCAGCATAACAGCATTTACGACGGCATTACGCCGAGGGTAAAATATATCAGCGAAACGAATACCGAATTGATCGGCCGTTGTATTTTGGACTTGGCCTACATGCAGTTCCCCAAGGACTGGGCGCAGGTCCGTGGTAAGAAGATTGCTACGGTATTTCAGGATCCTATGACATCCTTAAACCCGATTATCACAATTGGAAAGCAGATTTCTTCAATTATTATAAAGCATCAGAACTGCACAGAGGCGCAGGCCAGGGCACAGGCGTTAGATCTGATGCATAAGGTAGGTATTCCCAATCCGGCTGACCGTTACGATGATTATCCTTTCCAATACTCCGGCGGTATGCGCCAGCGTATTGTTATCGCGATTGCGCTTTCCTGTCAGCCTAAGATTTTGATCTGCGATGAGCCGACTACGGCGTTAGATGTGACCATGCAGGCACAGATTTTACAGCTGATCAAAGATCTGCAGAAGGAATTTAATTATACAATTGTTTTCATCACCCATGACCTTGGTGTCGTGGCTAATATTGCCGACCGTGTGGCGGTAATATATGGAGGACAGATCATAGAATTGGGTACGGTAGAGGATGTGTTCTACGATCCGCGTCATCCNTANACCTGGGCGCTGCTGTCATCGCTGCCCCAGNTGGCGGAGCCTGATGCGGAATTGTATTCCATTACCGGTACGCCTCCTTCTCTTTATAATGAAATTACGGGAGACGCGTTTGCTCCTAGAAATCCATACTGCATGAAAATAGATACATTGTTGGAACCGCCNATGTTTCGGGTCAGTGANACACATTTTGCCAAAACATGGCTTTTGGATCCTGATGCTCCGAAAATTGAAAAGCCGGAGGNAATCTGTAATCTTCATGAGCGGCTCATGCAGGCATACAATATTCAGGGGGTGTGATCGTGTCAAATATAAATTCAAAATCAAAAGAAAATTCCGCTGCTGTTTTTCCGGAGCATGGACCGCTTGACGAAAACGGGAGAGAAATTCTGCTGTCGGTCAAAAACGTTGATATTACTTTCGGAAAAAAGGATAATGCGGTTAAGGCCGTACAAAATGCTTCCTTTGATATTTATAAGGGAGAAACATTTTCTCTGGTAGGAGAGTCCGGATCGGGAAAAACCACCGTAGGACGGGCTGTTATCCGTGTAAATCCTCTGGCAGGCGGCGAGATCTTGTATAAAGGTGTCCGTATTTC
>WFLX010102512.1_pt1 | contig 28293 bp, 20 predicted proteins | sample 4967041 | NCBI WGS metagenome assembly WFLX01 (sample SAMN12857096, study PRJNA449069) | gut metagenome | isolation source: stool from male and female vole | host: Microtus ochrogaster | place: USA:Florida | collected 2017
GTCGATATGCTTGATACAGGCATAGATGTTCCCGATGTGCTTAATCTTGTATTCTTCAAACGTGTGCGCTCCAAAATCAAGTTTATGCAGATGATTGGTCGCGGTACTCGTCTNAGCGAGAACATATTTGGTGAAGGTCAGCATAAGGAACATTTCTACATCTTTGACTGGGGTGGCAACTTCAAATACTTCGGCGAAAATCCTAAAGAAGGNAANTTGCTAAAATCAGCATCTTTAACCGAGCGACTGTTTGGANTCAGAGCGGACATTGCNTGTGCATTNCAGGCNCCGCAATATCAAGAGGATGAGTTTGCCAAACACTTGCATGATGAGCTTAAGGAGACGTTGAAGCAAGAAGTTTTGAAATTAAATGATGCTCATATTTCGGTAAGAAATCACTGGCCTACGGTTGACAAATTCAGAAATCCCGACACATGGCAATATATTTCAGAAGTGGATGTNCTTGATTTGAAAAATGAGGTTGCTCCGCTACTTCCGAAGTCAATGGAAAATGAGCTTGCAAAGAAATTCGACCTGCTATCGCTCTATACTCAGCTCGGAATGGTTGATGAATCTTTTGACAGCCATCGACATGAATCACAGATCACCAGCATTGCGGATTCTCTGCGGAAAAGAGCTACTTTGCCGGATGTACAAGCTAAGATGCCGTTGTTAAATGAAATAATGACTTCCGCATTCTGGGAAAACAAGACTCTCGCCTCTATTGAGAATATGAGACGTGAGTTAAGGGATTTGATGAAATATCTTAAAGGGGAAAGCGGTAAGACTTTCACCGTTAATATTGAAGATGATATAACTGATGGAGGTGAAGCAGGAGAGTTCAACACGACTATGACTTATCGTGAGAAACTTCTCGATTTCCTGACAAACCGTCGCGATCATCCAGTATTGCAGAAAATCCATAACCTTGAAAACTTGACGTCAGACGATATTGAAGAACTTGAGAGAATACTATGGCAGGAACTAGGCACTAAAGAAGACTATGAACGCTATCTTCGCAGAGAGAGGATGACTTCTGATATTCCTGTCGCAGCATTTATTAGAAAGGTTGTCGGTCTTGACAGGAAGAAAGCTATCAGCTTGTTTACAGAGTTCATTTCTGCTAATAGCCTGACGGCGGAGCAGGAAGAGTTTATTAATAATATTCTCAACTACGTTTGTCAGAATGGAGATATGGAGAAGAAGGTATTTCGCGAAAATCGCATATTCCGCGATTCACTCCTACGCTACTTCCCTGACAAAGCAGCAAAGGTAGCTCAATTCGTGACTATGCTACATGATGCAATAACCGCAGCATAAACGATTATCCATTTGGAAAATTCAAAAGTTATTACAATTATGTCTTCCAATAAATATAGTTACCAATGAAATATATTAGAATCATGTCGACACTTGTTCAATCAAGAAATATAGAAATCTCTGACATATCTGATGACTTGGATTAAATCTGATTGAACAGAGATGGAAAGCGGACGGATAATATTATTCCAGACGGTGAGAGGCTCAAGGAGTTTGAGGCGTGGAAACAAGGAGAAGGCATTTATATCAATACTCCCGACGAGCTTAGTACAATGATTCATGAGCCCATAAAAAAGCAAGAGGCTAACCTTAACAGCCGCCTCCGTAACTCCTTCAACTGCGTGGTTGATGAGCTGATTTTATAGAGCAAAGTTACTAGTTTTACGTGAATCCAACATATTTATCTATGCATTTGTTTCATGCATTTCCCCCATCCACCCCTCGATTATGCATGTGGATAGATTTTTATCTGTGGAGAATCAAAATCTGAAATTGGATTTGGATTTGTTCATATAATGGATTATCTTTGCGACGGAAACCAACAGGGGTGCTGAACCGCAGGCGGTGAGGCTGAGATTATACCCTTTGACCTGATGCAGATAATGCTGCCGTAGGAACGTAAGTTTTTATATATTCTTCGATATTCAGTTCGCCTCCGTTGCTATCCGCTATTTTTGGAAATGCAGGAGGAAGAATGAAACATTACCCCACAGTACTTTCGATTGCCGGCTCTGACCCGTCGGGTGGNGCCGGAATTCAANCCGACATAAAAACATGCACGGCTCTCGGCTGCTATGCTATGGCGGTTGTGACAGCTCTCACGGCACAGAACAGCATGGGAGTCAGCCGGGTTTTCAATGCTTCTGATTTTCTTGAGTCGCAACTTGCGGCGGTGTTGGACGACATTCAGCCCGATGCCGTCAAAATCGGTATGCTTCCTGATGTAAAGTCGGTGAGGGTTGTTGCGGAAATGATAAAGCGCTACGGATTGCGAAATGTGGTGCTCGACCCGGTCATGGCATCGACTTCGGGGCATGAACTGTCGGCGGCGACAGCCGTTGGCGTTATGTGCCGCGAGCTTTTGCCGCTGGTTACGCTTGTTACGCCCAACATTCCCGAAGCTGAAATTCTTGCCGGAATGGATGAAATCGACACTGTTGACGACGCATTGATCGCAGCGTGCAGGATTGCGGAGCGCCACGGAGCAGCCGCTGTATTGGTTAAAGGAGGGCATGCTTGCCGGCAAGGGGATTTGCTCTACGACTCTGAAACAGGGCGCGTATCGGTGTTTGACGGGGAACGCTTTGACACCCCCAATACTCATGGAACCGGTTGCACGATGTCGTCGGCTATAGCAAGCGCCCTTGCCATGGGATGCAGTCTTGAAGAGGCGGTGAGCCGAGCCAAGCAATTCATAGTGGCGGCAATCGGGGAGGGTGCCGANTATAATATAGGANNCGGGCATGGCTCGGTCAATCATCTGTTTAATATCATAAATCATCCNATAGAATGGAAATAAAGGTGAATAACGAAACCCGCATTGTCGATGCGGGAACGACGGTGGCTGATATTGTAGGCGCGGCTGCTGTAGGCGTGGCTGTTGCTGTCAATGGTAAGATCGCCAAGAAATCAGAATGGACTAATGCTGTGCTNAAAGATGGCGATGACGTGGTGGTGATTCGCGCGGCTTATGGAGGATGATTTTCTCATAATTGGAATCACCTTGCCCGCGCCTGAAGTGGAAAATGAGGCGAGACGCATAGTGGAGCTTCTTGAAAGGGGCGCCGTGGACCGGATGCACCTTCGCAAGCCCAATGCTGACGGCTCGGTTTTGGAACGACTGCTTGACGCCATCCCTCGTGAGTATCATTGCCGGTTGTCGCTTCACGATGCCCCGCAGCTCACGGAAAAGTATCCCGAAGTGGGCTTCCACTTCAACGGTCGCCATCCCTCGGGGGTGAANGCTCCTGTTCTGAGCCGTTCATGCCATTCGGTGGATGAGGTAATAGCTTCAGAAACGGGACTCGATTATGTTACGTTGTCACCCGTATATGATTCGATATCAAAACCGGGCTATGCCGGGCAGTTCTTTAATCTGACTCAATCCGGGCAGTCGTTGTGCCGGGTAGTAGCCTTGGGGGGAGTGACCCCCTCTCGTTTCAGCGAGCTTAAACGGATGGGCTTCAGGGGAGCGGCTATGCTTGGCTATCTTTGGAGCTTTAACGTGAGCGTGAATAATATCGCCGAAGAAATAGCAAGGAACCGTATATTGTAGAAATAACTGATGAAATGGAGAAATTGCAATTTATAACCGATGGGCATGATGTCGACTCAACAGTGACGCAAGCTGCCGAAGCGATTGCGGGAGGGTGTCGCTGGGTACAGATAAGAATGAAAGATGCCGCCGACAGCGACGTGCTTGAAGCCGCTCGGCGCATCCTGCCTGTTGCACGGGCAAGTAGCGCGACGGTGATCATTGATGACCGGGTTCATCTTGTGAAAGCAGCCGGCGTAGACGGCGTGCATCTCGGCAAGGAGGATATGAGTTCGGCGGAAGCTCGCAGCGTGTTGGGACCTGATGCGGTGATCGGTGTCACCGTCAACACCTTGGAGGATATTCTGGCACTCGACCATGCCATTATCGACTATATGGGCATGGGTCCCTTCCGCTTTACCACGACTAAGAAGAAGCTTGCCGCCACGCTCGGATTGGACGGCTATCGAAACATCCTTTCGGAAGCCCGCGCGGCAGGAGTGACGACTCCCGTTGTCGCCATAGGGGGTATAACGATTTCCGACGTACATTCGCTGATGGCTGTAGGCGTGAACGGAGTTGCGATAAGCGGAGCTATAAGCCATGCTGAAAATCCCGCAGCGGCAACCCAAGAGTTTTTGAAAATATTGAATCAAAATATATAAACATGAAAGATAATCTTATTATCGGAGACCGCGAGTTTTCGTCGCGTCTCTTTGTGGGAACGGGTAAGTTTTCTTCGCCCCGGGTTATGCTTGAATCGATCGTTGCGTCACAGTCGCAGATGATAACGGTGGCGATGAAGAGGGTAAACATGATGAATGAGGCTACCGACGATATGCTCACTCATATAAATAGGGAACATGTTCAACTATTGCCCAATACTTCGGGGGTGCGCGACGCGCGCGAAGCGGTGCTTGCCGCCCAGATGAGCCGTGAAATCTTCTCGACCAATTTCATCAAACTGGAAATTCATCCCGATCCGAAGTATCTGATGCCTGATCCTATTGAGACTCTCCGCGCGACCGAGGAGCTCGCAAAAGACGGGTTTATCGTGTTGCCCTACATTCAGGCTGACCCGGTGTTGTGTAAACGGCTTGAAGAGGCAGGAGCTGCTGCGGTGATGCCGCTTGGCGCTCCCATCGGAACCAACAAGGGGCTTCGCACAGCCGATTTTCTTGAAATAATAATAGAGCAGAGTCAAGTGCCGGTAGTGGTCGACGCCGGACTCGGTGTGCCGTCCCATGCCGCAGCCGCGATGGAGATGGGCGCCGATGCCGTTTTGGTAAACACGGCTATCGCNGTCGCCGACGATCCTGTGGCTATCGCNGATGCTTTCCGTCTTGCCGTCATCGCCGGGCGTAAAGCATTTCTTGCCGGTCCCGGCGCTGTTTCGTCTCATGCCGTAGGCACCAGCCCATTAACCTCATTTCTTAACGAATAATAGTTTTGCATGATGAAAATTTCCAATATCGACGTTTCGTCCTATCCCAACTCCGAGAAAATTTATAAAAGCGGAACGCTGTATCCCGACTTGAAAGTTGCAATGCGCCGCATCAATCAATATCCCACCGTGACGATCGAAAACGGCAAGCGAATAGAATCGCCCAATCCTCCTGTCACGGTCTATGACACCAGCGGACTCTACACCGATTCTTCCTATAAGCATGATATAAACCGCGGATTGCCGCGAACGAGAGAGGAGTGGATCGAGCGCCGTGGCGACACGGTTGAGCTTGACGAGGTGACAAGTGCCTACGGCAGGGAGCGCCTTGCCGATAAATCGCTCGATGGAATCCGTTTCCCGTTGCGCCATCGTCCCCGGGTGGCTATGGATGGAAAGCATGTCACCCAGATGCGTTATGCCCGTGAAGGCGTCATCACCCCCGAGATGGAGTATGTGGCGATACGTGAAAACATGGATAATGCGCAGCTTGGTATCGACAGTTATATCACTCCTGAGTTTGTGCGTGACGAAGTGGCTGCCGGAAGAGCTGTTATAGCGGCAAATATCAATCATCCCGAAGCTGAGCCTATGGTGATAGGGAGGGCGTTTTCGGTGAAATTGAATACCAATATAGGCAACTCGGCGCTATCCTCGGGCATTGAAGAGGAGGTGGCAAAGGCGGTGTGGAGCTGCTATTGGGGCGGTGACACGCTGATGGATCTTAGCACCGGCGATAACATTCATGAAACCCGCGAGTGGATTATACGCAACTGTCCCGTGCCGGTTGGAACCGTGCCCATCTATCAGGCGCTTGAAAAGGTAGGCGGCGATGTTTCGCGGCTCACGTGGGAAATCTACCGTGACACATTGATTGAGCAGTGTGAGCAGGGAGTGGATTATTTCACCATTCATGCAGGAGTGCGCAAGGAGCACGCCCGTCTCATTGAAGAGCGCTTGACCGGGTGTGTGTCGCGCGGCGGTTCCATAATGACGCAATGGTGTGTGATTCATGATTCGGAAAATTTCCTCTACACTCATTTTGATGAGATTTGCGAAATCCTTGCGCGATATGACGTGGCTGTTTCTCTTGGCGACGGGATGAGACCCGGGTCGATTCATGATGCCAACGACCGGGCTCAGTTCCTTGAACTCGATATTCTGGGAGAACTTGCTCAGAAAGCGTGGGAGCACGACGTGCAGGTGATGATCGAGGGTCCCGGACATGTGCCTATGAACAAGATAAAAGAGAATATGGACAGGGAGATAAAGAGCTGTCATGAAGCTCCGTTCTATACTCTCGGACCGCTTACTACTGACATCGCTCCCGGATATGACCATATAACTTCGGCGATAGGAGCAGCCAATATCGGCGCGTTGGGAACAGCTATGCTCTGTTATGTCACGCCGAAAGAGCATCTGTCGCTTCCCACTCTTCAGGATGTGCGCGACGGGGTCATAACATATAAGATCGCCGCTCATGCCGCCGATTTATGCAAAGGGTTCCCCGGAGCTCAGGTGCGTGACGACGCGCTTTCAAAAGCTCGCTATGAATTCAGGTGGAAAGACCAGTTCAATCTCTCGCTTGACCCGGAAAAAGCCCGGAGCATATATCTTGAATCGCGTCGCAACGCCCCCGATGCNGACGACCGTTTNTGCACGATGTGCGGACCGAATTTCTGCGCGATGCGTATATCACAAAATATCTCTGACCGATGCGACCGATAGATGAAACTGTCAACGGCTCAGGTTTTGCCAGGGAAATAACGAGATATGACTGGGACTTAACCTCGACAGCCGTGAAAGAGGCGAGTGACGCTGACGTGAAAAGGGCGCTCGGCAAGGCGGTGCGCAACGTGAAGCAGCTTGATGAAAATGATTTCATTGCTCTGATATCGGATGCTGCCGCTCCTTATATTGAAGAGATGGCTCAACTGAGCCGGCATTACACGCTTGAACGGTTTGGGAAAACGATATCAATGTATATTCCCATGTACGTTTCCAACGCTTGCTCCAACAAATGCGTGTATTGCGGATTCAATCATGACAATCCCATTTCCCGCACGATTCTCACCATGGATCAGGTAAAGGCTGAATGTGAGGGTATCAAGCGGCTTGGTCCGTTTGAGAATCTGCTGATTGTGAGCGGAGAGTATCCGGCGGTGTGCGGAACTGAGTATTTTGAACAGGTGCTTGACGTTTGCCGTCCTTATTTTCATAACATGACGATAGAGGTTCAGCCCATGCGCGAAGCTCAGTACAGGCAGCTTGTGGCTAAAGGACTCAACGGAGTGGTGTGTTTCCAGGAGACCTATAATAGGGAAGCCTATCGCGAGTGTCATCCCCGGGGAATGAAATCGATATATGAATGGAGGCTTAACGGATATGACCGAATGGGGCGAGCCGGCGTACATAAAATTGGCATGGGGGTTCTGCTCGGATTGCAACCTGACTGGCAGACCGATGTGGTCATGATGGCGCGCCATCTGCGATACTTACAGCGTAAGTATTGGCGCACACGTTATAGCATAAACTTCCCGAGAATGTGTCCGTCGGAGAGCGGCTTCTCGCCTCGGGTCGTTGTCGACGACAGGCAGCTGGCTCAGTTGACGTTCGCTTTCCGATTGTTTGACCATGATGTCGACATTTCCTATTCCACTCGTGAAAGCGATCGATTCCGCCGCAACATGATGCAGCTTGGAGTNACGTCGATGAGCGCGGGGAGTCGCACTGAGCCCGGAGGATATGCTTCGGTCAAGGACTCCTTGGAGCAGTTTGCGATTACCGACAGNCGNGCTCCTGAAGCCGTCGCCGCCGATATACGCGATTCGGGCTATGACGTGGTGTGGAAAGACTGGGACAATATATTTGACTGAATCATGGAGTTGGATAAAGAGAGCGCCATCAGATATTCCCGATCCATAATGTTGCCTCCGATTGGCGAAGCGGGACAGTTGAGGCTGCTTGCCGGCTCGGTCATGATAGTAGGAGCGGGGGCGTTGGGAAGCATCTGCGCCATGTATCTTGCCGCGTCGGGAGTGGGTCGCATCGGCATTGTCGATTTCGACGTTGTCGGTCTCTCCAATCTTCAGCGGCAGCTCTCCTATACGGAAAGTGATTTAGGAGAGTTGAAAGTAGAGGTTCTCGGTCGACGTGTTTCAGCGATAAACTCAGGCGTTAAAGTTGAAATCCATAATGAAATGCTGACTTCAGGGAATGCCGGGGCGCTGTTCAGGGATTACGACATTATAGTCGAGGGATCGGATAATCCGGCGACGAAACACCTTGTCACTGACGTTGCCGCTGAGCTTGGTAAGCCGTGTGTGCTCGGTGGAGTGCGTGAGTTCACGGGGCAGGTGATGACATTTTCCGGCTCAGGGGCGAGGTTCCGTGATCTCTTCCCCGATTCGCAGTGCGATTCCGGATTCACGCCTTGCTCGTTGGGCGGCGTGTTGGGACCTCTGCCCGGAGTCATTGCTTCGCTTCAAGCGGCTCAAGTGATTAAACTGCTTTGCGGTGTTGGCGATTGCCTCAAGGATGAATTTTTCCAGATTGATTTAATGACTATGCAGGCAGTGAAATTTGAAATTGATTAGAATTTTTCTGAAACAGATATTTAATCGGTCGGAGCCTTAATCTCTCATGTTTTTTTGTACCTTTGCAGATATAAAAATTTATAGACGTGGACGAAAAAAAGTATACCTATGATGAAGCGATTGAGGCTTCGCTGAAATATTTTGGCGGTGATGAGCTTGCCGCCCGTGTGTGGGTGACGAAATATGCTCTTAAGGATTCGGCAGGAAATATTTTTGAGCTGACTCCTGAAGACATGCATTCGCGCATAGCCCGGGAGATTGTTCGCATTGAGGACCGTTACCCCAACCCTATGAGCTATGATGAGGTGATGGGCTTGCTTCGCAATTTCCGCTACATTGTGCCGCAAGGTTCTCCCATGTCGGGAATCGGCAACAATCATCAGGTTGGTTCGTTGAGCAACTGTTTTGTTATCGGCGTTGACGGCACCCCCGACTCCTATGGCGGTATTATGAAAATCGACGAGGAGCAGGTGCAGCTCATGAAGCGTCGCGGCGGAGTGGGGCATGACTTGAGCCACATCCGTCCTAAAGGCACTCCGGTTAAGAATTCAGCGCTCACCTCGACAGGTCTTGTCCCGTTTATGGAGCGCTATTCCAATTCCACAAGGGAAGTGGCGCAGGACGGACGCCGCGGAGCGCTGATGATGACTGTGAGTATAAAGCACCCCGATAGCGAAGCGTTCATTGACGCCAAGATGACTGAAGGAAAAGTGACCGGAGCCAATGTTTCCGTGAGAATTGACGATGATTTCATGCGTGCGGCTATTGAAGGAACTCCCTATCATCAAACCTTTCCTGTCGATGCTACAGAAAAACCGATAGTTGAAAAAGATGTAGACGCTACGGCTATCTGGAACAAGATTGTCCATAACGCATGGAAGTCGGCTGAGCCCGGAGTCCTCTTTTGGGACACAATAACNCGTGAGTCGGTTCCCGACTGCTACTCTGATCTTGGTTTCCGCACCATNTCCACGAATCCTTGCGGAGAAATTCCCCTCTGTCCCTACGACAGCTGCCGCCTGTTGGCTATAAANCTCTACAGTTATGTGAAGAATCCGTTCACGCCNCGNGCTGAATTCGATTTTGAACTTTTTAAAGAGCATGTAGGGAAGGCGCAGCGCATAATGGATGATATCATCGACCTTGAAATGGAGAAGATTGACACCATTTTGGAGAAAATAGATGAAGATCCCGAATTCCCCGAAGTAAAGCAAACGGAGCGTCATCTGTGGGAAAAGATAAAAGCGAAGACTTCCAAAGGNCGACGCACAGGTGTGGGAACAACGGCTGAAGGCGACATGATNGCCGCGCTCGGACTTCGTTACGGTACTCCCGAGGCAACCGATTTTTCAGAAAAAGTACACAAGACGCTGGCTCTTGCCGCTTATCGTTCGTCAGTTCAGCTTGCCGCCGAGCGTGGAGCGTTTGAAGTATATGATTCTGAAAGAGAGAAAAACAATCCCTACATCAATCGCTTGCGTGAGGCTGATCCGGAACTTTACGAAATGATGCTGAAGAACGGTCGACGCAACATTGCGTGTCTCACCATCGCCCCCACGGGAACTACAAGCCTCATGACTCAGACCACATCGGGTATCGAGCCGGTCTTTCTTCCGGTTTATAAACGCCGCCGCAAGGTGAACCCCAACGACCCTGCCGTGCATGTCGATTTTGTCGATGAGACAGGAGATGCGTTTGAGGAGTATATCGTTTACCATCCCAAATTCGTGACATGGATGGAGGTGAACGGCATTCCGGTGAAAAAGGATTATTCTCAGGAAGAGCTTGACGGCATATTGGCTCGCTCGCCTTATTATAAAGCGACATCCAATGATGTCGACTGGCTCGAAAAGGTTAAGATGCAGGGACGTGTTCAGAAATGGGTCGACCATTCTATTTCGGTGACAATAAATCTGCCTGCCGATGTGACTGAAGAGCTGGTGAACCGTCTTTATGTCGAGGCGTGGAAGTCGGGCTGCAAAGGATGCACCGTCTACCGTGACGGGTCGCGTTCGGGAGTGCTTGTTTCTGTCGAGAAGAAGCAGCCGGCGGTACCCGTTAAAATCGCCGACGCTCATGTGCTTAAACGTCCGGTTGAATTGGAGGCCGACGTGGTGCGTTTCCAGAACAATAAAGAGAAATGGATCGCTTTCGTCGGTTTGGTCGACGGACAGCCCTACGAGATCTTCACTGGTCTTGCCGATGATGACGACGGTATTTTCTGCCCGAAGAGCGTAACCAAGGGAAAAATCATAAAGGCTGTCGACGAGCAGGGCAACAAGCGTTATGATTTCCAGTTCATAAATAAGCGCGGTTACAAGACCACAATCGAGGGACTTTCCGATAAATTTAACCCCGAGTATTGGAACTATGCCAAACTAATTTCGGGAGTGCTGCGCTACGGTATGCCGATTGACCAGGTGCTGAAACTGGTAGGCGGTCTTGAGCTCGACAGCCAGTCGATCAACACATGGAAGATGGGTGTTGAGCGAGCATTGAAAAAATATCTGCCCAACGGAATGAAAGCGAGCGGTCAGCGTTGTCCCAATTGCGGCAACGAAACGCTGATATATCAGGAAGGCTGCTTGATATGCACATCCTGCGGAACATCCAAGTGCGGTTNACGCGCANAACACTTTAATANGTNAGGACGCANAGANATCTNNNGTCTGTGCGTCCTCCTTATTTTATAATAATGGCGCTTGCGGGCATTTGGGAATAAAATTCAAACAATTGGAATAATTGTGAAACTCCGAGTCATGCTGTAGGGTTAAATTTGCGTATATCTAAACCAATCTATAAAGAAATGAATATGCAAAATATCCGGTATGGCGCCGCAGCGTTGTTGACAGGCGTGATTTTATCCTCCTGTGTTTCATCGGCAGGTGAAGAGTTGGTTGCCGACAGTTNGGATTTGAACCGATACAAGGCNGTTTTGACCCAACCTCCGGTTTTAGTTCCCACGACAAAAACACCCGATGCAGCTTTGGCTGGTAACGGGGATTTGGGTATAACATTGGGAGGTACGCCCGACAGTCTTTGCCTTTACATCGGGAAAAATGATTTTTGGAGAGCCTATCCCGTTTATCCCGGTGGCATAGCATTGCCGGGCGGCATGAATCTGTTTGCGAAGTCGCTTGCAGGAGCTGATTATAGCGTGGAGCAGCTTCCCGGGACAGCAGAAATAAGGGGGCGCTTCACAAAAGGCGACACTATTCTCGCCATGACGGCATGGGTTCCCGCTACCCGGAATATGATTGTCGTAGAGCTTGAGAGCAATGAGCCGATTGACATTGACGCTTCGTTGTGGGCGGCTGAAGGAAACACGTCGACCACGGCAAGCGGGAGCGATGAAAATATATGCTGGGTCACACGCTCGTTCAAGGACACTCCCCACTTGGCTTGGGATTCCCATATCGCGCTTGCTGTGGGAGTCGCCGGCGAAAAATGGGATAATTCGGGCAAGATAACCCTGAAACCGGGTGAGAAGAAGAACGTGGTCATCACGGCATACACTAATCACGACGACGATCAATGGAAAGAGCGCGCGTTGTCCGAGACTCGCGCCGTGTCGGTCGACGAGCTTGCCCGGGTGAAGAAAGAACATCGTGACTGGTGGAACGGCTTCTGGAATGAATCGTCGGTTTCAATCGGCGACGAAGAGCTTGAACGCTATTACTATANGTCGCAATATCTGTTTGCCTGCTCGTCGAGGGAGGGTAAATTTGCGCCCGGTATATGGGGACCCTTTGTGACTCGCGATGAGGCGGCTTGGGGCGGAGANTATCATTTGAACTATAATTATCAGGCTCCTTACTGGGCTTGCTATTCTTCCAATCACGTTCACTTGGCTGACAATTTCGACCAGCCGTTGCTCGACTACATGGATGAGGGCAGAAGGCTTGCGACGGAGCTGCTCGGATGCCGCGGCATATACTATCCTGTGGGGGTAGGTCCCAAGGGATTGTGTACCTCTATGTGGCCGCTTACCCCCGAGGAGATGATGGAAAAATACTCTACTCGTGAGAATACGATCGACAACGGCTATAAATTCTTGGGACAGAAGATCAACGCAGTGTTCAGCGTTGGAAATATGCTGATGCGTCATTACAGCGTTTATGACGAGGATTATGCCCGTAAGGTCTATCCCTACATATTGGCTTGCGCTGATTTTTGGGAGGATTACTTGAAGCTTGAAGACGGACGCTATGTAATATACATGGACCACTTCAATGAAGTGATGCCCAATCATCGCAATAAGGGGCAATGGCGCCACCGTCTTGGCGATTTTAATTCAACGCTCTCGCTGGGATTGGTCAGGATGCTTTTCAAGGGGGCGGTCGATATGAGCTCGTTCCTTGGAGTGGACGCTGACCGATTGGATAAGTGGAACCATATATTGGAAAATCTTAGCGCATATCCCGTAGCTGAAAATGACGAACACCGTTTGAGCCTTAAAAACATGGAGCGCGCGCCGAAGGATGTGGAAGTGAAGCCCTCGGGCTTGAATCGAGTGTCGATCCACGGATTGATTTTGCCCGGTGGAGTAGCCGGTCCCGTGACTGACTCGGTGTTCAACGCCATCTTGCTTGAGGATGTGAATCACTGGGATGACAAGATGCGTATCGCCGATGACTGGGGCAACACGAGCAATAACGGTATTGAAACATGCTTCCCCGGAGCTGTCAGGGTGGGATATAATGCTGAGAAGCTATTGAATAATCTGAAGAAGCGCATTAATCTGAGCGTTTATCCCAACCTTTGGATAACCCAGGGCGGAGGCGGAATAGAGACGTTGGCGGCAGTGCCCCTCACAATAAATGAAATGCTGTTGCAAAGTTATGAAGGTGTGGTTCGTGTCTTTCCCAATTGGGTGATGTCGCGTGACGCTTCGTTCAACCGGCTGCGCGCCTATGGGGCTTTTCTGGTAAGCTCATCTTTGAAAGACGGCGAGATTCAGCGAGTGGAATTGATAAGCGAAAAGGGGCGTCCTTGCGTGATGGAAAACCCGTGGACGGGAAGCGACGTGGCGCTATACCGTAATGGTAAGAAATCGGAGACTCTATCAGGTCGGCGCTTTGAGTTCTCCACTTCTCCCGGAGAAGAATTAGCTCTTGTGAAAGTAGAGAAATAATGGTAATAATAAATTATTAAGGAGGGTGTCAATGACGGTTTTTTCAGTTATTGACACCCTCCTGCTATGCAATTAATGACGGATTGGCTTACTTGCCGTGAGCGGTTTTGATAGCCGAGCGTATGTTTTGCATTGGAGTGTCGGGCTTGATCGTGCATTCGGCTCCTATCATTAGAGGACCGTCAAAATCCTTCTTCACTTTTGTGACTGCATCGGCAACCTCCTCGGGAGTGCCGTCATGTATGGTCTTTTTGCGGTCAAGTCCGCCCATCATTATGCGGTTGAACATCTTTTTGCCGTCGGTTAAAGAGAATGGCTTGCCATCGACAATGTTTGGGGTGTTTACGATTTGACCCGGATAATCGATAAATCGTGTGAGGTCATCGTAGGGACCTTCGTAATCGCAAATGTGAAGAATGTTGCAACGTGTGTCTTTGTTGCATTCTGCCATCACTCGAAGATCGTAGGGCTTTACGAATCGATTGAAAAAATCGGGGACTGAATAGAACTTCTGTTCGCCACCTTGGGAAGGAGTATAAAAACCGTCCACACCAAGAGCTTTTGCGTCTTTAGCGAAGTTGACCAACGCATCGGTGAAGATTTCCAGCGCGGCAGTGACCCGTTGCGGATCTTCTTGCGCGTACTTGACCACATTGGCAGCGCCCACGGTCTGAACAAGCATTTGAAAGGGTGAGTATATAGTGGGAAGCACCATCGCCTCGTGTCCTGCTATCTTTACGATATTCTCGATCACGTCAAGAGTTGGAGCGAAGAAGTCGGCTGGGAGCGGTTTTATGAGGTCCCAGTCTTCTGGCTTCTCAATGCGTATCCTGCCATAGCCTTGTTCAAACTGCACTTTTACAATGTCCATTCCCGTCGAAAGGAAGTATTTCAGATGGGCGTTTACGGCTGCGTCTCCTGTTTTTGCATCTTTACCAAAGTGCATGAAGAATGCTGCGGGGGAATACTCGGTCTCCAGTTTTCCGTCAAGAAAACGATCCATTATTTCCCGTTTCGATGCTCCTGTTTGCGCTTGTCCTGCCAGTGCCGCGCAAAGCCATGCTGCAAGTAGTAATTTTGATTTCATGTTCATTGTTTTTGGATTGTTTTTGCAAAAGTAGTGAAAACGCATTAATGCGGTCAAGGGCTTAGCCGGTGTGGCGTTGAATTGAAATATAATCTAAAAAGATTGACATGATTTTGCTACCGTCGAGCCATGTGCCGGGATGATGGGTCAACGCTGAATTTCCGCTTAGCGAGGATTGGCTCAAAAAGCAAAGTGAAAAAAATGGCGAATATTTAGTTTTTTGTGAAAAATCTAATTAACTTTACGCAACTGTGATATGTTACATTTATAGCGATTTACTAAAATTACAAATAGCATGAAGCTGAACTTTAATATCGATTACCGCACTGCATGGGGCGAATCCATCTACATCGTGGGGGATATTCCCGCACTTGGAGAAGGAGATGAATCCAAGGCAGTGAAACTGAATCTTGACCGCCCCGGGTATTGGACCCTTTCACTTGAGTTGCCCAGCGGAACGCAAGCATTTAATTACAGATATCTTGTGCGCAACGATCACGACACTTTGCGTCGCGAGTGGGGCGCTCCCCATCGTTTCCAACCCGGATATGAGGTGCAGAGCTATGAGTTTTATGATAGTTGGCAGGATCAACCCGCCGACAAGCCCTACTACTCGGCTGTGTTCACTGATTGCATGAACCGTCGCGACCATCGTGACGAGCCGCTGACTTTGCGCGGCGGACAGCTTGAACTCAGCGTTCTTGCCCCGATGGTAGGCTCCAATGAAGTGCTCGCTATATGTGGCGACGACGAGTCGCTTGGCGAATGGGATGCTTCAAAGGCACTGGTGATGAATGATTGCAATTTCCCTGAATGGAGAATAACGCTCGACTATAAAGCGATTCAGGTGCCTTTCAGCTATAAGTTTGTAATTCTTGATAAATCGACCCGCAAGCTGCTCGCATGGGAGAATGGTGAGAACCGGGTGGTGAATATCGTGCCGGAACACAAAAAGTCTCTCGTTTCCATCAGCGGTATGCGTTTCATCAACCCCCGCCCGGCATGGCATTGCGCCGGTGTCGCTATTCCGGTATTCTCGGTTCGCACCGAGGATGACTTCGGAGTTGGCGATTTCTTCGACTTAAAAAAGGTGGTCGACTGGGCTGTTGTCACGGGGCAGAAGTTCCTCCAGATTCTCCCCATCAACGACACCACGATGACCAACACCTGGACCGATTCCTATCCCTATAATGCCAATTCCACGTTTGCTCTCCATCCCATGTATTTGCGATTGAGCGAGCTCGGCGAATTGACTGACGTGTATCGCCGTGAATATTACGAACATCTGCGTCAGGAGCTCAACGCGCTTACTGAAGTCGATTACGAGCGGGTGAATAACGCCAAGCGCGAGTACACTCGTGAAATCTATGCCCAGGAGGGTAAAAAGACATTGAACTCGCTTGATTTTAAAAACTTCGTTTCGCGCAATGAATATTGGCTTAAGCCTTATGCGGCGTTCTGCGTGCTTCGCGACGTAAACGGTACTCCCGAGTTTGGTAAGTGGGGCGAATATGCGGTCTATGAGCCGGGTAAGGTAAACGGTTTTATCGAAAATCATCAGGATGAGATAAACCTCGTCTATTATGTTCAGTATCATCTTGACCGCCAGATGCGTCAGGTTCATCAATATGCCGGTGAACACGGCGTTGCTTTCAAAGGCGACATCCCAATCGGTATTTCCCGTGATTCAGCCGACGCATGGATAAATCCCCGATTGTTCAACATGGATTGTCAGGCGGGAGCTCCGCCNGATGATTTCTCGGTTCTCGGACAGAATTGGGGATTCCCCACCTATAACTGGGAGGAGATGAACAAGGACGGCTTTGCGTGGTGGAAATCACGCTTCCGCAAGATGGCGGAATACTTCGACGCCTACCGCATAGACCACGTGCTTGGATTCTTCCGTATATGGCAGATTCCGATGGATGCCATCCACGGGNTGCTNGGCGTNTTNAACCCTGCGCTTCCCTTCTCTCCCGATGAATTGCGCAACAGCTACGACTTCTGGATNAATGTCGATCTCCAGACNCGTCCCTACATAAGGGATTATTTCCTTTATGATTTCTTCGGCGAGGATACNGATGAGGCTAAACGCCGTTTCCTCGTGGCAAAAGATAACGGCTGCTATGAACTGCGTCCCGAATTTGACACGCAGCGTAAAGTTGCCGACTACTTTGCCCTGGAGGCGAAAAATGACAAAAACACGCGCTTGTGCAACGCTCTTCTCGGGCTGATCGATGATGTGCTATTCATCGAAGACCCCTATGAGAAAGGCAAGTATCATCCGCGTATATCGGCACAGAACACTTATATCTACCGTTCGTTGAACGACTACGAGAAGTGGTGCTTCAACAGGCTTTATAATGACTTCTATTATCGCCGTCACAATGATTTCTGGTATGGAAAGGCGATGTGGAAGCTCCCCCCGTTGCTTGACTCCACGTCGATGCTCACTTGTGCCGAGGACCTCGGCATGATTCCCGATTGCGTGCCGGCGGTGATGGATCGCTTGCAGATGCTGTCGCTTGAAATTCAGCGCATGCCTAAGGATCCTCAGTGTGAATTTGGCAACACTTGGAACTATCCCTATCTGTCGGTTTGCACCACTTCGACTCATGACATGGGCGGAATACGCCAATGGTGGGAGGAGAATCGCGACGTGACTCAGAAGTATTACAACACGGTGCTCCACGAGCAAGGGGAAGCTCCCGTTTATGCCGAGCCTTGGATATGCGACAAGATTTTGACGATAAACCTTCAGTCGCCTTCGATGCTTGCCATCTTCCCGCTTCAAGACTGGTTGTCGATGAACGGCGACCTTCGCCGCCAAGATCCGCGCGAGGAGCTGATCAACATCCCGGCAAATCCTCGTCACTACTGGCGCTATCGAATGCACGTCACCGTCGAGCGACTCCTTGGAGAAACTGAATTCAATCAGTATATGCGTGACAAGATTCGTTCTTGCGGCAGGTCGATATAATAAAATTCACTTAAAAGAGAAACGGGGCGCTTGCATTGTCGAGCGCTCCGTTTATTTTGTTTAGGGTGTTGTTGTCGGTCTTGCAAATTACTGTGCTCATTTTTTTATCGTTCGATAGTAAATTGTGGAATAAATCATTATCTTTGCGATTGCTAACCGTTTCGCAGAGGTCCGGTTACGGGACTATGCGGGGCGGGCAGCGATAACATGATTTAAAAGCGTTTACTCGACGCTCTTCTTGACTCGTTGAAACCTGGAAAATTTCATTGGATTGGTCAAGAATGCAGCAACAGTAGATGCCTTTGCGGATATGTATATTCTGCCATGTGGTGTTGCGCGAGCATCGTCACGTGGAGCGTATCCATATTCAGCGTGAGGCCTCTGCATCGTTGCTCGTTCAACTAATCCGGGCAATTCCAGGGCCTCAACGAGTGGGACGGGCACCAAGTACAGACCTTACGCTTTTTTTGTACAATATAGTAAGCCGACGAGAAGGTCAAGAAGCTATGGACACATTATGGACGTATATCATTACATTGCCGCGGGAGCGGTTGGCGGAATTCTATTGAATGGAGGACTGAAATTTCGGATAACCCGATTTTCAGATTTAACCGGCAGCATGGAGTTTGAATGTATGGAGGAAAAAATTTCACATGGAAAAATGGGGCGCTTAAGTAAATTTACTGACTGACTATGAAACTTAAAAATAATGAAATGATGAAGCGCCGGCATTGCAAATTCAAGACAATCGAGGCTGTTTTTTTATCGTGGTATAAATCGCTTTTGGCAAATGGGCGGCTTTATGCGAATGGGTTGTACTATGATATCTTGTCGAAGGAGGAGCATACAGTGAAAGTGGCGAAAAATTCTAAATCGGGGAAACTGGAGATTCCCGGGAAAATTCTGTATAAATCGATCGCCTATACTGTGACTGAAATTGGCTCCGAAGCATTCAGAGGTTGTAGCGGTTTGACGAGCGTGGCGATTCCCGACACTGTTACTGCGATAGGCTCCATGGCGTTTGATGGTTGTAGCGGCTTGCGGAGCGTGTCGATACCGCCCTCGGTCATCACGATAGGCTCCAGCGCTTTCGATGGTTGTAAGGGTTTGACGAACGTATCGATTCCTCCTTCAGTCGCTGCTATAGGTTCCATGGCGTTCGGCTTTTGCAAAGGTTTGACGAGCGTGACGATTCCACCCTCAGTCACTATGATAGGGTCCATGGCGTTCTATGGATGCAGCAGCTTGACTGAAATTAATGTGGATGCGGAGAATCTGAATTTCACTTCAGAGGATGGAATTGTCTATACAAAAGATAAAACTTCATTATTGGTATGTCCTGCCGGTAGAAAAGGGGAGGTTTCAATTCCGGATACAGTCACCACGATAAGCGATAAGGCGTTCGACGGTTGTAGTGATTTAACGGGTGTGAGGATTCCCAACTCAGTCGCTACGATAGGTTCCATGGCGTTCGGCTTTTGTAGTGGGTTGACAAGCGTAATGATTCCTGACTCCGTCACTGCTATAAGCTCCAGCGCATTCTATTNTTGTAGCAGCTTGNGTAGCGTTGCGATACCGCCTTCGGTCACCGCAATAGGCTCCAGCGCTTTTGATGGTTGCAAGGGTTTGCGTGGCGTGACGATTCCGTCCTCGGTCACCTCGATAGGATTCTATGCGTTCGAAGATTGTAGCGGTTTGGAGAGTGTTACGATACCATCCTCCGTCACTGCGATAGGCGCCTATGCATTCAATGGATGTAGCTCGCTTAAGTCGGTTTATTGTCAATGGACTGAGCCGATAAAGTGCAGTCCAAGTTTTCCTGATGAGGTGATAAAAAGCGCAGTGCTGTATGTGCCTGAAGGGTTAATCGGCGCTTATGAGAAGGTGGATCCGTGGAGAAACTTTTTGAATATCGAGGAAGTTTAGGCGCGTATGGGCATGCTTCACTCTTCGTCGTCAGTATCCCAGGGATAGGTGCGTTTTGGATTTCGCGGGAACCACCCCTTGCGCACACGCTCCTCCTGTTGGAGCACCTCATGGATTGACCAGAATGCCGAGAAGCCGATCACACCCAAGATAGTCGACCAAAGGATNTCGCTTACAATGACGGATGCTATCACGCAAACGAACCCTAACGCCATGAACCACCATCGGCAGCGGATGCCGAAATAATATTCGCCTTTAACAACGAGCGGGTGAAAAACCCCTATTATCAGGAATGTGAGCAGCCCTATGGCGAGACCGAGCAAATGGTAGTCGTGGAGAATTGCGGTTAATTCATTCATTGCATGTTGAAAATAAAAACGGGGCAGGTTGAAATCAACCCGCCCCGCAGATTATCTGTAAAAGTTCAGAATTTTACTTGCCTGAAAGTTTCTCTTTGAGAGCTGCAAGTTCCTCGAGGTCGCCGAGGGTAGTTGCAACGGGAGCGCTGAGAGCGGGCTGCTCTTCTTTCTTGGTCTGGCGGCGAGCTTTGCGAGCTTCGTTCTTTTCTGCCTTAGCTTCATCTTCGAAGATGCGGCTGTGAGAAAGGAAGATGCGGCGGTTGTCCTTGTTGAATTCGATAACCTTGAAGTCAAGTTTTTCGTTAACCTGAGCCTGGCTGCCGTCTTCTTTCACAAGGTGCTTGGGAGTAGCGAAACCTTCAACGCCATGTTCAAGAGCTACTACGCCACCCTTGTCCTGCATTTCGATGATGGTTCCCGGGTGGATGCTGCCAACAGTGAATACTGATTCGAGCTCATCCCAAGGATTTTCTTCGAGCTGCTTGTGACCGAGGCTGAGACGACGGTTTTCCTTGTCGATTTCAAGAACCTGAACATCGATGTCAGCGCCAACCTGAGTGAATTCAGAGGGGTGCTTGATTTTCTTGGTCCAAGAAAGATCGCTGATGTGGATAAGACCGTCAACGCCTTCTTCGATTTCAACAAATACTCCGAAGTTGGTAAAGTTGCGCACCTTTGCAGTGTGGCGGCTTCCGATGGGGTATTTGGTGTCGATATTTTCCCAAGGATCGTTCTTGAGCTGCTTGATGCCGAGTGACATCTTGCGCTCGTCGCGGTCGAGGGTAAGGATAACTGCTTCAACTTCGTCGCCAACCTTCATGAAGTCCTGAGCTGAGCGGAGGTGCTGTGACCAAGACATTTCAGAAACGTGGATAAGACCTTCTACGCCCGGAGCGATTTCAACGAATGCGCCGTAGTCAGCCATAACGACAACTTTGCCTTTAACCTTGTCGCCAACTTTGAGGTCGGGGTTAAGAGCATCCCAGGGATGGGGTTGAAGCTGCTTGAGACCGAGGGCGATGCGCTTGCGCTCGTCGTCGAAGTCGAGGATAACAACGTCGAGTTCCTGATCGAGTTGAACCACTTCTTCGGGATGGCTTACGCGGCCCCAAGAAAGGTCGGTGATATGGATAAGACCGTCAACGCCGCCGAGGTCGATGAACACACCGTAGGTGGTGATGTTCTTAACAACGCCTTTAAGCACCTGGCCGCGTTCAAGTTTAGAGATGATCTCTTTCTTCTGCTGCTCAAGTTCTGCTTCGATAAGAGCCTTGTGAGAAACAACGACGTTTTTGTATTCCTGGTTGATTTTGACAACCTTGAATTCCATAGTCTTGCCGACGAAAATATCATAGTCGCGGATGGGCTTAACATCGATCTGTGAACCGGGAAGGAAGGCTTCAATGCCGAATACGTCGACAATCATACCACCCTTAGTGCGGCACTTGATGTAACCCTTGATGATTTCATCGTTTTCAAGAGCTTGGTTTACACGCTCCCAAGAACGGGACATGCGAGCCTTGCGGTGAGAGAGGATTAGCTGACCTTTCTTATCTTCCTGATTTTCGATGAACACCTCGACAACGTCGCCGATTTTGAGGTCGGGATTGTAGCGGAATTCGTTTACAGGGATAATACCGTCGCTTTTATAACCGATGTTAACCACTGCTTCGCGCTTGTTGAGGGCGATGATGGTACCTTCGATTACTTCTTTGTCTTTTACGGTGTTGAGCGACTCATCATAAGTTTTGGTGAGTTCTTCGCGGCTCTTTTCACCGGCGGTTTCGCCTTTTTCATAGGCATCCCAATCGAAATCTTCGATGGGAGAATTTTTTAATTCTTCGTTCATTAAATGGTTAGTAAATAAAGTTAATTAATCACGCGTTCGGGTTTTCGTTCACCCTCTCGCATTGTGCAAAGGTACAACTTAATTTTCACTTACACAAACACTTTTTGAGAAACAGCGGATTTTTTTGTGATTATTGTCCGGGAGATTGAAAAGACGCTGTGGATTACACTTATTTTTCGTAACTTTGTCGCTGATATGGAATTTGAATTGCAAGCAACCGATCTGCGCTCCAATGCGCGCGCCGGAGTCATCACCACCGACCATGGACTCATCGAAACGCCGATATTTATGCCGGTGGGAACGCTCGGTACCGTCAAGGCGGTCCATCAGCATGAGCTGATGGATGACGTGAAGGCGCAAATAATCTTGGGTAACACCTATCACCTATATTTGCGTCCCGGAACGGAAATCTTGCATCAGGCGGGAGGTCTCCACAAGTTCAACGGTTGGGACAAGCCGATTCTCACTGACAGCGGCGGTTTTCAGGTGTTCTCCCTCTCCGCCAACAGAAAGTTGAAAGAGGAGGGTGCGTATTTCCGCAGCCACATCGATGGCTCGAAGCATCTTTTCACGCCCGAGAAGGTCGTCGACATCCAGCGCATCATCGGGGCTGATATAATGATGGCGCTCGACGAATGCCCGTCGGGAAAGGCTGACTATGATTATGCGAAAAAGTCACTCGGACTTACCCATCGCTGGCTTAAACGCGGTTGGGAACACTTTAATTCCACCGAGCCGCTTTACGGACACCGCCAGGCGTTCTTCCCCATCGTCCAGGGGTGTGTGTATCCCGACCTTCGCCGGGAGTCGGCTAAGTTTGTCGCCGATCTCGGCGCTGAAGGCAACGCTATAGGCGGTCTTGCCGTGGGAGAACCTGCCGAAGTGATGTATGACATGATCGAGGTGGTCAACGAGATTCTGCCCGCCGACCGTCCCCGGTATCTGATGGGTGTCGGAACGCCGGCNAATATCCTTGAGGCGATAGAGCGAGGCGTCGACATGATGGACTGCGTGATGCCCACTCGAAATGGACGAAACGGAATGCTCTTCACCGCCCACGGCATCATGAACATGCGCAACAAGAAGTGGGAAAATGATTTTTCTCCATTACAGGAGGATGGACCCAGCTACGTTGACCGTTTCTACAGCAAGGCNTATGTGAGGCATCTGTTCGTATCGCAGGAGATTCTTGCCATGCAGATTGCTTCGATTCATAACCTCGCCTTCTATCTTTGGCTTGTTGGCGAGGCTCGCAAGCATATACTCGCCGGTGATTTTAAGGCGTGGAAGGATGAAATGGTGGAAAGGGTGACAAGAAGACTCTAAAATTATCTTTTAAGGAGATGTTCAAGATTCTGGATTTATATATAATCAAAAAGTTTCTCGGAACTTATGTGTTTGCGATCGCTCTTATTCTTGCGATCACAATAATGTTTGATGTCAACGAGAAGCTCGACTCGTTTCTAAAGGCTCCGCTCAAAGAAACCATTTTCGACTACTTCCTCAATTTCTTGCCCTATTTTGCCAACCAGTTCAGCCCGCTGTTCACCTTCATCGCCTGCATATTTTTCACGTCGAAACTTGCCGATAATTCCGAAATCATCGCCATGCTGTCGTCGGGCGTGAGTTTCCGGCGCCTCATGCGCCCCTATCTCGTGTCGGCGGCGGTGATTGCCGCATTTTCATGGGTATTGAGCGCCTACATTATCCCTCCGGCAAATGTGAAACGAATCGAATATACCAACACCTACGTCCGCAACAAGAGAGTGGACTATGGAAGCAATATCCAGATGATGGTGGCTCCGGGCGAGATCGCCTACATAAACCGTTTCGACAACACGACCGGCACGGGCTATCGTTTTTCGCTTGATAAATTTGACGGGAAGAAGCTCGTGTCGCGCCTCACCGCCCAATCAATCCGCTGGGATTCGCTCAATCAGTGGACCGTGCGCGACTACATGATTCGTGACATCGACGGACTCCGGGAGACCATAACCCGAGGGACGCGTCTCGACACTATTCTCAACATGGAGCCACGCGACTTTATAATCTCCAAGAATGACCAGGAGACAATGACCTCGCCCGAACTTGCCGAATACATAGAGAATCAGAAGTCGAGGGGCTTTGCCAATATCAAGGCGTTTGAGATCGAGAAGGAGCGACGCGTAGCCATGTGCGCGGCGGCGTTTATCCTCACGGTCATAGGGATGTCGCTGTCGTCTAAGAAAGTGAAGGGTGGCATGGGTATAAACATCGGTATCGGTCTTGTGCTCAGTTTCGGCTACATCCTGTTCATGACCGTGACCTCGACATTTGCCGTATCAGGCTACACATCGCCATTGGTGGCGATGTGGATACCTAATATTATATATACGGTGATTGCGATTGTGCTCTACTTGAAAGCGTCGGTCGGATAACCGGGGGTCAGATGCGGTCAAGCACTGTTTCAACCAGGTCTCTGATTGCCGTCTTGTAGTTGGGCGATGCCGTGGTGTTCACGCGGTTGGCGATAATCGAGCATACAGTCATTGCCTTGTGTCCCATGAGCAGCGAAAGTCCTTCAAGCGGAGCGCTCTCCATTTCGTAATTAGTGATCGGTTTTCCGTGATAACGGAACTTCTCGATTTTTTCATTCAGATGAGGGTCGGCGAGCGGCAGTCTAAGCTCGCGTCCCTGAGGTCCGTAAAACCCTACGGCGCTTATTGTGCATCCTCTCACCATGTCGTCTCTGCCTATACGTTCAACAAGCTCTTCGTCCGATTTCACAACGTAGGGTGCCGCAAGGAGCGGATTCCAGTCGACAGCTTCACAAAACGCTCTTTCGTAATCGAGATCGGCTACACGGTTTCTTCCTGCGTAATAGTTGAGCACGCCGTCAAATCCTATCGAATGAGCCGCAATCACTGAAGTGCCGAGAATCAGTTCGGGCTGCAACGCGCCCGAAGTGCCTATGCGCACCATGGTGAGGGTGCGGTGATGTTCCTTTAACTCGCGGGTTTTGAAATCGACATTGGCAAGAGCGTCAAGCTCGTTGATAACGATGTCGATATTGTCGGGGCCTATTCCGTGGCTCAGGCACATTATTGGCTTTCCTTTGTAAGTGCCGCCTATCGTGTGAAATTCCCGGGAAGAGACTTCAAAGTTTTTCGTGTCGAAAAATGATGCCACCATGTCTACTCGTCCGGGATCGCCTACGAGGATTATTCTGTCGCATAATTGCTCGGGGAGCAAATGGAGGTGGAAGATAGATCCGTCGGGATTTATTATCATCTCTGATGATTTAATAACGTGCTTGTCCATCATGTTTTGATTATGGGGTTTCTATTTTAACGTGTCTCGCCGCCGGCTTGTTTTAGGCAAGGCGGTATTTTCCGCCCGGATAGGGCAGAATGAGATTCTTGAATTCCATGTCGACAAGAATAGGCATGAGCCGGTGCATGGGAATGCCCAGCGCCACGCACAGTCGGTTTATGTTGTCTTCCCCCGACTCTCTGAGCCGTTCGATGACCGCTTCCTCCTCTTGCGACAGCTCCAGCTGAAGGCNTTGTTGGTCGCCTTCAACGGGGCGCGGTGTCCAATTCATCATTTCGATGAGGTCGTCNTCGCTCTGAATNAGGGTNGCGATGTTTGACGCTATGAGATGGTTGCAGCCGGCGCTGTATTTGTCGGATGTGCGCCCCGGCAGCGCGGCGACATCACGGTTGTAGGCGGTTGCTATGCGCGCGGTGACGAGCGCCCCGCCCTTCTCAGCCGATTCGGCGACAACGAGGCAGTCGCATAGCCCGGCGATGATGCGATTGCGGGCGAGAAAGTTGCCCTTGTGCATTCGGTCCTGTGACATATAGTCGGTTACGAGCGCTCCGCCCGACTTGGCTATTTCAGCGGCGGTGTTGCGATGCGCGGCAGGATAAATTGTGTTGAGTCCGTGAGCGAGCACGGCTGCTGTAGGCGCGTTGTTGTGAAGCGCTGCCCTGTGGGCGGTGATGTCTATTCCATAAGCGAGTCCGCTCACAATGACGATGTCGTCAAGCTTTTCGGAAAGTCCCTTGACGAGATTTATCACAAAATCGATGCCGTAGGGGGTGGCGTGTCGCGTGCCTACGATTCCTATCACGTGGCGGCTGTTGAGATTGCATTCTCCTATCGAGTAGAGAATCATGGGCGCGTCATCGCAGTGCCTCAGCCTTTCGGGATAAGAGGTGCCGTCAAACGGGGTGACCGTTATGTTGTGGGCGTTGATGAAGTCGAGCTCTTTTTTCGCTTTTTCAAGAACGCCGTCACGGTATCCGCGCTCAAGTATCTTGCTTTTGAAGCCCAAGACTGCNGCAAGGTNNGATTCGGGCAGNGTGAAAAATAGCGATTTGTCGCCNATGCGNGACAGAATCTCTTCGGCGAGCCTTGGCGTGATNCCTTTTAGATTGGCAAGCGCTATATTATATAATGTATCGTGCAAGAGAGAGGGTGTTAAGGTTGTTGTCTATTTCAGAAAGCGCGAGAATGCCCTGGCGATCTCTTCACCTCGTGTGAGTTTGCCGTTCATCGTGGACACGCATGTCACTTTGGCTTTTACGACCAGCTTTCCCTCCTTGTTGTAGATATCTTGCAAAAACAGGAATCTGACTCCTTCGCGGGAAATGTTGAGGCAGCTCGTGAACTCCTCGCCAAGTCCAAGCGGGGTTTTGTATTCGATTTCGACTTTGCTCAGAACCGGNTCNATGCCTCNNTCATGCATGGANCGGAAAGAAGTGCCGGCGAAATCGCAGAATTCATGCCTGGTGTGCTCCAGATAATGGAGATAGACAGCGTTGTTGACTATCCCTTCCGAGTCAACTTCATAGTCGCGCACCTTCATCGGCAATTCAAATATATATTGCGGCTTCATTTTCGGTTAAATAATAAGATTGAATCGTTTTTAGCCGCATGGCGAGCGATATCCTCAGGGACGAATTTCCAACTGTCGAGAGTGTGAGGAGCAATATCATGCTTCTGTCGTATCATGTCGGCAAGTATCGATCGCAAGTCTTTATCTGATTTGGCTATGATTCGTTCCGGGAGTTTAGAGCTGTCTATTCCGGCTCCTTTTGTGAGATGTCCGCCTCCTCCGTTGCCACGATAGGAAGTGATGGCGACTTTGTAAATCTTGTTGAAGTCAAAAGGAGCGCCATCAGCCATGCTGATTATTGTAACCTTTTCTCCTGCGGGTTTTGTGACATCGACTTGATATTTTATCCCGGCTGCTGAATCGAAGTTGTAAGGAGGATTTACAAGAGCGGCTCTCATGCTCTCTCCGTTGTCGAACTGCTTTTTGAAAAGCATCAAGTGGTCGGTGGAGTCTTTCAGTTGATCGGTCCATAGTGAATAGGAGTAGTCGAGATAGTCCTGTATCTCTTTGCCGGTAAGCTCCATCGTGTAGAGTGAGTTCTCGTATCTGTATAGATTGAACATGTCGTTCATGTGGATGGGTCCCGCTTTGATATAGGTTGTGGCTGATATCGGAGCGGCAAACGACACATCGGCGCCGGTGTATTCAAGTTGCATTTCATGGATGAGGTCGATCAGTTTGGACGGACCGAAATAGGAGTCCTGTGATGTGAGCGGTTCGGATATAAAGCCGATTGGTTGGATCACATAGTCGAAAACCTTGTGCATCTGAGGGGTGAATGTCGCCATGAAATCTGTGTCGGGAATATAGGAATTTACATTGGCGAGGGAGCCTTCGATGGTTTTGGAGGTTACATTTCCGGCATCGTCAACAGTCGCCTTGATAGTTATTTCTGAAATCACTTGCCCGGTGTTCGCCGGGTTAATGACGTGAACGGTATCCCCGTTTATGTTAGTGATTGCCTTATTCTCCCTGAGGTGGTCGTGTCCGAACATTATTATGTCGAAACCTGGCACGTTACGCGCTATTTCAAGTGACGGATTTTCCTTGAATCCTGACAGAACCGAGCCTGATTTGCCCGCATGGAACAGCCCGATGATTACGTCGGGATTCTCTTTCTCTTTTATTATGGGAATCCATTTGCGCGCGGTCTCCTCCATGTCGGCGAATGTCAATCCGCTCCACACGTCTTCAGAGAGCCACGCAGGGATTGCCGGGGTAATCATTCCGAGAACTGCAATTTTCACTCCGTCGCGGTTTAATGTCACGTAGGGGGTAAAGTGAGGTTCTCCGGTCTCTTTGTCAAGAATGTTGGCTCCGAGTATTGGCATCTTGCAGTCGTTAGCCCAGCGATCAAGAACTTTTTTTCCTGTCTCCACGTCGTGGTTGCCTACATTGCCTGCGTCGTAGCCCATGTAGTTCATCACTTGGGCTGCGATATGGGGCGAAACCGTGTCGACAT
>WFLX010108203.1_pt1 | contig 28268 bp, 20 predicted proteins | sample 4967041 | NCBI WGS metagenome assembly WFLX01 (sample SAMN12857096, study PRJNA449069) | gut metagenome | isolation source: stool from male and female vole | host: Microtus ochrogaster | place: USA:Florida | collected 2017
TGAAGGCGGGTACATACTATGCCATGATTATTTTGCGAATTGTTTAGGGTCGTCAAGCGTGCTATCGAACAGTATGAAAAAGAAATTGGCGTAATCATTAAAAAAATACCGATTGGAGATGGGAGTTCGATAGCACTCATGAAATAAGAGAGTAGAGGTATCCTGAGATGTCTAGAATAAAAAGTTTTGAAAAGAGTGATTTAAAAAACAATCAGAAAGTTTTAATATATGGAGCTGGACGATATGGGGAGTTAGCATATTGGGGGTTAAAGCAACTAGGTGTTGCTGTGAATTATTTTATTGACGAGTATCGTGCAGGGGACGAAATGTTAGGTATTTCTGTGATTTCTCCTTTGAAAATCACAGAATATGCAAACGATGTTATTTTATTAGCGTCATATAATTATTTTGAAGAGATGTATTATTTGGCGAAAGAGAGCGGGGCTAAATATATTTACGATATTTTAAATTTGTTGATGATGGAATATGATGAGTCGGTTTTGTCAGAGTATTTGCGGGATGAAAAACATAATTATATGAAATATAAAAATGTTGTAGAAAATATGCTGCAAAACAAGTTAGTCATTAATCATTGTGAGATTGTTTTAACGGAGTGTTGTTCTTTAAAGTGTAAGGATTGTGCAAATCTGATGCAATATTATAAGAGACCGGAACATTTAGATATAGATGAAATTACTAGTTCGTTTAACAATTTTTTGGATTCTATAGACATGCTTTTAGATTTGCGATTATTGGGGGGAGAGCCATTTATATACCCTCATTTGGATAGAATCATAAATATGTATAAGAATAATAATAAAATTCGCAGAATTGCAGTTTATACTAATTCTACAGTTGTTCCATCACAGAATGTGCTTAGTGCTTTGAATAATGCCAAAACGGTAGTACACATGTCTGATTATGGAAAAGCAAGCCGTAATATTAGTTTGATGGAAGAAGTATTTATTGAATCGGGTATTGAATATTATATCCACCGTTATGAAAATTGGAAAGATATAGGTAATGTATGTAAAAGAGATTATGATCTTGCAACTCTGAAAAATATATATCAAACGTGTATAATGGGAAAATGTTACACATTATACAGAGGAAGATTTTATTTGTGCCCTCGGGCGGCGCATGGTGAAAGATTAGGATTCTTTTCTAACTCGGCTGATGAATTTGTTGATTTTAACGGGGATATTAATTTGCCAGAAAAAAGAAAAGAACTCCAGGAGCTGATGGCAAGAGATACGCATATTACAGCCTGCAACTATTGTAATGGATCTTCTTTAAAATCACAATCAATTCCGGCTGCGATTCAAGCGTAAAGGTATAATATAGGTGTATATATGTTGAAAATATCAGTAGTTGTACCAATATACAATGTGGAAAAGTACATTCGGAAGTGCATAGGAAGCATACAAAGTCAGTCATATCAGGATATTGAGATTATTCTTGTTGATGATGGCTCGACAGATATGTGTGGAAATATATGCGATGAATACGCAAAAAATGATAGGAGAATAAAAGTAATCCATAAGGCTAATGGCGGATTGGTTTCAGCAAGAAAAGCTGGGATAGCATTAGCAGAAGGAGATTATGTTATTGCTGTTGACGGAGATGACTGGATTGAGGATGATTGGATTGAGGGATATGCAAAGTATATTAAGCAATGCCCTTGTGATATGCTGTATAGGGATGGTGTTTTGAGGGATACAGAAGGTCGCTGTATAGATACAACGATGCATCTTGAAACAGAGGTGTTTTTTGAAGAAGAAATTGAAGATAAATTAATACCACAGTTTCTTGATTTCGATTGCGGTCCGATAAAGAAAGTGAAACTGAATTCTGTTTCGTGGGCGTATGAGAGAACTCTGATACAGGCACAAATTATCAATGTTGATAATAGACTTAAAACAGGTGAAGACTTTGCGCTGGTAACATATGGGGTAATGAACGCAAAATCAATTTCTATTATTCCTGGAGGAGGGTATCATTATATGCAACGAGAAAAATCAATGTCTGCTACACAATTACCTGAGTCATTAGCGAGGCTCTTAGAGGAACAAGTGCTTTCCTTTCTAAGAATGATGAAAGCAAAGGAAAAGACAATTAATATTTATAAGCAAATGCTGAATTTAAATTTGATTTACTTAAATTACCGTTTATTATTTAATAACAAATCAGACGCACTCCCACTGTTTCCTAAAGTGAAAAAAGGGAGCAGAGTTGTGATATATGGCTCTGGACGTGTGGGCAGGAATATATATGAAGTCCTTAAAGAAAGTTCCGAATATACAATTGTTGCAATGGTGGACCAAAATGCAGATATTTATAATGATGGTAACGTACAAGCTGTATCGGCTATTACAAGAATGAGTTTTGATTATGTAATCATTGCTTCTATTGTATGCCAGAATATAAAAAGTATGAGGGATAAGTTAAGGATGTATTCGATAGATGAGCGGAAGATTGCAATAGTGGAGTGAGATGACTTATGAAAATTACTATAGTTATACCGGTATATAATACGGAAAAATATCTTGATCAGTGTATTGAGTCAGTCAGGGCGCAAACATATCAGGAGTGGGAAATAATTGCAATTGACGATGGCTCCACAGATGCTTCGTTGGAGATTTTAAAGAAGTATAGGGATTTGGATAGCAGGATTATTATTCATGAACAGAGCAATCAGGGCGCAGGACCAGCAAGAAATTATGGTATAAAAAATGCACAGGGAGATTATATTGCTTTTTTAGATTCAGATGATTATTGGGCAGATGAAAGGTGCTTGGAAAAATTGATGTTTTTTCTTGCAGAAAAAGAGTATCCACCAATTGCGGGAACATATCTTCTTTTGGAGCAGGATGGAGTGTTAAGTGAACATCCAGTACATAAACAGTATATAACGAGCATAAATAAAGGAAAGCAAATCGAGTTTAAAGAAGAGCAGGAAATTTTCTTCTATCAAACATACATATTTAAGACAAGCTTTTTGCAAGAAAATGATCTTTGTTTTCCATCCTTTAGAAGATATCAAGACCCTCCGTTTCTTTTAAATGTTTTACATATTGCAGAATGCTTTTATGTAATACCGATGAATTGGTATGTTTATAGAACTACAGAATATCATACAAGGTTGAATAGCAGCAGACAAACAAGTGATCTTTATGAAGCATTAATATATGTTGCGAAAAAAGCGAAGGAATATCATTATGAAAAAATACTCATGAAGTTAAAAGCTTATGTGATAGATGAGAGTAATATTTTGCATGGTGTTGCTGAAGGGAATATACAATTACTTTTAAAGCTTTATAGTTTGATGGAGTACTTAGAAATTGAAGAAAGCGAAGAGCCTCATTTTAAAGTATTAATTGCAATCATAAATGGTTGGATTGAAGAAATGAAGCAGCGTTATGAAAGAAAAATAAATTATGCTGAGCGGATACTTATTTATGGAGCTGGAATATATGGGAGAAGAACGCTCGAATCAATAAAGAAAATCAACCCCGATAAAATCGTCTTTTTAGCAGTTTCAAAGAAAATAAAGGAAGAGTATATCAATGGTATAGCTGTTGCAGATATTCATGAACTAGATATGGATAAAAAAAGCACACTTGTTTTGATTGCAAATCGGAATGCCAGGGATGAGATAAAAAAAATAGTGCATGAGTTAGGATATGAAAATATAATAATGGTTGATTGGATGTTTAAGATGATAATGTGGTAATGTGAGGCCTCTTCGGGCGTCTTTGATGTTCCTTATTGAAAAAATGAAGGGCAGTCTTGAAAGGAAAAAATGGTTTGCACTAATACTGCTGAAAATAAGCATCTTTTTTAGAAAAATGGTAAAAATTAAAGTGTACCCCTTGTCAAGGACATTATGGGTTTTTCCTNTTNATATTTATNTTCANTATTTATTTGGTATGTGGAGACATCATTTTNATGCNCCNNATTGTANATTTNCCNCTTTTGNTTTTGNGGTTATCAATGGATAAACTCCTGTTGTTAGATATTGTTAGTATTCAGTCGGTGACAGCTTTGCCAAATCCCATTGATAATGTTCTGTATTATAGTATTGCGTCCAATCAGAAACTGCCTTTAATATCTCCTCATAGGTGTAGCATTCCGATAAATCTAGTTCATCCTTCATATGCCCAAAGAATGATTCCTGGGGAGCATTATCCCAGCAGTTTGCCCTGCGGGACATGGACTGCCTCAGTTCATTATTCTTCAACAGCTGGATAAATTTAATGCTGGTATANTGGGAACCCTGGTCGCTATGGATTAANGTTTCNGTGCTTAAATCAGTTCCNTGTTTTTCTACCAACTGGCTTACTGTTTCCAGTACGAAATCAATTTCCAATGACTCACTNAGAANCCATGACAACAGCTCCTTGGTACAGGCATCTATAATTGTTGACATATAGCACCGNGGCGCCTTCCCGTTTATAATGTATGTGATATCTGTCAGCAGAATTTTTCGCGGTCCATGTTCTTCGAATTCCCGATTCACTATATTAGGGGCGGTATATGCCGTTGCCATTGCTTTTGCCATCCGCCGGTAAGGATTTGCCTTGCGGATCGGACACCGCAGGTTATACTTTTTCATCAGACGCCGGATCTTTTTTATGTTCATTACAACTGGCGGATCCATGTGCAATAGCCGCATATATATGCTGCGGGCACCTTTATGATATCCCCGATGCTGGTATGCTTCCAGAATCAAAAGGAAATCCTGTCTGTCCTGTTCCTCCCTTTCCCTGCGCAGGCTTTCCGTTGAGAGGTAATGGTAATATCCCGAACGGGATACCCCTGCAATTTCACACATTGCTCTTACATTCAGCANATTTTCGTTTTTTTNCATGGTATCATAAATAATCTGGTACTTTGCATTGGCTGGTATTTTCTTCATTCCGCAGTCCCCNGATCTAAAGATACAATTTTTTTTTTAGAAACTCTATTTCCTGATCNTTGTATGCCAACTGCATTTCCNAATNTTTTATCNGGTNTTCAGCGGAAAGATATCCNTTGCATCCCTGCGCATAGGTATTAAGGTCACGAAAACCATTCCCCTTTTTAACTTCATTTCCAATCATGGTTTTCAAGCCGTTAATCCTTGAATCCCCTAAAATATCCGGGGATATCCCGAGGCTTGAAACAATCTCACGTGGAAGTTTTCCCTTTGACAGTTCTTCCCAAAAAAGCTTTTTAAATTTTGCCGAAAAATGTACAATACTCGGCGATACGTCAAGCACGTATTTACTGTTTCTCAGGGTAAGCATCTCTTGTTCTGTAAATTTTTTGTTTGCCATAATGTCCTCCGATTTATTTTTATTGTAATATCAATCTGAATTGAAGTCAAAAAGTGATCTTGACCAAAACAAAGGGTCTCCGCAGCATCATGTCCGAAGTTAAGGGTTCCCTGTAAATTCATTGTCCAGATTTAAGGGTTTTCAATAAAACCCACTGTCTGATGATAAGGGTTTTGAAAACTTAAAGTGTCCAATCTATAGGGTACATTTTAAATAGTGTCTGCTTAATGAAAATAAAAATTACTAAAAATTCTTGAAAGTACTGATTTTAAATCTGCTATCCGGTATAATATAAGTACATGAAAAATAAAGTTTTTTCAAAAAATTTGCACTTTGGAGATGGCAGATTTATAAATTCGATAGAAATCATCAGTTCAGACTTTCGGATTCCATTATTACAAACCCCGCATGTATCGTCAGAATGCGGAAAGGATTACCTGAGCCTTGCCAAATGCAGAAAGCGTACAGCCAAAAAGATCTGGAAAGCCATAAAGAAACAACTGCAGTATGTGAAGCGTGCTCTGGGCTATATCGATCTGTTTTTGGCACAGGACGATGTATATCTGAAACCAAAACAGATGGAGCGGCTTAATGTACTCCGGGAACTGGCGGAATAGCAGCAGTATATGTATGATAACATAGTCCGCAGTTTAAAAGGCAAGATAGTGAGGCATCAGCCAGCCATATATCCGCCCGGATTGTCAGGAGTTCCCATGGAACTCCTTGGAAAAGCGAAAGCTCCAGTGGAGTTCGGCGCAAAGCTTGATATGAGCATAGGTGAGAAAAGTCTTGCAAGATTGGAGAAACTTTCATTTATCGCTTACAATGAAAGTGACATCCTCATCAATGCGGTTGAAAGATATCGTGTCCGCAAAGGAAGGTATCCCGAAAGGATGCTGGCAGATCAGATCTACAGGACTCGGAAAAACAGGGCGTACTGTTAGAAGAACGGAATACGGATATTCGGCCCTGTGTTGGGCAGATCCAGGCAGATGCTGCTGAAGAAAGGAAGCAGTCCTACACAGACTGGATCGAAGTTGAGCGGGTATTTAGTCTGGCGAAGCGTTGTTATGGACTTGTGCTTTTGCATACAAAGCTGGATATGACCACGTGCAGTTCCGTTGCACTGTCCATCATTGCGATGAATGACAACCGCCTGACAGGTATTATTTTCGCTGTATGGTGATATTGATCTTTTCAAGGTGCAGATGGCAGAAAGACCTGTCTGAAAACACGATGTCAGAGCTACGTTTTTGCATCAGGGTTTAACGAGCAGACACTAAACTAAAACACAAAGGCAGTATTACTGCTTTTAAATTATTCAGTTGTAACATATATATTGTAATCCTACCAAGGTGGGAGAAATAGTAAACGGGAGAAAAGGATTGCACTCTAAAAGAAAAAATGTTAGTATTAAAGAAAATTTAAAGAAACATTTTTGTAAATTGTTTATTTGCAANCANAGATNTAATNGTTGGGAAGGACTTNTTNAAGGTAAAATACCANGAGTGAAACAAAAGTTAGTATCATAATGCCAGTTTATAATGCAGAGTATTATATTAACGAAGCAATAGAAAGTGTACAGAATCAAACATTAAAAGAACTAGAGATTATTTGCATAAATGATGGTTCAAAAGATAATTCTCAACAAATAATAGAGAAATATAAGAAAGAAGATAGCCGAATCGTCTGTATCACAACAGAAAATCAGGGCGCTGGCAGGGCACGTAATTGCGGCATCAATATAGCAAGGGGAAAATATATATTTTTCTTAGATTCTGATGATTATTTATATTCCAGTTCTATATTAGAGAAGCTATTTTTTTTGGCGGAAGAAAATAATGTCTTGATTAGTGGGGGTAACTGTTGCTTTGACAAGAACGGAAAGCATGTAATTGAGAACCAGATATTAAGGTATAATTTTCTGGAGGATGGTTTAAAAGAATATAAAGATTATCAGGTCGATTACTATTATTGGCGATTCTTATATAATAGAGAAATGCTTATAAAGAATAATTTTTATTTTCCCGATTATAAAAGATATCAGGATCCTCCGTTTATGGTCAAAGTAATGACTCATTGTAAAAAATTTGTTGCAACTTTAGATATTGTTTATTGTTATCGCTATTCGTATAAATCTATGGTATGGACAGAGGAAAAATGTATAGGATATATTATGGGAATGCGAGATGAGGTCTTATTAGCAAAACAGATGCATTATGACGAATTATATTTGATATTATTTAAAAGAATGTATTCGGGATGGGCTCATGATGCTTTTATTAATGCACTTCATGATTATTATTCCGCTGTCGTTGAAGAATGTATTGATCAGATACGCAGTTGTATAGATATTATCTTTTTAAAGGCAAATGGTGTAAAATTAGATAATTCAATTTGGAAACTACCGGATTATTATGAAAATGTGGGATATCCAAAAACTTTTTTGCAGGAATTAAGAAGTCCACAAGGGGTAATTTTCTATGGGGCAGGAATTGTTGGAGAACGAATGGTAAAGCAGTTTAAATTAAAATATTGGGATAATATTATTGGTTTTGCAGTTACAGATTCTCAAAAAGAAAAGAAAGATGTCTTAGGCATACCTGTATTTCAGATAGATCAATTGTCGGAATATAAAGATACGGCAAATGTTTTTATTAGCACAAGTCCGAATCTTCATAAAGAAATTAGAGACAGTTTATATGAAAAGGGATTTAAAAATGTGTATAGTATAGATTGGTCTGATTTAAAAAGAAGTTCTTGGTTTTAAATGTTATTTTTAAACATTATCTATAGATGAGGAGAAATATATGATAAAAACAAGTGTAATTATTCCAATGTACAATATAGAAGATTATATCGGTGAAACTTTAGAGAGCGTATTTCGTCAGACACAAAAGGAAATTGAAATTATTGTTGTTGATGATGGCTCTACAGACGGAAGTCTGGAGATAGTAAAGAATTATCAAAAAGAACATAATAATTTGATTATTGTTTGTCAAGAGAATAAAAAATTGGGAGCTGCTAGAAATGCAGGTATGGATATTGCCAAAGGTGAATGTATCTATTTTCTTGACTCAGATGATTTAATTGAAAAAAACACTTTAGAGGTTTTATATGATAAGGTTAAAAATAATAATTTAGATTTTGTAACTTTTGATGCTGCTATTTTTGAAGGGACAGCTAAAGATGAAGAAAATTATAAATTTTATGATAGAAGTNAAATAGGTATTGATNTTAATAAAGTGTATAAANGGTTTGATTTCTGGAATCAATTTTATGGTNATCGCAGTCCTTTGTTAACAGCGTGGTCATCATATTTTAATAGAAATTTTTTAGAAAGATATGCGTTACGGTTTCAGGAGAATCTATTTCATGAGGATAATGAATTTACGATTAAGGTTTATTTAAAGGCAGAAAGAATGATGTATGTGCCAAATAAGTTTTATAAAAGAAGAATGAGGCAAGGAAGCATTGTAAAAAGTAAAATTGGTTTTTATCACGTTAAGGGTATTTTGACCAATATAAAATTGATATTTAGTTACCTTAAAGAAGATAATCATTCTTCAAATGAAAAAAAAGCATTTCTTAGGTATTGGGAGATGTTAATAAGAAAAGCTTCTAATGTATTGATTAGCTTTAAAGGAACGGAAAGAGAAGAAATAGATGTAATAATAAATGACATTTTAAAAGAATTAGCAGAAGAGGNNTTTNTTTGGGAGATATTACACAAACGGTTATATCACGATATAAAAGAGCTCCTTAATNAGANTTTACAAAACAATTATTCAACTGAAAAAGTTCATGTCTTAGATAAAAAGATTGATAATTGGTATGATAAAAATATTGAATTTTTTCAAGGAGGTTATCCGAGAAGTTATTTGGAAGCATTGAAAAATAAGGATGGTGTTATATTATATGGCGCCGGAAAAATAGGTCGTCGTATGGCAGATCAATTTCAGTTAAAGTATTGGGAAAATATAATTGGTTTTGCTGTTTCGGACATTAGTTCTCAAGAGGAAACGGTGAGGGGTTTACATGTTTATTCAATAGAAGACTTATTAGAATATCGTGAAAAAGCTAATGTTTTTATTACTACAACCCCGAAATTTCACGATGAAATTATTAAAAAATTAAAAGAAAAAGGGTTTCATAATATTTATCCTATTGAATGGGAAAAATTACTGGAGAGTGTATGGATATAAAATTTTGTGAATTATAATTCAATTTTTAGAAAGGAACAAATGTTTTTATAAAACATCAAGAAAAAATAATGATTAATATTTCTATTATTGTCCCTGTTTATAATAAAGAAAAATTTTTGCCGCAATGTTTAGATGGAATTTTATGCCAGGATATTGAAAATAAAGAAATTATATGTGTGGATGATGGTTCAACAGACGGCTCTTATCAAATTTTGTGTAATTATCAAAACAAAAGTAAAGATATTACCATAATACAACAAGAAAATAAGGGGGCAGCTGAAGCCAGAAATCAGGGAATTAATAAAGCAAGCGGAAAATACATTTGTTTTATTGATGCAGATGATTATTATATGAATAAAAGTGTCTTGAGGCATATGTTTGAAGCGGCCGAGGCAAATAATGTAGATATTTGCGGTGGAGGATTATTATTTGATTATAAGGGAGAACTGATTAATAGAAAAACACAGAATAGTTGTTTTTTTGAAAAAGACGGAATAATTGACTATGTGGATTTTCAAGATAATTATTATCATGTGAAATATATTTTTAATTTGGAGTTTCTCAANAAGAATNAGATCTTTTACCCTAATTTTCGCATTTTTGAGGATCCGCCTTTTTTAACAAAGGCAATGATAAAANCAAAAANATTTTACGCATTAAAAGAAGCTGTATATGTTTATCGAATGCCGGAAAAGGAGCGGAGATATACAATAGATGATATGGCAGCATGGTTGACAGGACTGAAGGAAGTTATAATTTTAGCTAAAGAAAATAATTTAAATAATTTAATGGATTTATGCTATAAAAAAATTATGGAAAATGGATGCCGGCCATATTTTTACTGGGCTATTGGAAAGTCTAATAAAATAATATATAAAATAATTGGTGAAATTAATGATTTATTAAAAGGTGTAATAATTGATTATCATAATATCGCTTATGAAGTGCAGCCTTGTATTCTTGAACGTGAAAAGTTAACTCGGATGTGTAAGGAAAATAAAAATGTGGTAATTTGCGGTGATACAGAATATGGACTCAAAGTCAGTCAGTTATTAAAGTCGCAGGGAATAAATAATTTTTTGGGATTTGCAGGTTCTAAATTTTCAGATAATATGCAGTCAACAGAGAATGTTGTAAAAGATCTGGATGCGTATATTCCGATAAAAGAAGATACTTTAATTCTTGTTGCTTCAAGAGATTATCAGATGAAGAAAGAGATATTATATAATCTTTCTTTAAGAAATTTCACTAATATCTTAGTTTTAAATGTTATATTTAGGGAATTTCCCAATCCTTTTATTATAGATGAAGAAAGTTGCGGATACTCAGATTTTCAAAAAGTATAAACTTTATAGATGTCATCTTGTATTGGCGCAAAGTTGGATATGACCACGCGCAGTTCCATTGCACTGTCCATCATGGTGATATTGATCTTTTCAAAGTGCAGATGGCAGAAAGAACTGTTTTGTTAGAATTTATTAATTAAGACTGAAATGATAAAAATAACCATAATATTTGGAGGGGAACATGATTAAAACATCAGTTATTATTCCCGTATATAATGCTGAAGAATATCTTGAAGAGTGTTTACAGAGTGTTATATCGCAAACGCAAAGAGAGATGGAAATAATTATCGTTAATGACGGGTCAGTAGATAAAAGCGCGGAAATTATAGAAAGTTATCAAAACAAATATTCATATATAAAAACGATAAACCAATCAAATCAAAAGTTGGGCGCAGCCAGAAATGCAGGATTAAAAATAGCAGAAGGAGAATATATATATTTCTTAGATGCTGATGATTACATTGACTCTCAATTATTAGAAAAATGTTATGAGGTGTCAACAGCTCGGCAGCTTGACTTTTTAATGTTTGATTCTCATATATTTGCTGAAAAGGAAGACAGGGATTTAAGTGCTTTTAAATTAGAAAATTATGACAGAAGCGATCTTAATATCCCTGATAGAAAATTTATAGGTAAAGATTTTTGGTTTAAATATCATACTCTTAAGGTAATATATACTAATGCATATCTTCTTTATATCAGGAAAGAATTTCTGATAAGTAATAATTTGTATTTTGAAGAAGGTGTCTTTTATGAAGATAATGATTGGATTATAAGAATGTTTCAAGCTGATCCGGTTATTTCTTACATCAATAAAAAGTTATATTACCGCAGAATTCACAGCAATTCTATTATGACAGTAAGTTATAACAATATTCATTTAATAAGTATAATAAAAATCTGTGAAAAGATTTTAAAAATGCTTGAAACGGAAAAAGATCCTGAAAATATTATAATGAATAAAGAAATGCTGATAAGTCTTCTGTATAGATATATTTCTATTAATAATTTTATGATAGAAAATGAAGAATTAGATAATTATAAAGAAAATATTTTAGATTTTTTGAGTCTTATATTTTCGTTTGTGAATAAGAACGAAGTTGTAAGCAAGATTGAAGGGAATGAAGAGATCTTAAACTTAATTAATGATATCTTCAATCTGGATAAAATACTTTTAACAAATAATGAAAAGATTCATTTTACTAACTTATATAAAGGTAATGATGAAGAAAAAATTAAAAGAATATTCTGGATTTTTCCTTTTGATAAAGACGTTAAAATTGGAATATATGGAACCGGTAAATATTGTGATTTATTTTTGGCTGCATATAGAGAATTTGTAGGTGAAATTTCTGCTAATTTAATATATTTTAACACTGAGGTTATGCCGGGAGAAAAATATAATGAAAGTGAAATTTACAAAATAGAAGAAGCAGAGCGTATGGAATTAGATTACTTAATTATATGCAGCTTAAAATATGCAAAGGAACTAACAGAAAACGCAGAAAAAACATGTAAAAATAAAACCGTGGTTCTAACAATACCAAGTTTGTTAAAGGAATATTTATAATAATATATTTAAATATTTGAGGATAATATGAGTAAAGTAACAATAATTGTACCAGTATATAATCAGGAAAACTATTTGAGAGAATGTTTAGATAGTTTAATTAATCAAACCTTGAAGGATATAGAAATTTTATGTATAGATGACGGGTCGACAGATTCATCATCAGAGATTCTATATGCTTATGAAGTTCAGGATAAAAGAGTAAAAGTAATTTATAAGGAAAACANAGGTTACGGGGATTCTGTTAATGTTGGTTTAAGTCGTGCAGAGAGTAAGTATATAGGAATTGTAGAGAGTGATGATTTTGTAGAAAGAGACATGTTCGAAAGGCTGTATCAAAAAGCTGAAGAATTTAATACAGATATTATAAAGGCTGATTATTATAATTATTATACAAAATCCGGACTTGCTCAAAAAACAAATAATTTTGATACATTTTCTAAAAATCAAATACTTTCTCAAGAAGAAAAAAATAATTTAGTTTTTGCCGCTTCATCAATTTGGTGCGGTTTATACAGAAAAGATTTTCTAAGAGATAACAATATANGGTTCCTGAATAGTCCGGGGGCATCTTATCAGGATACTTCATTCTCCTTTATTTCTAATATTACAGCTAAGAGGATTGTACTAATAGATAAAGCGTTATTGTTCTATAGAAGTGATAATATCAATTCGTCGGTAAATGATTGCCGAAAATTATACTGTATTATAAATGAATTTAACTATATTAAGAGATATATTTATTCTTATCATCTGGAATGGGCTTTACCTTTATTTGCCAAAGCAAAGTTCATTACTTTTTTATGGAATTATAATAGGTTGGAATATTCAGGAAAGAAAAGATTTTTACTCTGTATGTATGAGCAGTTTAGAAGAGATTGTTTTGCCGGTCTTTGGGAGAAGAAATACTGGCTGGACGAAGAATGGGAGATTGGTAATAGTGTGATTTTTAATTTAGAATCTTTTTTTATAAAAAATAATATTGAGTTATTGAAAAATAATATTTTTTTAAAAAAGGAGATTATGTTTGATTTATTAAAAGATATTAATATTTTGATACTTGGAATAAACGAAAATGCTGTAACTATAAAAAATAAATTAAAAAATTTGGGGATAGAAGTAACGGCGTTTATTTCTGAAAAACCAAATGAGAGTATTAATTCTTTTGAAAATATACCGGTTATTCATAATTTTAAGTTAATAGATGAAAGTGTATTAGTTATTTTAGCTGTTTCGGATCAGATAAAAGATGAAATAAGATATAAATTAGAATCGGAAGTTTTAGTGGGACAAATTATAGATGATAAAATTTTTCTGGAAAAGTTAGAACTTTAAGAGACAGAGGGATATTGTAATATGGTAACACCGAAGAAAAATAACTTATAATTAAATGAGGAACTATATGATGTCAGAACAGAAAAAAGAAGTAAAAATATTTAAGTTGTTGCAGATTCTGGTGATTCTTTTATTCATAGCGGGAGTGGCGGTCATAGGCTTATATCCTTTTCAAAGCAGGGATTTAAGTCTTGATCTGATTGGGGAAAACGGAATTACGACGGTCTTTTTGTCAAGAGAGGATATTGCTTCAGGCGGTTGTGCTGAACTTGTAATAAATAGCAGGGTAGCAGTCAAAACGGTAAGGGTTTATGGTGGTCTGAAATCACTGCGGCTGATGGAGTTTAACGCGAATAAACTCTACAGTTATATTGAGGATAGAACAGACATTATTCTCGAGGATGGTGTTATTATCCTGCCTGCCGGAGATATTGTTTTACACATGAATGAAGAATTCGTGGAGCAGATGACATCCCTGTCCAAATCATATCTGCAGGAACGGGTTATCTATGCGGGCATATGGACATGCCTGATATCGCTTTTGTTTATCCTGCTGGTTGTGGTTAAGGACTGGAAGCTGGAGAACAGATGGGATAACCACAGCCCTTTATATGAGTTCCGAAAGTTCGGACAAGATATGAAAAAGTACTATCAGTACATGGTTTACGCCGCGAAAGCAAATTTGAAAGCCGAGGTTGCCAATTCCTATCTTAACAGGCTGTGGTGGTTATTGGAACCGTTTTTTAATATNCTGGTNTATGTGATTGTTTTTGGCAATATCATGGNGCGCTCGATTGAGAATTACGCAACATTTGTGTTTTCAGCGCTTTTGTTTTGGAATTTCTTCAGCAAGACGCTGAATTACAGTGTGAAGCTGATGCGCAGCAACAAGGATATCGTTACGAAGGTGTATGTTCCCAAATTCATCCTGCTGTTTTCTGATATGATTTTAAACTTGTACAAATTGGCGTTTTCGCTGGTTGTGCTGGTTCCCATGCTGGTCATATTCCGCGTGCATATCGGGCTCAATGTAATCTGGATTTTTCCGGCATTAATCACACTGATCCTGTTTTCTTTTGGCGTGGGTATGATTCTGCTGCATTTTGGCGTATATATTGATGACCTTGGGTATGCGGTTAACATCCTTCTGCATATGATGATGTTCCTTTCAGGAATTTTTTATGAGATCATGTCAGGGCTGTCGTATCCGCTGAACAGCCTGATGCTTTGCCTGAATCCAGTAGCCATGTGTATTGATACTATGAGAAACGCGCTTCTTTATAATACCGTGGCGAATCTTCCTGTGCTGGGCGTCTGGTTTATTGGCTCCCTGCTGATCTGCTGGCTGGGTGTGCATATTGTGTATAAAAATGAAAACAGTTATGTGAAAGTAGTCTGAACGGAGGAAGTAATGAGTGAGATAGCGCTTGAAGTAAGCCATGTAAGCATTGATTATAAGAGCCTGATGCATGTGTCCATGCACCAGAGATTCGGGAATAAAGAGGCACAGCGGGAGGTGGTTCGTGCGGTCAACGACGTTTCTTTTACAGTGGAGAAAGGGAAGATTCTTGGGATTGTGGGACGCAACGGATCTGGCAAGACGACCCTGCTGCGTTCTGTAGCGGGAATTTTTCGGCCAGATGAGGGGATGATCGATACGAAAGGGAACAGGGTTTCCCTGATGGCAATTGGCATCGGCTTTAACGGGAACAATACGGGCAGGGAGAATATTTTAAAATCGGGTATGCTGCTAGGTTGCAGGCTGGACTATGTAAAGGAGCATATGGATGAGATCATAGAATTTTCGGAACTGGGAGATTTTATAGACCGTCCGGTGCGGACCTATTCGTCCGGAATGTATTCTAAGCTGTCATTTGCAGTGACCGCAATCCTGGAGACGGATATCATGTTGGTAGATGAGGTGCTTTCCGTGGGGGATGAACATTTTCGGTTAAAAAGCTATAATAAGATGGAAGAGCTGATGATGAGCGACCGCACGGTTCTGATCGTATCCCATGCAACAGATACGCTGAAAAAGTTTTGCAATGAAGTGTTATGGATCAACGACGGACGGCTGATGAAGTTAGGACCGACAGAGGAAGTGTTGGAAGAGTATGACAAGTTTATGCAACTTTAATTGAATTGTCAACTTCTTATAATGATGGATTTTTTATTGATTTCAAAGAGCAAACGTCTATGATGCAGCCTAATAACAAGGTTCAACGTAAAATATAAAAATGAGGAAGATGCAGAAAATAAAAAGATGACTAATGTTATAACGAAAATAATGAAGACGTTGAAAGTAAATAAAAAGGATATGAAAGAACTTAAGTAAAATCGCTTTTAATTATATCTTTTCACGTTTTTATATTATTAGGTTTTGGAAAGAGAATTCAAGTTTATCGAGTAGATATATAAACAGAGGTTGTTAGAATAGTATCGTCTAACAACCATAAGCATCAAACCACTCGCCTTAATATACGTCATATATACCGCACAATCCATAGGCAAAATGATGAGACCGGTAAANTTTTAGAANGTTGACATTAACAATAGATNATGTTAGCATTGATCATAGAANTATTTCAGNCTGANGAAGGAAGGATAGATACTCATGGNAATCGAGTATCATTAATGGNAATCAGAATTGGGTTTAATGGAAATAATACAGGTCGGGAAAATATATGCATCCTGTGAAATTGCCGATTGAAAATATACTGAATAACTCCATTATAGCTTGGATTCCTAAGAAAAGAGATGCAAGCGTTCTTTGTGTTAATGTAAATCCTGCTGCAAATGTTTTGTTTGAAATGTGTGGTGTGTATGCTGAATATAGTAGTGAAGCTGCTTTGGATGAAATCCTTTGTAGTAAAAAAAATTATGNCTACATTTTTGCATTTGAAGTTTTGGAAAAGTCACCNGATCCGGTGNAATTGTTTAAGAAANTAAAAACATTGTTGAATGCAGAGGGGGTACTTTATCTGGGTACAGACAATAGACTTGGACTCAGATATTTTTGTGGAGATATCGATATTAGTACTGGAAAAAGCTTGTCAGGGATTCAGCAATACAATGATATTAATACAGATTTTTTGGAATGCCGTTTGTATGCAAAAGATGAGATAGAGCATTTTCTTTTGCAAGCGGGGATGGAGAATGCAAAATTTTATTCTGTATTGCCCAATCTGGAGGCTGCCCANCNTATTTATTCACATGATTATCTTCCGGAAGAGAGGCTNNCAACAAGATATATACNGATGTATCATGATCCATCCAGAATATTTCTTAGAGAAGAATGGATCTATGATAGTCTCATTAAGAACAAAATGTTTCATCAGATGGCGAATACTTATCTGATTGAATATCATGCAGACGGGGAAGGATATAATGATATATTACATGTTACATTGTCGGCTGATCGCGGAGAAGAGTATTCATGCGCGACAATAATTCATAAACATACTGTAGAGAAGAAAGCACTATATCCTGAAGGTGTGCAACGCTTGATAAGAATCAAATCAAATGATGATGATTTGACAGAACATGGGATTCCCATGGTTGAAAGTACAATTAGAAATGATATATATACCATGCCAAGAATAGATGCAGAAATTTTGGAAAGTTATATGCAAGCAACTTTGGCTGATGATGTAGAGAAATTTCTATTGTTATTTGATAAGTATAAGGATATAGTTTATCGTTCATCAGATATTGTTAAAGTGGATGAACATGGACCAATTATGAAGAGATGTTATATAGATTTGGTTCCGTTAAATTGNTTTTACAAGNATGGACAGTTTTTGTTTTATGATCAGGAGTTTTATCTTGAAAATGAACCGGCCAATTTAATTTTGTGGAGAGCTACAGTAATTGTCTATGACGGGAATCCGACATTGTCAGCGATACTTCCGATAGAAAAATTATGGGACAAATATGGCATTACGGCACATGCAGAAGAATATGGTCGTAAATCGAGTGAATTCTTACGTAGTATTCGTAATCAGGATCAGCTTGCAGAATTTAATAGAAAATATGTAAGAGATATAGGAAAAGTGATGGAGAATCAGCGAAAGATGGAACATATAATGATAGATTGGCAAGAACAGAAAGAAAAGTATAAGGAGACTTGTTTTGATGCNCNGGAAGGAAAGGAAATATATATTTGGGGCTNCGGGCGANATGCTGATGAATTTATCTGTATGTATAGATATGATTATTCGATTACAGNTGTACTGGATAATAANATAGAAAAGCATAATACAGAGTTTTATGGATATAGTATAAAATCTCCGGAGATTCTTAGAGGAANGAATCCGGAAACTTACANNGTGANTGTATGTGTTAAAAATTGTAATGAACTTCTTGAGNAATTATANGATATTGGTGTTCGTTATATTGGTGTTTTTGACATTAATTATGTTTATCCGGGAAGACAGAAGTATCTGCCGGGCCATGAAGGATTGGCAAAAAATCAAGAATTCTATATTGCTCCGAAAGTAAATGGTGTATCTGAAAAAAAATATCATATTGGATATATAGCAGGTGTGTTTGATTTATTCCATTTGGGACATTTGAATATGTTTAGACGTGCCAAAGAGATGTGTGATTATCTTATTGTCGGTGTAGTAAGCGATGAAGGTGTAGCGATCAATAAGAAGACGGAGCCCATTATACCTTTTGATGAAAGAATAGAGATGGTCAGATCCTGCAGATATGTTGATGAAGCAGTCGAGATTCCTTTTGTATATTGTCGTACTCCCGAAGCTTTTCGTAAGTATCATTTTGATGTCCAGTTTTCAGGTTCAGACTATGAAAACGATCCGGGATGGTTATATATGAAAAAATATCTGGAAGACCATGGATCGACTATGGTGTTTTTTTCTTATACCCAGCAGACAAGCTCTACTAAAATAAAAGCTTTAATAAATAGAAATTTGGAGAGTAAAGTACCTGCGACAGAAGAGGAGCCGGTAACAGAAAACAAAAGTACCTTATAAAAGAATATTGTATAGTTGTACAGATTTAGTATTTTAACAATTTATAGGATGAGATAAGGAGTTTAGATGGAAACTGATATGATAGATAAAGAGTATAAACTTGGTTATTTGGCAGGCATATTTGATAATAAGGATTTGGAACAATATGGATGGCTGTATGATATTTCAAAGCAATGTGAGAAATTTGTGCTTGGGATTCCTGATGAATGGATCTTTGCAAGATTGTATGGTGATAGTAAGCAATATTCTGCACAAGAAGAAAAACAGTTCTGGATTGAAACCGGATGGTTTTATGATGTTATGGTTTTGGATGCGGAGCATCTAAGTTATCAGAAGATATATGAACAGATACACTTTGATGTGTGCTTTTATGGATGCGAATATGGTATTCCTTTTCTTCAGGATAAGGATTTTGCAAAACAAAATAACATAACATTTATATCAATGCTCCCTGAAAGGAGAAAGAAGGTATCTAATGGAGATGCGCTTAAATTGGCTTTAGAGAATGTGCAGCGACATCAGAAAATCGTGCTTTTTGGAACAGGAGCATATTTTGATTTTTATATGCGGGAATATGGTTTGAAATACCGTCCGGCTTATGCGGTGGATAATGATAAAAATAAATGGAATTTAAAAAAGAAGGGCGTCGGGATATTTAGTCCGGAAGTGCTTTTGAAAGAAAAAGCAGAGGATATATTAGTTATTATTTGTAACAAAAATTATATTGATATAAGAGATCAATTATTAGAGATGGGCAGTGGCTACAACTATCGCACACTTCTTTTTTGCAATGAAATATCTTTGCTGGAGGAATTTGCTATATCATCGAAAGATGAAAGCGTATATTTGAAGAGTGCTCACCGGATTTTAAAGACTTTAATGAAGGAATTTGATAGAGTATGTCGGAAGAATAAGCTGCATTATTATATTATATGTGGATCTTTGATTGGAGTAGTACGTCATCAGGGAATCATTCCTTGGGATGATGATGTCGATCTCGCAATGCCAAGGAAAGATTTTAAGAAGTTAAGGAAAATTGCCAAAAAAGAATGGTCAAAGGAAAATAAAACTTTTATGTTTCTTGATTATGATGATTTGGGAGGCGGAGCTTTTCTTGACTGTATGCCAAGACTTTTCTATATGAAGGAACATTTGCCGACGAAATGTTTTGATAAAGTATATGGAAAAGCTAAGGCTGATGTGTGCGACAGAATGTTTATAGATATTTATGTAATGGATAATGCTCATGAAAATGAAAAAGTTCATATGTTAGTTATTAACATAATGAAGGGAATTTATAATTTGTGCATGGGACATCGTGCTAATATTGATTATGAAGAATATAAGGTGATTGTTTCAGATGAGACGATCAAATTAATGAAGATCATTCATTCTATAGGTAGATTTCTTCCATTAAAATTCTTGACTTTTTGCTATGATTTTTTAGCCCAAAGCGCTAATCACAATAAAAAATGTCAAAATTATATTATGGATTCCTGCGCAATTCGTTGTATTGAACTTAAATATCCCAAAAAACATTTTGACGAGGGAAAAAATATGCCATTTTATGATATGGAGGTTATGGTGCCTTCAGATCATGATGCACAGCTTCATGCCATGCGATATCATAATTATATGGAATTTCCTAGAATGTCCGTAAGGAAACCCTCTCANTANTTTANTTCGGATATAGAAATATGGTGACATTNTTAAGACNGAGGGGTATNTNGGAAGATGTNATTAACGATGCGCTCTCGTTAATATAAAAATGAAATTTTTCAGTAGGAAGAAAGAGGTTATCATCAATGCACATCACATATCTGATTGTTTTACAGACGATCCGGGAGCTGTTTGGCGGTATCTTTAACGGATTCATGCAGCAGATCACAGTTTTTGCGGAAGGAACGGTTACATTTTTGGTAATGGCAGCCGTTTATTGGTGCATCCATAAAAGAACAGGACAGTTTATGGCGTGTAATGTGGCGATTGCGTGTACGATGAATCAGTTTTTAAAAGCAGTATGCAAGGTGGAGCGTCCCTGGGTACGGGATGAGAGGATCCATCCGATTGAGTCGGCGCTTCCGGCAGCTACCGGTTATTCCTTTCCGAGCGGCCATACGGCAAGGGCGACGGCAGTCTATGGAAGCGCAGCCCTGTCAGCAAGGAAGCATCGCGGCGTGAGTATAGTTCTTTGGGGACTGCTTGTGCTTATTATGTTTTCAAGAAACTATCTGGGTGTACACACNTCATGGGACGTAGNGGGAGCGTTTGTAATCGGCATGATCCTGCTTTTTCTTTGGGATCGTATTCTGNACTGGGTGGNNGCGGGAAAAAACAGGGATCTTATCGTATGTGCTGCCGGATGCGTGCTGTGTTTTCTGCCGATGCTGAAAGTGGGATGCCTTTCCAATGCGGGAGCGGGAATGGGAATTTTGCTGGGCTGGCTTGTGGAACGCAGGAGGATCTCCTTTTCCACGGATGGTACTCCGGCTGTTAAGTTTGTACGTTTTGGCTGTGGTGCGTTTCTTCTGATTGCGATCCAGAAGATCCTGCCGTCGTTTCTGACTCTTTTTATGAAGTCAAAATATGCGGGATTTTTTGCCAATTTGGCATTGGCTTTGTTTATTATGGTTATCTGGCCGTTCGTTTTTGCAAGCGTGGAACGTAAGAGCGTGATGCATGAAAGAAAAAAGATGGTTGTTATCTGGGTTACNGCTTTTGCTGTTTTTCTCGTGCTGGTTTNCTTGATTGNGGCNGCTCGTGTCNGCGCATTGCGGATACAGTCACAGCNGGATGNGGTGGTGGATTCGGAACAGACCCCGGAGACTGCTGAACCGGAAGAGGTAACGGAACAGACCCCGGAGACTACTGAACCGGAAGAGGTAACGGAACAGACCCCGGAAATGATTGAACAGGGATCGTCATCGGAACAAGTGGAAACAATTGTAGATCCGGCAGTATGGCGTGCGGAAAATTCCGGTGGACTGGGGATGCCCGGACAGCCGGACTGGGAAGAACAGGGATTGACTTTGATTGCCCATCGTGGATATTCCTCGGAATTTCCTGAGAATACGATGCCGGCCTTTGAGGGTGCGCTTGATATCGGTGTCGATTATATTGAAACAGATGTCCAGATGACAAAGGACGGGCGGCTGGTTTTGTTTCATGATGATGATCTTGCGCGTATTACAGGTGTAGAAGGCGCTGTTTCGGATTATACTTATGAGGAATTGAGCGCGATGGATGCCGGCAGTTGGTTTGACAGCGCACATGAGGGCGTACGGATTCCGACGCTGGAAGAATTGTTACTGGTGCTTAGGGATTCCGATTGCAGGCTTTATTTGGAATTGAAAGACATCGGAGATGTGGATGGTTTTGAAGAAAAAGTGCTTCGGGAGGTGGAGCAGTATGGTATGCTGGATCGGTGCGTATTTGCCTCTTTCCGTTATGGATATTTGGAACATTTAAAGACGTTAGATCCGGATGTTAAGATACTATATAATACATCTTCCGCAGATGCCGCACTGACAGAGCAGTATCCGGCGGAATACTACGGATTGCATAAGCAGATCGCAACAAAAGAGATTATAGAGGCGATTCATGCATCGGGAGCGACGGCGTATATCTGGACGGTGAATACACCGGAAGAACTTATTGCTGCAAAGGCTGCGGGTGCTGATGGGATCGTGACCAATTATTCCGGACTGATGAAGGTGATAAGATATCGTGCGTATTCTTTTATAACGGACAATTATGCGAGGTCGATCACATTGCCGGGACTTTATGAACCGGAGCTTCCGCAGGAATGTGATGATATGGTGTGGCAGGGTCTGACTTTGGCAGGCGATGGCAGTCTGGTAGTCTCTGCATACAGTAAATCAGGGCAGAACAGCATTCTTTATGTTACGGATCAAACAGGGCGTCTGCAGAGTATCGTGGATACAGGGACAAAAGCGCATATGGGTGGCATTGCTTATGATAGCGCGCGGGATCTTCTCTGGATGACCGGTGAAACAGGGACGGTATGGGCGGCTCCCTGGTCCGCGGTATCGGATGGAGATTTATCAGGAGCTGCCGTCGTTTCCTTTGATGCAGGTCTTTTGAACCACAACGGCTCTAAAGTAGCGAGCTTTCTCGGCGTCAATGGGGACAGGCTGTATGTGGGCTCTTATGTAGATGGCGCTGCCGGCCGCTTAAACTGTTATGATATTTCCGATGCGGGAAACCCGCAGCTGCTATCAACGGTGGTGATCCCGGAACGTATTCAGGGCGTGACTTTTAGCACGGACGAAGCAACAGGATCGGACTATATGTATCTTAGTCAGGGTTGGCAGGTGGCAGATGCCTATTTATTAAAATATGAATATCGTGATGAGACGTCAGTTTATGCAGTGCCATTGGAAAGACGTTTGCTGCCTGAGGGCGCTGAACAGATACTTGCGGCATCTGACGGTTTTTATATACTGTTTGAATCCGCGGCAAGACCGTATCGTGCGACAGCCAGGATTGTCAATGATCAAATTTATGTGCTTCAATTTGGTATTCTTTCCAGTGCAGCCGGTGAAGCTCCCCTTCCGTCTGGAAATTAACAAAATGATTTTGCCGGAGCGCTTCATAAAGCACGATACTGACTGCGTTGGATAGATTTAGAGAGCGTATCTCGCTAAGCATCGGGATACGGATGCAGTATTCTTCATTATCCACAAGGAGCTCTTCGGGGATACCGGCGCTCTCTTTTCCGAACATGATATAATCATCCATGCCAAAAGAAACCTCCGCGTAAGTCCTATGTGCCTTAGTCGTTGCCATATAGATCTTTGCGTGGGGATTTTTGGAAAGAAAATCCTGATAATCAGAGTAACATTCATAATCCAGATGTTCCCAATAATCCAGACCGGCGCGTTTCAGTTCTTTTTCACCGATCCGAAAGCCAAGGGGCTCGATCAGGTGCAGCTTTGTCCCTGTCGCAACACAGGTTCTTCCGATATTTCCTGTATTTGCCGGAATCTCCGGTTCGTGAAGCACGATATTCATAAGTAATCTCCGTTTCATATATTTTCGCCATATATATTATTCATGATCGCATGTTTTATATTGCCAGTTTATATTTCATTATCTTCCGTTTCTATCTCCGCCGAGATCGGCAGAGAAAAGATAAATTCCGTTCCTACCCCCTCTGTGCTGATGACATTGATATTCTCCCCATGGGCGCGGATGATTTCGCGGGTGATGGAAAGTCCCAGACCCGTTCCTTTTTTATCCTTTCCCCGGGAAATATCGGTTTTATAAAAGCGGTCCCAGACAAGATGGATACTGTCCTTGGGGATACCGATGCCGCTGTCCTTGACGGAAACAAATATTTTATTGTGTTTTTCCGTGGTTTCTATCTTAATGAGTGAATTCCTATGGCTGAATTTGATCGCATTGTCCAGCAGATTGTAGATCACCTGCTGTACTTTGGTAAGATCTGCATAGACAGAAAATGTTTCTCCGGTCAGGGTCAGTCCAATACCGATATTTTTCTCGCGGCATTTTCCTTCAAAAGTAGATACGGTCCGTCGGATCACGCCATTGATGTCAAAATCCGTNCTTTCCAAAATCATTCNCTGGGNATTNNGATTATTTAACGTCAGTAAACTATTGGTCAGCTTGATCAGGCGGTCGGATTCGTTGATAACGATATCGATATATTTTGGGTACATTTCCACGGGGATCGTGCCATCCTGCATGGCTTCCAGATACCCCTTGATAGAGGTCAGGGGGGAACGGAAATCATGGGATACATTGGCCACGATATGCTTCTGGTTATCCTCTCCTCTGGCCAGTTCGGAAGCCATATAGGACAGGGAGGCTGCAAGGTAACCGATTTCGTCTTCGCTTTCCACCTGTATCTCATAGTGGAGATTGCCGCTTGCATACTGCTCTGTCGCGGTGATGATCTTCCGCAGGGGGATATATACCATCTCTGAAAAAAAGATCAGGATGATCAGGGAAAGAAGCAGGATTACACCCAGCATCAGATAATCAATATTCAAAAAGTTGTTGCCTTCATTTTGAATTAATGACATATCATAATGGATGATGATATAACCATGTACTGTATATCCGGTGATGATAGGGACGGATACGGTGAGCTGCTCCTGCTCAAAGCAGCCGTAGAAATTGCCGACGGAATAATAAGAACCTGACACGGTGGTCGGATCAAAGCCCTCGATCACAGCCGGGGAATCAATATTGATGGGGGTGGAAGAATCCAAAACAATAGTACCCGAAGGATTGATGATCCAGATCGTTGTATTGTCCATCTGCGCGAGCAGATCGATCTGTTCCTTTGCTGTGACCAGTGATATCTGGTTGTGGTATAGATTACTGCCGTAATTTTCCGCAATGATCGACGCGGATTGATACAGCTCTCCCGCCTTGCGTTTTAAGCATTGATCTACCACCATCTCCTGCATAAAGGTAGTGACGACCACAAAGCCGAAAAAGGCAAAGATAAGATATGCAATTATTAATTTAAAATATAAAGTTTTCCGCATAGCAGTTATCTACGTTCCCTTATCCGTGCATTTTGTTTTAGGTCATGGTTTCAAATTTATAACCGATCCCCCAGATCGTCGTGAGCTTCCAGGCGTTGTGATCCTTGATTTTCTCTCTTAATCGTTTGATATGTACATCTACCGTACGGGTATCGCCGGCATATTCATATCCCCAGATCTGGTCTAAGAGCTGCTCCCTGGTAAATACATGGTTCGGAGAAGCTGCCAGAAAATATAAAAGTTCCAGTTCCTTTGGAGGCATTTCGACCTTGCGGTTCATATAGACAACAGTATAATTGGTCCGGTTGATGGTAAGATCCGGATAGCTTACTTCCTGCGAATCGGGCGCCGGCGGTACAGCCGGCGCGGCAGATGGTTTATAACGCCTAAGAACCGCCTTGACCCTGGCAACCAGTTCTTTGGAATCAAATGGTTTTTCCATATAGTCATCCGCCCCCAGTTCCAGTCCGAGGACCTTGTCAAATACTTCTCCTTTGGCGGAAAGCATAATGATGGGAGTGGTGGATTTTGCACGGACTTCACGGCAGACCTGNTATCCGTCGATGCCNGGCAGCATCAGATCNAACAGAATAATNTTCGGNTCAAAGGNAGCGACGGCNGCAAGCGCGGNTTCGCCGTCNCCGACAATCTTTGTCTCAAAACATTCTTTAGTCAGATATAGGCTGATCAGTTCCGCAATGTTGGCATCGTCATCTACAATCAATATTTTTTGTTTTGTACTCACTTGATTTCCTCCGTTATATTAAAATTCCACAACTGTAACACCTGCGTCTCCCTCGCCCGGCTGCGCGAGATGATACGTTCTGATATACGGGCAGCCGTCCAGATAGGTATGGATACCCTTACGCAAAGCGCCTGTACCCTTGCCATGGATGATGCGGATGCTTGGCAGATGGCAGAGGTAAGCATCGTCTATATGTTTATCGATTCTTGCAACCGCTTCATCTACAGTCATNCCGATGACATTNATNTCNGCNGACATATTNGAGNCNNTGGAAATATCNANTCTGCNGNTTCCGGAAGANGGATTGGAATAGCTTTGCTGATGATACTTGGAAGCCTTGCCGGAGGTCTTGGAGGAGGAAGCCTGTTTGGCAAGCTCCCCGGGATCCGGTTTGAAAAGGTCGGATACATGCACCTTAGAGGTGATGATACCGCACTGGACGCTTACATATCCGCGGCTGTCCGGACGGACGGTGATGGTTCCTGTCAGGTTCATGGATCTTATTTTGACAGGAGTCCCGGGAAGCGCCTCTTTTTCGTCAAGCGGCTGCCCGGCTGTCTTTGGCTGTTCCTTGACCGCCAGGGAAGCATCCGTTTCTGCAATCTTTTGGCGGATATTCTGCCGCTTTTTCTCCATTNTCTGGATCTTCATCTGACCGCCCTGTTTTTGGAAGGCACGGATCGTCTCGTCTGCAACATNCTTTGCCNCTTTCAGGANATCCCGTGCTTCCTCCCGCGCTTCTCTTAAGATCCGGTCACGTTGTTCCTCCAGTTTTTCCTGCTTTGCTTCTATCACGGATTTCAAGTTTTCAATCTCTTTTTTGTAAGAGATGATCTCTTCCTGTTCCTTTTCGATCCGGATCCGCTGTGCCTCTAAGTCTGAGATTACATTCTCAAAGCTCTCTTCTTCCTTGCTGATATGCTGTTTCGCATCCTCTATGATAAGATCCGGCAGACCTAATTTTTTGGAGATGGCAAATGCGTTGCTCTTGCCGGGGATTCCGATCAACAGCCGATAAGTAGGGTGCAGGGATTCCACGTCAAATTCACAGCTGGCGTTTTCTACAAAATCTGTGGAAAGCGCATAGATTTTCAGCTCGCTGTAATGAGTCGTTGCCATGGAGCGCACGCCTCTGTCATGCAGATGGTTCAGGATAGAGATGGCAAGCGCTGCACCTTCCGTGGGATCGGTGCCGGCTCCAAGCTCATCAAAAAGGCACAGGCAGGAGTCGTCGGCGTGTTTTAGGATATCAACGATATTCGTCATATGGGAGGAAAAGGTGCTGAGGCTCTGCTCAATACTCTGTTCATCCCCGATATCTGCATACACTTCTTTAAATATGGAAAGCATCGACCGATCCAGTGCCGGGATGTGAAGCCCTGATTGCCCCATCAGCGTCAAAAGTCCCACGGTTTTCAATGTAACGGTCTTGCCGCCGGTATTGGGTCCGGTGATGATCAGAAGATCAAAATCTTCTCCCAGGCGCACGTCGATTGGGACTGCATTGGAAGCATCCAGCAGAGGATGTCTTGCCTGGCGGAGTTTAATGATATGTTCATCATTAAATATGGGACGTGTTGCGTTTAATTTCATGGCATAGCCTGCTTTGGCAAAAATAAAATCCAGCAAGGTCAGGGTTTTCTGATCTTCAGCAATCACATCGGCGTAACCGGCGCACATGCCGCTGAGCGAGGCAAGGATACGCTCTATCTCTTCCTGCTCCCGGATCTCCAGTTCGCGTAGCTGGTTATTCAGGTTCACGACTGCGGCAGGTTCGATAAATACCGTTGAACCGGTGGAAGACTGGTCATGGATCATGCCGGGCACTTGTCCCTTGTATTCAGCTTTCACAGGCAGACAGTAGCGGTTATTCCGCATGGTGATCACCGCATCCTGAAGATAGGAACGGTAGGTGGAGTTAACCATGGAATTAAGCTGCGAGTGGATCCGGCCATTAATAACACCGTAGGTTTTCCGTATGGAAGAAAGTTCATTGCTGGCGCTGCTGCTGATCTCATCCTCGGAGATGATACAGCGGAAGATTTCTTTAGAAAGAGCCGGAATCGGATCCAAACGCAGAAAATACTCCTCCAGCACGTCGGGAGACACATCTTCCCTTCTGTCTGTTCCGTAATGTCTTATGGCAGCAGTACATTCCAGCAGTCTTGCAATATTCAGAAGCTCGGCGGCGGATAAAGATCTTCCGATCTTCA
>WFLX010227517.1_pt1 | contig 28241 bp, 25 predicted proteins | sample 4967041 | NCBI WGS metagenome assembly WFLX01 (sample SAMN12857096, study PRJNA449069) | gut metagenome | isolation source: stool from male and female vole | host: Microtus ochrogaster | place: USA:Florida | collected 2017
TCAAATTCTTAAGGAACCCTTCAAAAAGCGTCGGTGCTTAGCGAGGTTCTTAACGAGCTTAGCATCCGTTACGCTTTTTGTAGAACGGAAGTGTGGTGACGTAGAATTTGATTCTATCCGGATTTTCATATTTCTTTCCGAAACTCAGCTAAACGTTATCCAGCCACTCACCTCAAAACTATTCTTACCGCAGCCATGAAAGGTAATCGTATCCTTGCTTCGACTATGCTCCCCATATCTGTGCTTTCGTAATTGCAAGAACAGTCTGGGTCGGCGTACCGGCAATTGTGTCACCAAAGATTTCCTGGAGCCTTCCATTATTCATCATTTCCGCCAATCGGGCTTTTGCATCTGCCGCCTCAGCCATGCTGGCAGCTTCAATGCTATCCTTGATCTGCTCCTTAGCCAGCCAGCGCATATAATCCGCTCTTTTTGCCAAACGCAGGTAATATGCACGGACCATCTCATCACTGCTTTGGGTGATCTCCCCGCCGGAACTGTGAGCCTGTGCATTTACGATGCTGCCATCCTCACCGATTGCCACCGCCTGTGACATACCGGCTGTACATCCCGGTCTGATAGCCTCATTTCGCGCCACATCAAATGCAAACCAGGTTTCAATCCTCTCCATGATTTCATAAGCGTATTCCGGGTCTTGCTCCATGCGTTCCTGCACCTTAGGATGAATCACTACTGCCTTGCTTCCAGGCGGAACATTACTCAATGCTTTGATTTCCTTTGGAGCTATAAATTTTCCGTCTACAGAACCATAAAAGGGATTCGGCCCGGAAGGTTTCCAGTTTTCCAGAGCCTGCGTATCAATGTCCTGCTGATACAACAGATAATGAGGATAGTCGTTTCGAGTCCGCCATGCACTGCTGCTGCCGTCAAAAACATGATAAGCCAGTCCCGGATATTTGGCTTTCAACATTTGCTCCAGTGATGGTGCATTCACCGTATCTGTACTTTCTACCTCCGGCTGTTCTATCCCCTGGGCCAGCAGATCTACCTTCCTCTGTACCATTACTGACGCCATCCTGTCCGTACCGCTCCATGCGGCGATCCGTGCATCTGTACACTGTTTTCCTGCCTGTGACACCATATCAAGAAAACTGACTGCTACAGTTCCTGTCTGCTTTACATCTCCGATTTTAACAGGCATATTGAATGCCCTTCCCCCATAATTTGTTTGAATAAAACCGCTCATATGCGCTTCCTCTTCTCCCTCTGGATGTATTATCGTGCAATTAAGCAGCGGGATTAAGGAATATTCCACGAATGGACTGTTTTATCACTTAAAAGAAAAAAGAGCGCCCAAATCAGGCACTCTTTCCATGCGGATAACAGGACTTGAACCTGCACGGTCTCCCACCAGAACCTAAATCTGGCGCGTCTGCCAATTCCGCCATATCCGCTTATCTGCCGGAATGCTCCGGCAAAAATCATTTACGCTAAATATCTTATCATTCACTGCAAAAGCTGTCAACTAAATAAAGGAAGCAATACAATAAACCGCGTAGATTCCAAGCAGGGCAATTCCCTGTATCCTGGAAGACTTCTTCCTTATTAAAATGGGAAGAATCAAGACCGCCATAACCAGACAGGCAAGGGGCATGTCCACCCGTACAGTTGATTGTTCAAGCGGAATTCCTGCGACCGCAGAAGGAATTCCAATCACCAAAAGCAAATTTAACAGGTTTGCGCCGATCACATTTCCCAGCCCAACATTTCCGTAACCTTTCACCAGAGACATAACTGATGTCATAAGCTCCGGCAGAGAAGTTCCCAGTGCGATAAAGGTAACAGCAATCACACGCTCCGGCACACCAATCGCTTCTGCAATCAGTATTCCATTGTCCACCAGCAGATTTGCTCCCACAAAAAGGCATGCTGCACAGACCGCCAGAACTATAATCTGCTTTAAAATGGAAATATCCTTCGTATCTTCTTTTTCTTCTCCGTTATCTCCTTCCGCAGAAGCACGTACCACATTCAGACATGCATATACGATAAACAACAGCAGCAATACTACACCTATCGGATGTCCAAAGGCTCCTGTCAAAAATCCGCATATATTCAGTCCGATCAGTACCACAAAGAAGAAGATACCGCGCCATGAAAGTGAGGAAGTCTCCACCTGCTTCGTTGGACGTATAGTTTGGGTCAGGCCGGCAATCAATGCCGTATTGCAGATAATGGAACCAAATGCATTTCCCGCTGCAATTGCTGCGGAGCCGTCAAAGGCCGCTGTGGTGGAAACCAGAATTTCCGGCAGAGTTGTTCCTAAACTGACAATGGTAGCGCCCACCACAATCTGAGGAATCCCAAGCTTCTTGGCAATCGCCACTGCCGCATCTACCAATCGGTCGCCGCCCAGACAAATTAAAATAAGACCTGCTGCAAATAAAATAACTGCTTTTACCATTTTCTCTTTCCTTTCTCTCTTCAGTATGCCCAAAATTTCCTTATGTGCCACATCAGACAACAAACGTCACGCTTTACGAACCGTCACTTGGCTCGTTACTCGCGGGAATAAAAAAGACCTTCGGCACACAAAATCAGTGTGTCAAAAGTCTCGTACTTCCACATCTGTAGAAGTGTTCAGCCACGGCTTACACCGGGGATTGTTGGCTGAACCCTTTTTACTACTCCCTTTTAACTAAGAAAACTTTACCAGAAAACAATCCTTATGTCAAGCCGGTCCCCGCTCTCTCTACACCAATATTGCGAATCACCTTTTTATTGATCTGCATTACAAAGAAAACGGTAACTGCCAGCGACACCACCTCTGCAATGGGAAATGCCCACCATACATACTTCACGTCTCCTGTCAGGGAGAGTAAATACGCCGCCGGAAGCAGAACCAAAAGCTGTCTTGCTATGGATACGATCAAGCTGTACACTCCGTTTCCAAGCGCCTGAAACAAGGAACCGCAGATAATGCAAAATCCCGCAAGCAAAAAGCTGACGCTGATGGTCCGAAGCGCAGGCACACCTATGGCAAGCATAGTCTCTGATGCCTCAAATAACGCAAACAACTGAAACGGGAAAATCTGGAAAGCCAAGAATCCCACTGCCATCAATCCCATTGCATACATAATGCTGTATTTCAGCGTTTTGACAAGCCGTTCCTTTTTGGCTGCTCCATAATTATACGCGATGATCGGAACCATCCCGTTATTCAATCCAAATATTGGCATAAAGATAAAGCTCTGCAGTTTGAAATAAACTCCAAACACTGCCACTGCGGTAGAACTAAATGCAATTAAAATCTGGTTCATGGCATAAGTCATCACAGAGCCTATCGCCTGCATAATAATGGAGGGAACTCCCACCTTATAGATCTGACCAATGATCTGACCATCCGGCCTAAAGCCCTTTACGCGGAGCTTAATCTCCGTATTCTTCTTTTCATTAATAATGATACCCAAAATACCTGCAATAACCTGTCCTGTTACCGTGGCTGCCGCAGCACCTGCAACACCCATACGCGGCACGCCAAAATAGCCGAAAATAAAGATGGGATCCAAAATAATATTGATGATTGCTCCTGTTCCCTGTGTAATCATGGTATAAAAAGTTTTTCCTGTTGACTGTAGGAGTCGTTCAAAGATAAACTGCATATACATGCCAAAGGAACAGCAGCAGATAATCGTCAAATACTGTTTTCCATAATTGATAATCTGAGTATCCGTAGTCTGGCTTAAATAGAAGGGGGTTGTAACCAAAAGGCCGACTACCAAAAACAGCAGATAACTCAAAATATAAAGAAACACGCCATTAACTGCCGTCTTGTCCGCCTTTTCATAATCCTTTTCTCCTAGCGATCTGGAAAGCAATGCATTTACTCCAACTCCCGTTCCTGTTCCTATAGCAATCATCAGAGATTGTATTGGAAATGCCATGGATACAGCTGTCAATGCGTTTTCGTCAATTCGTGAAACAAAAATGCTGTCAACAATATTATAAAGTGCCTGAACAAGCATAGAAAGCATCATCGGCAGTGACATACTTATCAAAAGTCTGTTTACCGGCATCGTTCCCATTTTATTCTCTTTTCTGTTTTGTACTGCTTCCATATGTAAGTAATCCTGCCTTTCTCATAAAAATGCATACTTTACTATTATACAAAATCCGAATATTATTGCAATATCTTTCTGAAAGACTCTTTATCAAATTACATTTATTTATTCCCGAAAATTTTCCCTGATAAAATGTCGTTCCAAAAAACCTAAAAATCTATCGAAAAACGCAAAAAAAATATTGACAGGATTTAATGCTTATTTTATAATATATCTTGCGTTGCGTAGGAATGTAATAGGATCATAACCAGCGGGGTGTGGCTCAGCTTGGCTAGAGCGCCTGGTTTGGGACCAGGAGGTCGCAGGTTCGAATCCTGTCACCCCGACTTAACGCAGATATTTCATTATTTTATTTGCGGGTGTAGTTCAATGGTAGAACACCAGCCTTCCAAGCTGGACACGTGGGTTCGATTCCCATCACCCGCTTTTGCATTTTGAATGCATCTTAAGTGTCCATAGCTCAGCTGGATAGAGCAACGGCCTTCTAAGCCGTGGGTCGGGGGTTCGAATCCCTTTGGGCACGTTCAGAAAATGCATCGTGCAGTTTCTGTTTATGGTGGGTATGGCGCAGTTGGCTAGCGCGCCAGATTGTGGCTCTGGAGGCCGAGGGTTCAAGTCCCTCTATCCACCCTTTACCAATTGTCTCACAGACATTTGTCTCATGGGCGGTTGTCTGCGGGAAGCTTGGTGCTATGATGGGCTATCGCCAAGCGNTAAGNCACAGGACTTTNACTCCTGNATTCGCTGGTTCGAANNCANCTAGNCCAGTTACATAATTTNTGGGCCACTAGCTCAGGNGGTAGAGCACTTGACTTTTAATCAAGTTGTNCGGGGTTCGAGTCCCCGGTGGCTCATTCAAATTTTATATTAAATTATATTCGGGGGCTCGAACCCCTGTTGATGTCCCCGGTGGCTCACTCAAAATCAGCGCAGCAGGCATTGCCTGTTGCGCTTTTCTTATTATCCGGTAATCTTTTTACAAATAGTTGATCGTAAAATGTGCTTTTCCCTCTCGATCTATATCCATGATCACATAAGACGGACGGCGTCCTTCCTGCCGGGGGTAGGTCAGGCTTCCGGGATTCACTGCAATCAGATCAGACTCCATATCCACTACCGGCCTGTGCGTGTGGCCGAACATCACGATATCTACTCCCTTCTCCCGCGCTTCTCGTTTTAAGGTCTCATTACTCATGGAAACATAATAGTTATGTCCGTGCGTAAGCCAGACCTTGTACTTTCCGATATAAAACTCCTTTTCCCTGGGAAGATCCGAAAAAAAATCATTATTTCCTACTACCATCTGTACCGGGCACCCTGCCGCCTCTGCAATCAAATATTCACTTCCCTCGATATCTCCACAGTGTACTACCATATCCACCGGTGCCACTCTCTCAAGCACCTTTATGTAATTATCATTTCTGCGATGCGTATCGCTGACAATCAGTACCTTCATCTGCCCCTCTCTGCATCTTTTTCTTTCTTATCATTTCTCACTATAATTTTCCAAGCTGCTCCTTCATCGCACGCAGTGCTTTCCCTCTGTGACTGATACGGTTCTTCTCCTCATTCGTCAGCTCCGCAGTGCTTCTCCCGTATTCAGGCACCTGAAAAATAGGATCATATCCAAAACCGTTTTGTCCCTTCTGCTCATAGCCGATCCTGCCCTCTATGGCCGCTTCGGTGTGAAGAATCGATCCATCAGGCAGCGCACATGCGATTGCACAGACAAACCTTGCAGTCCTTTCCTCATCAGGCACTCCGGAAAGTCTGTCGATCAAATTTTGATTTTTAACAGAATAAGGGGTATCTTCTCCCATATACCTTGCAGAATAAATTCCTGGCTCCTTATTTAAATAATCAATTTCCAGTCCTGAATCGTCTGCCAGCACAATGGCCCCCGGCGCGCACTCTGCCACAGCCTTCGCCTTAATTTGTGCATTTTCCAAAAAGCTTTTTCCATCCTCAACAATANNTGNCTTTATTCCGGCTTCTTTCATGGACAAAATTTCTACCGGTTCTCCGTATAATTCAAGATCCGAAAGAATCATCCTTATCTCCCGCATTTTTCCGGCATTTCCCGTTGCNAATATGNTCTTCTGCATTGCTCAAAAGCCTCCACATTCCCTCATCCCGATTTTCCTATACAGAAAGTTTCTGCAATTGCAAATCAGNTTGGAAATNTTTNTTCGTATNTCTTTAAAATTGCCTGATAAATCNCCTCTGCAATTTTGTCCTGATATTCTTCCCTNNCNAGCANAATCGNCTCCTGTTTATTGGTAATACATCCGGATTTCATAGCTGCCGCAGGCACGGTAACATTTCGCAGAACATAATCTTCTGGCTCTGCTTCACTCAGCCCCAAAGCCTTCCCTTTGATACTGGTTACCACCTCTCTCTCCAGCGCATCTGCCAGCTCCACGCTTCCAAAGCCGGGAATAAAATAATCCCCGTTATAAACCGCTGTTGTTCCGTAAATGCTGCTGTCTTCATTGGAGTCCACCTGAAGCCGTATATACATGTCCGCTTTGGTCTCATTGGCAAGCTCTGCCCGATCGTCCTCAGCCGGATTTACATCATCCATTCTGGTATAATACGCTTTAATGTCAGTTTTATCAAGCTTTTCCTTCAATTTTTGTGCTACGCCCAGATTGATATCCTTTTCCAAAAGCCCTTCGGCAGACACCCCCGTATTCGATCCCCCGCATGCAGGATCGATGACCACAATCCTATCGTAGTTCTCTCTGGGGCTGGAAAAATCAATATACAAATCATTGTTCTCTAAAATCGTACGACATTCAAATATACCAGTCAGTCCGAAAGTAAGTCTAATTCCTTCCAAGGTGCTTTCATACAATCCCTGACTCACCTTATCCCGATTCCCAGAAATGGCATTTTCTGCATAAAACCTTTCCTCCACACCATTTACCATGATGAAGAGTTCTTTATCCATATAATGATTTTCTATAACAATATCCTCTGCTCTGCAGTTTTCTGGTAAAGGAACCCGTAAATAACTGGTATCTGACTTTCCCTGCACAAATGTCAGAACATGCTCTTCTGCCTCCTCTATNTTCACCGTTTCNTGNTCTACCGGATCTTTCTGCATCTCATCCTGTACCACTTCCGATATGGTAATCGTTTTCGTTGCCGACAAATGAAGAATTACCCCCATAGAAGCAATACACAAGATTGTGCAAAAGCACGCCATCCCTGTCATAATATTATGCTGCATTCCTAAAACCTCTCCTGCTGTCTCCCGGGTGGTTTCGGACCGGGAAACTGATAAAAATAGGTCTTCATCATTCCATTATAGATCTTTCGATTTTTTGCTGCTTTTAATCCCAAAGCATTCTCTGCCTGTTCGTAAGCAGTGATCACATAAAGAGACCATGAATCCAGCGCCTTGTACCTTTCCCCTATCGTCTGATACAGCGCCGGCAGATTTTTCTTTTCTTCTATTCTCTCGCCATAGGGCGGATTCGTCACAATAAATCCATATTTTTTACTATGNCTTAGTTGGNCAACCCCTCTTCTTTGAAAATGAATCATTTTCTCCACACCGGCAAGTCTGGCATTTTCTCTGGCGATACTTACATTGNATGGAATCATCAATATCATACCCCTGTATGTCCGTATCATGGTCAAAGCATACCATCTCTCTTGCCTCATCAAAAATATCATACCATTGCTTTGCCGGAATTAAATGCCCCCATGTTTCAGCCGTAAAACTCCTGTTCATTCCGGGGGCCATATTAGCCGCCATCATTGCCGCCTCAATAGGAAAAGTTCCGCTTCCACAAAATGGATCTACTAAAATACGATCTCTTTTCCAAGGTGTAAGCATAAGCAGCGAAGCTGCCAGATTTTCTGCAATAGGCGCTTTGGCCGTTAATTTGCGGTATCCTCTTTTGTGAAGTGAATCACCTGTGGTATCCAATGCCGCCGTAACCTGATCCTTCATTAAAAATACCCGAATCGGAAAAGCTTCCCCGTCCTCTTCAAACCACTCTTTATGATATACCTCCTTAAGCCGTTCCACCATTGCCTTTTTCATAATGGATTGTATGTCGGAAGGGCTGAAAAGTTTACTCTTTACGCTGGCTGCCTTAGTCACCCAGAATTTCCCGTTTCCGGGAATAAAATTCTCCCATGGAATGTTCTTCGTCCCCTGAAAAAGTTCCTCAAAGGTCTCCGCCCGAAAGCTGCCTGTCTTGATTAAAATTCTCTCTGCTGTCCGCAGAAAAATATTGGCACGGCATACTGCCTCCTCATCTCCGATAAACGTAATACGCCCGTCCTCCACCAGAGTCACATCATATCCCAAGTCAATGATCTCACGCTTCAGCACTGCCTCCAGTCCAAAATGACATGGCGCTATCAGTTCATATCTGCTCATCGATACCTCTTTTCTTGTTTTTCTTTTGCGGGTATTATATCACAATTCTATTCTTTTGTACACGAGAAAAAGCGCCCAGACGGGCGCCTTCTCTCCAAAAACATTTAGAATTCGTTATTCTTCTTGTTATTGTTGTTAGAACTGTTGGAAGAGCTGTTCTTCTGGCTGTCCTTGCAGTTCTGCCCAGACTTGTTTTCCTGACTCTGGTTGTTCTGACTGTTCTGATTGTTCTGGTTAAAATCGTTCTTAGACATTTTTGTTCCCTCCTGATTATTTAGGTTACGGAAGTAGTATTCTCTTTTTTTGAAAGGTTTATGCTTTTTTTATCTAGTACTTTGGTACTTATTTTTTATTCATTATGCACAAAGAACACACATAAATTTTAGTAGTACTTTTGCACTATTTTTCATTGCCTAAATAAAAAAAAGGGATTATAATAAACATGTAAGCGGGAAACCCCTTCAAATTCCCGTTTATAACCCTTATATTAATTATTTATACTCCCCAGAAAAAGCCTGTCCTATGACAGGCTTTTTCGCATAATCAGCGCAGACCTTCAAACCAGTCTTTTGCTTTTTGTTTTATCTTTTGACCCAGATCCAGACATACACTCTTTACATGCATACCCAGAGCAAGTAATTTTGTTTCATTTAAATGAGCTCTGCTATCCCGCTCTGCGTTTAAAATGCTCTTTGCAAGCAGGGCTGGTTCTCCCAATTCCTCCGTCACCTGCCATTCTTCTTTCCCCTTCCGTATCTGAATCTCTATATATTCTTCATAATAGGATGCATGTTCTGTAATTTTTGCTCCATCAAGCTTACCAGCCAGAGCCCGCCGCAATTTTGTAATAAAATCATTTTTTGTCATTTTCTATTCCTGGTTATAACCGATCCATTCCCTGACCGCTCTCAAACCGCTTCCTTCCCTTTTCCGGGTCCGCCATAAAATCAATCAATGTACGAAATGCCTGCATCGCCATCTTTTCTTTATTACAGGTCTTCGAATTCTTCCCCGTATCTCGAATCAAATTATAGCGGCTCATCTGCCATACATATAGATCGCACATGGAATATCCGCATACTTTAACCTTATTCAAGAAGGTATGATTTTCAATATAATAGACCAATTCTTCATAAATCTGCTGACGAAGCATAATATCCTTCCACAATTCATCTGCCCATACTCTGTCAAGCTCCGCGTAAGCACATATTTCATAAAATGCCTGACACACTTTGATTTTAGATGCATCATACAAGATTCCCGGCATACGATCACTTCCCGTTTTTATTTATAATATATCCCTTTTGTATGGAAAAAGCAATCTTTACCCGCCAATACAGGAGAACACAAAAAATCCACTGCCTAAAAAGACAGTGGATTTCAAATTCTGTGATAAGATTAACCCTTAACAGCACCGGCAACCATACCCTTGATGATCTGTTTGCTGAATGCAAAGTACAGAACAACGATAGGAGACATGGTAATCAGCATAGCAGCCATCTGCTTCGGATAGTCAGAAGCAAACTGCCCCTTGAACTGTGTAAGTGCCAGAGGAACGGTCTGAAGTCCTACATCCTTGATCAATACCAAAGCGAAGGAGAATTCGTTCCAGCAGCTGAAAACCTGTATGATCGCAATCGTGATCAGGATCGGTTTACAGATAGGCATGATGATGTGCCACAGGGTATGTGAGAAACTGCTTCCGTCAATAGCTGCAGCTTCTTCCAGTGATACGGGAATTCCCTTCACGTATCCTTCCATCAGGAAGATGCCCATGGGAAGGCCAAAGGACACATACGGGAAGAGCAGCGTAAACCACTGGTTTGACATTCCGCACTGACGGAATACCACATAAATCGGAACCAGAAGGGAATGGATCGGAATCAGCATGCCCATCAGGAACATCGCATACAAAACACGGTTAAGCTTGAAGGAAATTCTTGCAAGGATATATCCCACAATAAAACTGAATAATACGATAAGAACGATGGATATTACCGTAGTTCTAACCGAGTTAATCATGGATGCGCTTAAGTGGTAATCCGGATTGGATAAAATACGTATATAATTGACTAAGGTCGGGTTCTTAGGCAGACCAACGATATCAGCGTTAAATGCCCTCTTTTCCTTTAAGGATGAGTACGCCATCCAGATAATCGGGAAAATACAGGTCAGTGAAAAAATGATCAGGATCGCATTCAAGAAGAAACCTAAAATTCCCTTCCGAACGGGATGTGTTAATTTTTCGTTTTTCATCTTTATGCCTCCTTTTCACGTGTAAAATATTTAATAAGCGTCTGTGAACCGCCTATAACGAGAAGGGATAAAACAAAAATTCCGACGGAAATACAGCTTCCGTATCCCATGTTGCTCTGATTGAAGGAGATCTGGTAACCATACATGGCCATAACCATGGATGCAGTACCCGGACCACCGCTGGTCATAACGAAGATATTATCAAATGCCTTCATGTTACCAGCAATACAAAGGGTAATACATACCAGCATAGTGTTCTTAATAAGCGGGAGTGTTATGTATAATGCTCTCTGAACTCCGTTCGCTCCATCAATATCCGCANTTTCGAATNCCTCCGTGTCAATGGAAGAAANTGCCGAAAGAATAATANCCATGTAATAACCTATGAACTGCNAGATCAGCGGAATGGATACCAGCNGCATAACAAGCTTGGGCTCATTCAGNCATACCTTACANAGATCCGGACGACCGATGGCCTTTAANNANCAGTTGATGATACCATACTGATTATGGTAAATCATGTTCCAGATNAAACCAATACANNCGTGCAGANATNNTACTGGGGAAAAATCCAAAGGTTCNGTNANTGCCTTTTAATTTAACAAGCTTGGAATTGATCATCATAACGAGGATAAAAGCAATTCCGATCTGGCCGATGATACAGGCAACAACCAGGTAAATATTATGTCCGAAAGCTTCCCAAAAAGTTTTATCCTGGAACAGCCGAACATAGTTGTCTATACCGGTGAATGTTTTTACCGGTCCTCCCTTCCATTCGAAGAAGCTGTATACCAGCGCCGTAACAAGTGGAACAAATACTGTAAAAACAAACATAGCTACCGGCAGCAGAAGGTATAGCATGATAGTACTCTTTTTTGGCTTGATAGAATTTAACATTCCGCGCCCTCCCTTTCCGATTATATAATTCCCATAAGACGGTAACAGGCTCTTCCCGCCGTCTGACCCAATAAGACGATCCGCAAGGCGCCGTCATCGCTTGGTTTTAAAAAGCCGTTCTGCCTGCGATAGGCAGAACGGCTGATAGAAAAATCTTAATTAATAATTTGCTTCGTATGCAGCCTGTGCATTTGCAGCAACATCTTCAGGTGTCATATCACCATTCATCATGGTCTGGAGATCTGTGTTCAGAACATCCCATACAGCGTTTGTAATATAGGAGTCATAGATTTCACATGTCTCTGTATCAACATAAGACCAGTTGTAGAATGCCTGTGTGATCGGATCAAATGCGCTAAGGTCTACGTCAGCAACCTTGGTAAGTCCGCCAAGAGCGTAGTTCTGAGCTACATAGTTTGCGAATTCAGGACCTGTGATGTACTCAGCAAGGTCGATAGCAGCTGCCAGCTTCTCAGGATCATCAGCAAGCTTAGCGTTGATTGCTACAGCATAGCCAAGACCAATGTTCTGTGAGTTAGGAGCCTTTGTAGCATCTGCAGGCTGAGGAAGAACTGCAAATCCGATGTTGTTGAACTTGTCAGGATCGCCTTCCTGTAATGTAGCTGCGATGTAAGCTTCGTCCCAGTTACCGCCGATGAATGCAGCAGCATCACCAGAGATGTAGTACTCACGTGCATCTTCGTTTGTTACAGCATTGAAGTCTGCATTGAAGATTGCTGTGTCATGGAACAGACGCTGTGTTTCAGCGAGCATAGCTACGAATTCAGGATCTGTGAAAGCAGCACCACTCTTAGAAACCAGGCTCATGAACCAGTCAGGACCTGTGTATCTGTTACCAAGAGTAGAAATGAAATCGGAGTTAGCCTGCCACTTACCACCGTTACCAAATGCTACAGTAGTAACGCCCTGGCCATTGAAGTACTCAGCAGCCTTCTCAACTTCATCCCAAGTAGTCGGGAATGAGTCGTAACCAGCTTCCTGCCACATAGCCTTGTCGTAGATAACTACGGTACAAGTACCACCTGTCAAAGCAGGGTAACCATAAATCTTGCCGTCAACAGTAAACGGTGCAAAGTATGCTTCGTTGTAGTCAGCAGCGTAAGGTGAAGACTGGATATCAGCAGTAAGGTCATAAACAAGACCCTGGTTAGCCCAGTCAATAGCGTTCATACCCTGAAGAAGGAATACGTCCGGAAGATCGTCTGCAGCAGCTAAAGTAGCGATCTGGGTCTTGTACTCAGCGTTAGCAAGAACGTTCTGTGTTAAGTTGATGTCAGGATGAGCTTCATCCCACTGTGCAAGAACGGTACGGAATCCATCAGAACCGCCGTTGCCTTCTGATTCTTCTGATGTGGAGTAGTGCATAATCTCCAGATCTCCTGCATAAGTAACATCGCCAGTTGCTTCAGGTTCAGCTTCTGCTTCGGGCTCTGCTTCGGGCTCAGCTTCTGCTTCAGGTTCAGCTTCTGCTTCAGTCTGTGCAGGTTCTGCAGGTGTGTCTTCTGCAGGTGTGTTCGCATTTCCGCCGCAGCCAACTAATAAAGTTGCAACCATTGCAGCAGAAAGTAACGCGCAAAGAAACTTTCTCTTCATTTTTTAAATCCTCCCTTTAAAATTGAGTGTTTTTAAATTTATGAGAGTGAGAATCTCTCATAAATACGTTGACTTGTTAAACATTTTCAAACGTTTAACACAATAAGCATATCCTACTTCTACATTTTTTGCAATACTTTTTTATCATTTTCTATTCCCTATGCACAATACTGTCCTCTAAAGTCTCCCAAAATACGGCTTTTTTCGCATTTTGCATAATTAAAAAAAATTTCTTTCTTTTTTCAATTCTTCCATTGAAAAAAATGCACAATTTTGTGGTTGCGTTAAGGGAATGTATTGTGTATAATTTTGATTATATGGAGAACTTAAACGTTTTCTGAACTTATTTCCATAAAAATTATAAAGGAGAAGGAACTATGAAATTTGGTTATTTTGATGAGGCGAACCGTGAGCACGTGATCACCACCCCGAATACCCCGCTGCCCTGGATCAATTATCTGGGCTGCAATGACTTTTTCAGTCTGATTTCCAATACCTGCGGCGGTTATACCTTTTATAAGGATGCAAAACTGCTCCGCCTGACCCGCTATCGTTATAACGATGTGCCCGGTGATGTGAACGGCAAATATTTCTATATTAAAGACGGGGACTCCGTATGGAATCCCGGCTGGCAGCCTACCAAGACAGATCTGGATTCTTATGAGTGCAGGCACGGAATCGGCTACAGCCGCTTTACCTCTTCCAAAAACGGCGTGAAAGCCTCCGTACTTACCTTTGTTCCTATGGGCGATTCCTGTGAGGTGAGCCAGCTTCAACTTACCAATGGTTCCTCTGAAACAAAAGAATTATCTGTATTTTCTTATGTAGAATGGTGTCTCTGGAATGCAGATGATGACAGCCGGAACTTCCAGCGCAACTATAGCACAGGAGAGGTAGAGGTTGTTGATTCCACAATCTTCCACAAAACAGAGTACAGAGAGCGCCGCAACCATTATGCAGTATATTCAGTTAATGCTGATATTGACGGATTTGATACCAGCAGGGATGCATTCCTTGGTGCATACAGAGGTGCTGATAATCCTGAGGCTGTTGAAAAAGGAGCCTGCACAAATTCCATAGCCCACGGCTGGTCGCCCATTGCTTCCCATCATTTAAAAGTAACCCTTTCGCCCGGCGAGACCAAATCTTTTGTTTTTGTTCTCGGCTATATCGAAAATCCGGAAGAAGAAAAATGGGAATCTTATGGCATTATTAATAAGAAGCCTGCTTACGCAATGCTTGATAAATATAAGACCGATGCTGACGTAGATAAGGCATTTGCAGAACTGAACGAATACTGGAAGAATCTCCTTGCCAAGTATACCATTAAGTCCTCCAATGATAAAGTTGACCGCATGGTAAATATCTGGAACCAATATCAGTGTATGGTAACCTTCAATATGTCACGTTCCGCTTCCTATTATGAATCCGGTATCGGACGAGGCATGGGCTTCCGTGATTCCTGTCAGGATCTGTTAGGCTTCGTTCATCTGATTCCGGATCGTGCAAGGGAAAGAATTATTGACATTGCTTCTACTCAGTTCCAGGATGGCAGTGCATACCATCAGTACCAGCCGCTTACCAAAAAGGGTAACTCCGATATTGGAAGCGGATTTAATGATGATCCTCTGTGGCTTATTGCCGGAACCAGTGCTTATGTAAGAGAGACTGGCGATACTTCTATTTTGACAGAAATGGTTCCTTTTGATAATGATGCATCGGTGGCAACACCTCTTATGGATCATTTAAAACGTTCCTTTGACTATATTGTAAACCATAAGGGTCCTCATCAGCTTCCGCTGATCGGACAGANGCATGNNNGGAATNACTGCCTGAACCTGAACTGCTTCTCTGAACATCCCGGTGAATCCTTCCAGACATTCNNTNCCAGCGANGGACCTGTTGCGGAATCTGTATTTATCGGCGGTATGTTTGTAAAATACGGCGAAGAATACGCACAGCTTTGTGAACTTATGGGTGATCAGGCAGAAGCGGACAGAGCCCGCGAAGAAGTAAAACTCATGAATGCAGCCGTTCTCAAAGACGGCTGGGATGGCGAATGGTTTGTACGTGCTTATGATGCAAATAGTCAGAAGGTGGGCTCAAAAGAATGCGAGGAGGGTCAGATTTATATTGAACCTCAGGGCTTCTGCGTACTTGCTGGAATTGGTGTTGAGGAAGGACAGGCCAAGAAAGCTCTTGACTCCGTAAAAGAAAGACTGGATACCAAATATGGAGTGATGATCCTGCAGCCTGCCTATACCAGATATCATCTGGAGCTCGGCGAAATCTCTTCTTATCCCCCCGGATACAAAGAGAATGCCGGTATTTTCTGCCATAACAATCCCTGGATTTCCATTGCAGAGACAGTGATCGGACGAGGCGACCGTGCTTTCGAGGTATATCAGAAAACCTGTCCTGCATATGTGGAAGAGATCAGCGAGATTCACAGAACCGAGCCNTATGTATATTCACAGATGGTTGCCGNTGCAGATGCTTATATTCCCGGCGANGCNAAGAACAGCTGGCTGACCGGTACTGCCGCATGGACCTTTGTTAATATCTCCCAGTATATTCTGGGTGTATATCCCACGCATAAAGGCCTAAGCGTTAATCCTTGTGTTCCTAAGAATTTTGGTGACTTTGAGATCACCAGAAAGTTCAGGGAAGGAACCTACAAGATTAAAGTTGTGAATCCGGACAAGGTTGAAAAGGGGATCAAGAGTATTACCGTTGACGGCGCTGCTGTTGACGGCTGCGTAATCCCTTATGTGAAGGGTAAAGAAAACTACGATGTAGTTGTTACTATGGGTTAATCTTATCACAGAATTTAAAATCCACTGTCCTTTTGGACAGTGGATTTTTTATAGTAACAACTTACAAAATGTGTAAAATAAAGCTTAGGTAAACTAATACAGCTGCACCTTAGCTTGACGGCAGAAAGGGGAATTATGAGCGTGGTATCAATGAAAGATATTTCAAGAGTATGTGGTGTATCCATAGCAACTGTCAGTAAAGCGCTGAACGGCCACAAGGATATCGGCGAAGCAACAAAAACACATATCAGACAAGTTGCAAAGCAAATGGGCTATTTTCCCAATTCAGCCGCCAAAGCACTGAAAACAAACCGAACCCATAATCTCGGCGTTTTGTTTTCAGATGAATCTGAGAGCGGCTTGACTCATGATTATTTTGCACATGTCCTTGACAGCTTTAAAAATACTGCCGAGGAAAAGGGATACGATATCACCTTTATCAATAGCTGCAACCGCCGTCATCAACGAATGTCCTACTTAGAGCATGCCAGATACCGAAGCTTTGACGGTGTAGTGATTGCCTGCGTTAATTTTGATGACCCGGAGGTTGCCGAACTTGTCAAGAGCGATATTCCCATCGTAACCATCGATCATCTGTTTAACAACAGAAGCACTATCATCTCCGACAATGAAAAGGGCATGAGGGATCTTGTCACTTACATCTACGAAATGGGGCATCGAAAAATTGCATACATACACGGTGCCGATTCGGCAGTCACACAAAGCAGACTCTCCTCCTTTTACAGAACCTGTGAGGAGCTAAAGCTGAAGATTCCCCCCTGCTATATTCGTGAAGCACCATACCGCAATACTCAGGGCACTTATGCCCAGACTTGCTTTCTCCTTGATCTGAAGACTCCGCCGACCTGCATTATTTATCCCGATGACTTTTCTTGTTTCGGAGGAATTAATGCCATATATTCGCGCGGACTGAAAATACCGGAGGATATTTCTGTGGCAGGTTATGACGGAATCGGAATTGCCAGATGCTTTGAACCTAAGCTGACTACCATCGTACAGGATACCAAGCGGCTCGGCAGCGAAGCGGCAAATAAGCTGATCAGCTTAATTGAGCATCCCGAATTAACCATAACCGAACAGATCATCGTTACTGGAAAGGTATTTTCTGGTAATTCTGTAAAAAGAATATAACCCGGCTTTTTCTTTCCGAAAATCATTTATTTACCATCTGGTAAAGCAGCAAGTCTCCTTCTTTAATTACACTGTCATCAGAAGGCAGTACTACTGCGCCGCTTCGAACAAATGCAATTACATCAATTCGACTACCACACTCTATGCTGCTGACAGTCTTATCGAGAAAAGGGCTGGAAGAATCTATGGCCGTACTGATAATTCCCTGTCCGCGGCTCTTAATTCGACCGCGATTCTGGATCCTTGTATACTGCTCCACGAATCCTGCCGAGATAATTCCTGTAGGGATTGCTACCACCCCCACTCCCAGAAACGCTATAATAATCGCCATTCCTCTTCCCACCACGGTAACCGGATAAATATCCCCGTATCCTACGGTAAGAATGGTTGAAATACTCCACCACATACCAGAAAAAGCATTGTTAAACGCCTCCGGCTGCACCTCATGCTCTGCACTGTACATGCACAGTGAAGCGGCCAGCATCAGTACAAGAATAATAAAAACTGAAGAAATAATTTGGTTTTTCTTTTCGTAAAGAACCGAAGTGATCACGTTAAAAGAATCGTAGTAGGAATTAATTCGGAACAAATGAAAGATTCTGACTACTCTGAGCATCCGAAATGCAATAAAACCGGATAAGAAGAAAAAGGGCAAAATCGTGAGAAGGTCCACAATCCCGTCAAAGGAAGTCAAAAATTTCCATATTGCCTGTGCTCTGCTCTTCCCCGGATATAAATACTCTGCTGTCCAAATCCTTAAAAGATATTCTACACAAAAAATTACTATCGTGACCGTTTCCACGACTTTTAATACCGCACTGTATTTTTCCATCTGGGAAAAGGTTTCTAAAAAGAGAACTGCAATATTGGTAAGGATCACCGCCGCAATAAAAATATCAAAAGTTCTGCTTATCAGGTCATCCCTCTTTCCTATCTGGATAATATCAAATATACGCTTTTTCTTCTTTTCCATCTGCTTTCCCTTATCTGACAGCATTTATACCATCAGCCATTTCTCATTTCTACTCACATTTCTTTTACATCATGGGTGCAAATAACTTAAACACTCTGCCAAGGAACTTTTGAATAAGAGGAATCTTTTGATAATATTCTGTGGTAACCTCCTGACATTTCTTCAGAGTTTCCTGAAAGTCGTTCTCAACCTTTCCCACCACCTGATTATCATAAAGGCTTACGCCGCATTCAAAATGATGATAAAAGCTTCGGTAATCCAAATTTACCGTTCCTACCGCTGCGCTGATATCATCGGAGATAAGCGCTTTTGCATGAATAAAGCCCGGTGTGTATTCATACACCTTAATTCCTGCACGCAAGAGTGCCGGATAAAAGGTTCTGGCTATATAAAAAACGATTCTCTTATCCGGAATNTGCGGAAGGATCATAACAACCTCCACTCCTCTTTCCGCTGCATAGCGCATGGCATCCAAAAACTCTCTGTCTACAATAAAGTAAGGCGTCATAATGTGAACATATTGAACTGCCTGATTGATCATGGACTGATAGACCATCTTAGTCACTTCTTCTTTTCTGGTAGGCGTTCCTCCATAAGGAATGACAAATCCGTCATGATACAATGGTTTCTCATATTCAATTCCCTGAAGATATTTCTCATAATCTTCTTTTCCCTTTTCNGATACGTTCCACATCTGTAAAAACATCACGGTAAAGCTTCTGACAGCATCGCCGGTAACCTTAACNGCNATATCNTTCCAATGNCCANAAAGCACTTTCTCATTAATATACTCGTCTGCCAGATTGACTCCTCCGGTAAATGCCACTTTGCCATCGATCACTACAATCTTTCTGTGATCCCTGTTATTTTGACTGGTGGAAAGAAAGGGAATGATGGGCGCAAACATTTTTGCCTTGATTCCATATTTCTGAAGCTGTTTCGGATAACTGTAGGGTAAAAGCACAATCGAACACATCCCGTCATACATCACCCGCACTTCCACGCCTTCCTTGGCTTTTTCNTTTAAGATCTCTAAGATTGCATCCCACATGCTCCCCCGTTCCACAATAAAGTACTCCAGAAAAATAAAACGCTCCGCCTTTTTCAGTTCCTCCAAGAGATCTTTAAATTTCTCCTCTCCTAAAGGATAATAAGCAGCACTGGAATTATGATATACNGGATANCCGGCACAATGCTCCATATAATGNGCAAAGCCCTGATAGGACTTCGGACANTCCTTAAGNGCCTCCGCNGTTTCCTTTGAAGTCTTCAGAAGCCCCTCNGTCTCCTTTGTTCTGGCATACATCTTAGCTTTCAGCCCGATTCCTCCAGCATTGGAAATAACAAATACATAAATAAGTGCACCCAAAACCGGAAGAATACAGATCGGAATAATCCAGCTGATCTTAAATTCTGTGGGCTCATCCCTGTTTATAATATAAATAATCAAAACGGCACCCAACAGACTCATTCCCTCCCACAGATAATGAAAATAACTTCCAAGCCATACAAAGCTTGCAAGCAAAACCAAAATCTGTAAGATCATCATCAAAAAGATGATCAGTATTCGACTNAAGATAATTTTAAATACATAACTNACANAACGTTTCATAAGGTATTTACACCTGCCTNTTCCTGAGTCAGACAACNCTCTCATTTCCAATGCGCAGCATTTTTGTTCTATACTTTCAGTGTGTGCAGAATCTCTTCAAAGCAGACACCGTTCTTCGGCGGAATCTGCATTTCCATAGACTTTTGCATGCTTTTTTTCACAAACAGGGAAGCCTTTTTCACCGATACCTGAAAAGGAACTCCATTCACTCCATCGGCGGCAATAATCGCCGCAAAAAGGTCTCCGGTCCCACACCGCTCATCTCCCACCCGGAAGGTTTTGATAAAATGAGCCTCCTGTCCCTTTTCGTATACAAAATTAGCGATCATCTCTCCCTGTGGTATTCCTGTAATAACAATCTGCTCCGGTCCCATCTGATTTAACTTTTCCGCCATTGCAGACAGTTCTTTTTTGGTCCAGCCGCTTTCCCGGTAAGGGGTATCCGTAAGCCTGCATGCCTCTGTCAGGTTGGGCGTAATAATATGTCCGCGGGAAACCAGTCTTCTCATCTCCCTGCACATATCTTCCGTATAAGTACCTGCAATTTTTCCGTGATCTCCCATCACCGGATCAATAACTACGACGGTATCCTTATTTTGAAATTCATCAATAAAATGCTCCACCATTTCAATCTGGCGGAGGGATCCTAAAAAGCCCGACATGATTCCATCAAAAGAAAGCCCAAGCCGCTTCCACATATCCAGATAAGCCAAAAGCTTGTCCGTATAGTCATCAAAAAAATATTCCTCATATCCCGTATGATTCGATAAAATCGATGTAGGCACAGGACAGCACTGAAGCTTCATATGAGAAATAACCGGTATGGAAACGGTAAGTGCACATCTCCCATAACCGGTCAAATCATTAATTGCTGCTATCTTTTTTTGTCTGCTTTGTTCCATATATTTCCTCGTCCAAACATCATGACATGTATGTCATATTCTAATATCTATTCCGTAAGCTCTGAAGTGCAGTGCGGACATCTGCTCGCCTCCATGGAAATCTCCTCTTTGCAGAAAGGACAAACCTTAGTGGTAACCGCCGCAGGTTCCTCCTCCTTCTTTCTGGAAATCTTGTTGATCACCTTGATCAATAAGAATATTACAATAGCAATCAGCAGAAAATTAATGATTGCCGCAATAAACGCGCCATAATTTAATGTTGCAGCGCCTTCTCCCTCTCCAAGCACCACGCACAACGCCGTAAAGTCAAATCCTCCAGTTATCAGTGACAAAATCGGCATCATAATATCATTGACCAATGAAGTCACAATAGCAGTAAACGCTCCGCCGATGATCACACCTACCGCCATATCCATAACATTGCCTCTGGACACAAACTCCTTGAACTCCTTGATAAATGCTTTCATCTCTTTCAGGTCTCCTTTCATAGCTGTAATTACCCGTGCATTCTGCCATCCGCCAGCCTATGCACAACATTTGCCTTCTCACATTATACAGGAAAAGTTAACCAAAATCTACCCTGATCTAATACCCATTGACTCTTTTAGAGTACTGTATTTCTATATTCCTGTCCAGATAGCCGTAATTATATCATAAGATGCAATTTTGATGCAAACATGATGCAACTTTGATGCAACTTTGATGCAGTTTTGATGCAGTTTTGATGCAACTCCCCATTATAATAAAATAACACCGCCCGACAGCGGTGCATATTCGGCAGTCGCTATACGCCTGCATATTATCCTGTAACTCAAAGAATGCACACCATAAGGAGTCCTAAATGAAAAGATGCTTAAAAATAACGACTATATTCACAATTATGTCTCTTTTCCTGCTAACGGCATGCAGCAAAAATCACAAAGAACCGCAGGCCTCCCCTTCTCCGCCTATAATTTTTGAAAAAGAAATAAGCGGACTTTATCCGGATATTAGTATCCTCTCCCCTACAGATTCCTATGAATCTGATCCGGAATCAGAAGAAGATTTAAATCCAGAATCAGAAGAAGACTTAGATCCAATCGTAGGCACATGGATTAATAAACGAGGCTTTTACACAGAAATTGAACGATGGACAATGATTTATGAAACTTGCTTTTCCCCTGACGGACAGGTAGTGCACTACGGAAATCGGAATGTAGACAGAGGCACTTGGACACGCATGGATGAGAATACCGTCACCGCTTATTTTGATGACTGTACTTATACCGCAGTGGGATCTTGTGAATACACTCTGCCCTCCTATCAGGTCACCTACACCTATGATGCAGAAGAAAGGGTACTTAACCGCCAAACAGACCGGGCGGATAAGCTTACATATGAAGCAGTAAAATGGGATGACAATGCGGAGCGGCGTACAGGTACGGATTTTGATACTTATGAAGACCCCCTTCACCGTGATAGCGATGAATTTACTATATTAGATTATTACCCTTGTTATCCGGAAGAAACCGAATATTGTTCCGCCCTTGAAAAAGCACTGCTATCCCTTGCAGACGACCTGCTGACCGGAGCCGAAGTAAAACTGGAACGTGCAGACCTGCCTTATGAGCTGGAAAATGTATCCATCTACGACCTGACGGGCGATGGGAAACCGGAAATCTTTGCTTACGTTGAAATGTGCCATTCTTTTGACAATTCGGGCGCTCTCTATATCCTTTCCCAAAAGCCGGACGGCGAATACACGATACTGGCCAAAAACACTGATTGCCATTGCTCCGAGGTTTTAGCGCCGGACGGTACAGAGCTGCTCTCCCTTTCCATCTATGATGGCGGTTCTTCATGGAAAAGCGGCGCCAGAGTCCACATAGGTTATCGGGAAGATCAGGTAGTCGTGGACCGTGATGAACACTATAGCTTCCACTGGGATTACCCTCTCATCAATTATGTAAATGATTATAAAAACGGTAAATACTATGTATATGTGTCCCGCGAAAATGATACCGGCTGTGAAGGGTATGGAAGCTATATCAGCCTTGAACAAAGCCTGAAAATTGATGAAGAAGCTTTCTCTCCTATGCTGGTTCCATTTACCGGATATGGCATCTCTGAAACAGATTACCCTGCCATCTACCATCTGTGGAGCCCTTTTGATGAGGGCTGGTGGCAGGATGGCGGCAGATACCCCGGGGATGAAGATCCTTATGGAAAAACTGCTGACTGGTCGATCACTGCTGCTGATGACCACCCAGACGAAATGCTCCAGGAAGCCGTGGAAAAATCCGGTCTGAAATTAGAGAAAAAGGCTTACCCCTGGACTCCGGAAACAAAGAAAAATGTCACAGACCTGCTCCGCTGCCCCGTGGCAGATTACTACTACCAGTCAGACTACTACGCTGCTGCCTATATACGGGGAGAAATCTGCTTTTATGAAAAAGAAATATTGCCTGACGGATACGAGGAAGAGTGGGTGCTGATAAGGTAGAATATGAGCCTATAATTATCACTATAAACAGTTACTCAATGTCACAAAATTGATTCACAAAAAATAGCGGAAATGTTATATTTACTAACATTTCCGCTGTTACAAGAACGTGCGCTAGAGGATTCGAACCCCCGACCTTTTGGTCCGTAGCCAAACGCTCTATCCAGCTGAGCTAAGCGCACATCTGTTGCTGCCAGCAACTGCTATCAGCAACAAAAATCATTGTATTATAATCTAATTATTTTGTCAAGAGAATTGGCACAAAATTCTATATCAGCTTTTTAGCCTCCTCATACTTGTTCACCGTTGTGCCTAATCCCTCGCAGGCTTTTTCCAGAGTGACCTGAAAAAATTTCATGACATTTTCAATATCCGCCACAAGTCTCCTGGCTTCCCCGCATTTCACACCAATCTGCACACCTTCAGCTCTTCCTTTTCTTTCATATTGATCAAACAATTCACACACAGTAATTTCGTCCTCCTCTCTGATTATATCCCTTTGAAACAGCTTTCTTGTTCTCTCCCTGCTTTATTTAATTTCAATTGGTAATAAAGCAAGGATTCTAATATAGATAAATGCATCTCTGTAAAAGTATGCTTATTAGATAATCAGAATATAATCGATTTTTCGTCAGAATTTCTATGCTTTCGTTTATTCTAACTAATATATCCTCATCTTGTCAATAAATATTTATTTTTACCAAATTCGCTATAAAGTGATCCGGCTAATAACATGTCCCATCACCAATCTTTGTCCGTTCAATATGTTCATAACTCCTCCATTCTTTCCTGCCCAGCAATGTACACACAGTTCTCAAAAGTCTTTCTTTTCAAAATTTGTCCAATAATTATTTTATCGGAACCATAGTCACAGGAAATTCATTTTCTCCCAACCTTGATACCTGAACCCAAAATACCTGATACGTTAAAACATCATAATAATGCCTTTCTGCCTGTATATCATCCCAAACTCTTCCAACCTTTTGATATGCCTCCCCATTAAAGTAGTAAATCTCACATTCCTCCTCAAATCCCATCTCCTTAGGGTTAACCCAAAGCAGAACGCTGTCTGCCTCTCCTTCTGTACGAATCGCAAATTTAACTGTTTTCCCTGGCAGATCAATTATTTCCTCCCCAATTTGGATCTGATTATCAAAAGGAAGAGATAAAGGAACCAACTCATAACTATTCTCAATATTGCCTGTCCCCTCTTCATCCTTTTCACTTTGCAGTGCCTTTTCGATCTCAAACTCTTCTCCCAAAACCAGCACTCCGGGTTCCAAAGTCTGTGTATGGGGAAGCACAATTGACAAAATCTCCTCATCAGCACGCATCAGAAATTTTGCAAGTCCATCCCAACTCGCCCCTGCCAAAAGCATATCTGTATCCGTCATGGTTTCCAGACTGATCTCACTGAACACCACCTTTTTCGCTTCCTCGCTGGGATCATACGGATTTTCAAGTGAATTTAGCATATGCTTTTTCCATTCTTGTTCTTCTTTCCACTCATGAATTTTAATCACACTTGTCAGAATCAGTATTGCAATTGTAACAATCTTATATCTCTTTTTCTGCTTTCCCCTGTATCGATTGTAAGCAGCTCTAATCTTCACCTCAGTAAGCTCGACAGGTTCAATCAGCCCTACTGTCTCCGCAGTCTGCTCATTGTCGTCCTGATTCTGGGCAATACTTTTCAATTTCCCAACCATTAACTGATAAAGCTTTTTATCTATGGTCAATTTTTCAAGAATTTCACTCCATCTGTATAAAAAAGCACTCTGACTCATTGCCTGCTGATATTCTTCCCCTGAAAATAATTCCTTCCAGTCCTCATAACCCAACTTATGGTAGCGCTCCATCTGATCCAGCACTGCAAGCGCCTTTTGTAATTTCCGCTTCTCCTGCTCGATTTTTTCTGTCTTTAACGCAGCAGTCAGTTCCCCCAGATTGTCAAATAGATTATTAAGCTCCGCCTCTTCCTGCTCCTTTGAGTCCGCTCCCTCCGGTTCGTCCGCCTCAGCTGACAGGGTGCCTGTCTCTTTTATTGGTCGAGAAATCTGCTGACTGAATACTTTNTCCGTATTCTCCTCAAAAATACCCCCGGAAGCAGCTGCTGTCTTNGTCGGATAATTTCGGCCTTNCGCCCATTCCAGCACGTTTTGATAAGCTTCATGAATCTCCTGCCATTTCTGCATATCGTCTTNCGGGTGGTATTTTTTNACCAGGGCTGCATAAGCCTTTTTGATCGTCTTTTTATCCTGAGTCGGTTCTATTCCCAAAATTTCAAATGCGTTCATTATTTTGTCCAATCCTCTTCATCCCACTGTTTAAACAGGTTGTCGATTTCCTTATTCTCCTCATCCTGTTCATCATACCAGCTTCCATCTTCTATGCCCGCCTCATCCCAGTCCACATAACTGTCGGTAAGCTTCTCAACGAACGCCAGATAAACCATCAGATACTTGCGCACCCGCGGTATCTGATAAGGATCATTGCGCATAATGTAATGAAAGTACTTCATCTTCTTTGAAATTTCTTCTCTATATTCTCCTCCGCTCTGCATAAAGAGACGTTCTCCCCACGCAATCACATATTTGTTCTCTTCCTGCTCCGCCGGATTGATTTTTAGCTTCTGATACTCGCCCAGCTTCTCCTCCACCTGCTCTGCTGTCATTCCAAGGTCTTTATTTACAATTACCATTTGACGGTTTACATTGACCTGTGGAATGGAAACATTTACCTCCAATACCCCGTTAATGTCATAAGTAAAGCGGACATAACACTCAATCTCCCCCTTNGGCCTTGGCGGAATTTGGATACTCAGTTCTCCCAGCTTAATATTTTCATCCACATACATGGACTCTCCCTGATAAATTCCAAACCGAACAGCTGTCTGATTATCTTCCACTGTTACATAGGAATGCTCCCTGCTGGTAGGAAGAGCACTGTTCCTGGGGATAATAAAGNACATCAATTTCCTGTCNANGTCATTTTCATTACGGATTCNCGTTCCCAGGGAAAAAGGGCATACATCAGTCAGCACCAGATCACTGATTTCTTCATTCCGCTCTTTAATACCCGCACAGATACCGGCTCCTAATGCAATCATGTGATCCGGATGCAATGTCTCAATGTCCGACCGGTTTAACAAATGCTTCAGATACTGCTGCACTACTGGCATTTTACAGGAACCGCCCACCAAAACAATATGATTAATCTCTGCCAAAAGCAGCTTGCTGTCCATCAGCACACGTTTGATCGGTTTACTCATTCTTTCGAACAGCTCCGCACCAATAGCAACAACATCCTTTCTGGTAATTTCCAGCTTTTNATTGACCTNNCTNCAATTTACCNCCNTTTGCGCCNTCTTATTTTCAGNCANCTCTCTCNTGCATTTTTCCNCACTGNTTCGAATCAGGGCTNNGGTTTCCGNTTNCNGCGNCTCTGGCACTAAATCGCATTTGTTAATNAAATAAGTGCCAANNGCATCGTCAAAATCCTGTCCGCCTAACNGATTANCCCCGCTCANTGCCGNAATCTCAATCNCATTGTCAAAACATTCCACCAAANNTACATCCAGAGTNCCGCCGCCANNATCAAACACCANAATCACNGCANCTTCTNCCTGTCGCAAATACTGGCAGGCGAGAGCAGCCGCAGATGGCTCATTAATGATACGCTCCACTTTAAATCCAGCCAAAATTCCGGCACGCTTTGTAGCATTCCTCGCCATATCGTTAAAATATGCGGGCACACTGATCACCGCTTCCTCCACCGGTTCTCCCAAAAAGCTTTCCGCGTCCTCTTTCAGCCTTTTCAGCACCATAGCAGACAATTCCTCCGGCAGATATGTCTTACTGCCCAGGTTATATTTTCGGGGAGTTCCCATAAATCGTTTAAAAAGATTGGCTGTCTGATCTGGGTGGGAAGAAAGCCTCTCCTTGGCGGTCTTTCCCACGTATATAGTTCCATCCTTATCTACACTAACCACGCTTGGCGTGAGATATTCCCCAAAAGCATTCGGTATCAACCGGCTCTCTCCGTCTTTCCAATATGCTGCTAAAGAATTAGTCGTACCAAGGTCTATCCCGATTATTCTGCCCATTTCACTTATCACCGCCTCTGAGTTGATATAGCTATCATACCTTGTCAAGTCCGGGTTTACAAGTACAAAAAGGAAATGCCTTTTGATGCATTCCCCTTTCCCAATGATTCCTTATTTATTCTAAACCATCAGTAACGATAATACGGTACACCGCCGCAACATAATCCGCCGCCTCCGCAGCACAGATTACAGATTAGATTTGCAATGCAGAGCTTCAGGCACAACCCGTTCCCTCCGGCATAGGGCTGCCCATAGGAATATTGACGCTGACGGTACCAAGAACCGCCATTTTCAAACTGGTAAACCAGGTTACTGTAGTCTCTGTTTCCCGGCTCCATTGCCTCCGCACGCCTTGCGTGCTCAAGGGCCGCTACCTGATTGCCAAGCCCGGCATGGGTAAGCGCACTGTAATAATACCAACGGGCGCTGCGGGCACGCTCTTCCATACCGTCCAAAACAGTCCGTGCCTCCTTATAATAGCCATTCCGTACATAATTACCGGCTGCACGGAGATAATTATCTTCCTCATAGCCGGTTTCCTGACTGCTGCCCCACGCATTGCCAAAGCCGCCGAATCCTCCAAAACTACCAAAATCTCCAAACCCGCCAAAACCACCCATAGCCTCCATATCCACTGCTGTTTTGACCGCTCTGCCTATAATCCCCTTGGCTCCGATAGTTATAGCCATCTGTCCGCTCTTTCATAATCTGCTGATATGCCTGCTGGATCTCTTTAAACTTTTCTTCTGCCTCCTCTTTGCGAGGATTATTAATATTGGCATCGGGATGGTATTTCCTGCTAAGAGCTTTATATGCTTTTTTGATTTCTTCTTCTGATGCACTGCGTGTAATGCCCAGAACCTCATATGGATCGCGCATCGTCTTCCTTTCGCCTGATTTCTCTTTCTGCTTCCCTCTTCTCATGTACCATCTCATACCGGTACCAGACAC
>WFLX010012588.1_pt1 | contig 28231 bp, 22 predicted proteins | sample 4967041 | NCBI WGS metagenome assembly WFLX01 (sample SAMN12857096, study PRJNA449069) | gut metagenome | isolation source: stool from male and female vole | host: Microtus ochrogaster | place: USA:Florida | collected 2017
CTGATATTTCTTTGATGAGTCTTTCGACAGATTTTGATGGTTCGCACGGCACGACAGACTTATTGCTGAAAGGTATGTATTTATCAAAATATCTTGNTCTTCNTTGGGNNCTTGACATCGGTGCTCCAAAGGTGGCGAAATTTGGACGAGGGTGTATCAAAATAAAGATACGCCCTCTTTTTATGTGTTGTATAACATAAAACAAAGCCTCAACTTTCACAAGCTGGGGCTTTGCCATGTCAAAAAGTTTTTGTAACTTAGTGGCATATATAACAATAAAAAAAATGTCTACAAAGTTACATTTTCGGGATTACAATCCCAAGCAAATGATTCTTTTTCCGCAGCGTCTTGACAAGGATATTGCGGAAAACGATCCTGTGCGTGTTGTGGACTCGGTCATAGACAGCCTGAGGCTTGACAATTTCAAGAAGCTCTACAAAGAGCGTGGCCGTTGTCCGTACCACCCGAAGATGATGCTGAAGGCGGTCATCTACGGATACATGAACAATCTTTACTCATGCCGCAGGATCGAGACGGCGCTCAAGCGCGACATACATTTCATCTGGCTGGCCGGATATGAGCAGCCGGACTTCAACACCATCAACAGGTTCCGCAACCGGGTTAAGGAAGAGATCAACCAGGTGTTCACGCAACTGGTGCTGATTCTTGCCGAAAGGGGCTTCATCACCCTTGATGTGGAGTATATCGACGGTACCAAGATCGAATCCAAGGCCAATAAATACACATTTGTATGGCGTAAGAGCACGGAGAGGAACCGCGTCAGGTTGCTTGAGAAGATCAATGCGCTTCTGCAACAGATCGACGAGGCCATCGCCCGGGAAAACAGTGGGGAGGATCAAGGCCGGAGCTTTACCCCGGCGGAGCTGATGAACATAGCCGAGGAACTTAACCGGACATTGTCAAAAGAGCCGGAACCTGCGACAGACGAGCAGAAGGAGGCCCGTAAGGAACGTAAGAAGCGGATAAAGCAGCTGCGCGAGCACGCTGACAAACTCGGGGAGTATGACAGGCATCCGGAGATCATGGGCGGGCGCAACTCCTACTCCAAGACCGACCATGACGCCACATTCATGCGGATGAAGGAGGACGCGATGAACAACGGCCAGACCAAACCGGGGTATAATCTGCAGATCGGCACGGAAGGACAGTTCATCACCGACTTCATGCTGTTCCAGTGCCCCGGCGACCCCTCCACAATGATACCGTTCCTCAACTCATTCCCCGACAGATACGGCAGGTTGCCGAAGACAGCGGTCGCTGACTCGGGATATGGCTCCGAGGAGAACTACCGTTTCATGGACGAGGCCGGCATAGAGGCATACGTCAAATACAATATGTTCCACAAGGAGCAGCGCATGCACTACCAGCCCGATCCCTTCAGCCAGCAGGCGATGGCCTACAACGCGCAGGAGGACTATTACGTGTGCCCGATGGGACAGCACCTGACAAGGACCGGCACAGTGAGATCCAAGACCGACAACGGATACCAGACCGAGAGCGCGCAGTACAAGGCGCAGCGCTGCAAGGGATGCCCGATGCGTGGCGGCTGCTTCAAGGCCAGGGGCGACAGGGTGATCGAAGTCAACCACCGGCTCAATGAATACCGCCGACGGGCCAGGGAAAGGCTGACCTCAGAGGAAGGCGTAAGGTTACGGGGACAAAGATGCATAGAGCCGGAGGCCGTCTTCGGACAGATGAAATACAATATGGCATATAAGCGCTTCCGCCATGTGGGATTAGACAAGGTAATAATGGACTTTGCCTTTTTCGCCATAGCCTTCGATATAAAGAAGATGTGTTCCAAAATCGCAAAATCGGCTTAAAACGGGGTTATTTGCCCTATTTTTAGCCGATTTTTTCAAAAATACCCGATATTATGCACCCTAAGATTGCATTCTCCTGAAAATGCTCAAAAAAATGGAGGAATTGAGTATCGTAATCTCACTGGGCTTGTAAAACCAGAGGGTGCATCAAACTCTTGTTTATGGATACACCNNCCATAGAAAGCATTGTAACGTCCTCGGCTACAGAGAATATAGAAGGTAAGGGCATTNCTGACTCTATCTTGGAACTGCCAATAGAGAACATAGCCAGAGTGTCTGGTCACATTGTCAGAGGAGAGACTCTTTGGGCATCGCGCAATAGGAAACATATAGATTCTGTAAAAGAAGCCGGGGTTGATTGCATAATCGATTTCCGCACTGCTGATTTTACAGACAAATTTTCAGATGTTTGTGCTTCCAAAGGCATAGAATACCGTCATGTTCCTATTGACAAGGCTAATCTACCCGATGAAGAGTTGTTGAAGTCGCTTCCGGAATTATTTGATATGCTCGATAATCGCAACTGTTATATTTCGTGTCAACAGGGGATGCACAGGACAGATATAGCGTTGGCAATCTACTATATGTTCCATGATATTCCATTTGTCCCGGATTTGCGTGGCCATAAGAAAAACGGCAATCTCCGTTGCGACGATATAATGCGACGTATAAACAGCCTATATGCAGCACTAACACCAGAGTTGAAAGTTCTACTCGGTATTCCAGATTACGGAGACAATGACTTCCGTCGTCAACGTAAGAAAATGCTGGATTCTAACAGATAACAATGAAATGACATGAAGATGCTTTTTGTATGCACCGGCAATGCCAGCCGCTCGGCGGTGGCAGAAGCCGTCTTGAAAAAACTGATAGCTGACAACGACATCAATGGTGTTGAAGTCGCTTCATGTGGCACGGGTGTTCCTGAAGGTCTGGACCGTGAGGGAATAATGTGTCGCATTGCTGCTGAACATGCTTATGAAATTGGAGGTAAGGCAATACCGATGAATGAAGACTTGCTAAACTCCGCAGATCTCATCATTGTCATGACCGAGTATCAAGTGTGGCAATTGATTTTCGCATCTCTATTAGAAAACAGACATCAGTATGAAAGATTCAAAACAACTTTACGAAGACCTCTCTGCCGATTTTAAGGAAGAGAAATATTATAGCTTTGCTGACCGAGGCGAAGGGATGCTTCAGGCACGTGAAAACAATGGGAAACGTTTTTTTCTTGTAAACAAGGAGAAAAAAGAGGCTTGGGAACTGGTCAATGCCATGGGTACATTCTCTCTGTGGAATGTCTCTGTTGTCGAAATCTCCTCAATATTCGATATCCCCGGACTCGCTCAGCGCAATGCAATGTCCACAAAAGTGCCTTATTTTTTCGGTATCGAGGATTATTCCAAGGGCGTAACCCTTGTGGTATGGACTCTCCAGCCGGATGGATGCTATTATGCTGACAGCAACGGATACGGCATGACGGATGACGAGGAAATCAACATCTATGCCTACATTGACAAAGAAGGGCATATAATAGTGCCGTTTCAACCGATGGACTGCGACTTGAAGAAACGGTATCGTCCGCAGGCCGAGAAGATAGGGGCAAACCGTGAGACGTTGCCATACGTGTCTCTGTCCACTGAACTGACCATCCCGTTTGAAGAGAATTACAAGCTCCAAGACCACAAGGAGCTGCTCACCAAAATCCTCTATGGCATGATACTTCAGATGTCGGCTATGGCAGTTGCCACCGATGGGGATAGGGAGTATGACGGTACATTCTCTGTGCTGTCAGCAATAAATCCGGATCCCGCCAAGCATCTCGACTATGCACTGTATGCCAAAAAGATTGATGAACAGTCCGATAAATTTGAACTTACAGGTCTGACCATGCTCTACGTTGGTGACAATGACCCTGTCGGTTGCCGTTCTCCTTATGGAGAGTTTTCCTCATTGGAAATATCCAGGATAATGGAAAACAAAGAGAATGTAGAGTTGCTGCTTAATGATTTTATAGAAGCTGCTGCAATTGTAGTGAATGACAACTTGCCAAAACCGGAATAGTCATGGGTTTCAAGGAACAGATATTGTATGAACTATGGGGATGGGACACTTTCTCCAGCGAGAGCTACTTCTGTGGCCGGTTTGAGACACGAGCTGAAGCCGAGGCGGAACAAGCCATGGAGGAAGCCGAGACTTGGAAATATCAGTCAGAGGGTCTCCGCGATTCTTATTGGATTGAGGAGATAACACCCTCTGAGATCGAGGCCCGAGAGCAGGAAAAGGAACACCGCAGAGCCTACGAAAAGAAAGACAGGGCTTATAGTCGGGAGCGACTGGAAGAGAATATCGCTTATCTCGTTGGTAAACTGATTGGGAGCCTCAATCAAAAGATAGGGAGGATGCGCTTGGCTAATGGCAGTGAGATTAAGATTGGGCCGAGGTCATTTAAGAGAGAGGTTCACGTGAAACTCAACAATCCGGGTGATTGCATAACTTTCTTGGCGCTTGGAGTGAGATGGAATAAGAAATACGGCCACTGCTGGTTGAAATACAGTTGGAAAATCAACTGCGAGACCACTCGCTCCAACGGCTGCGACTGTGAGAAAGGCACGCCCTGCGGCACCATCGAAGAGTTCTCCCAATGGCTCTCCACCGATAATGCCCCAAAAGAGATAGCCCAATACATCGCCGACTCCCTCCAAAAGGAATTCTGGCGCTCATAACCTCATAAGATTGACTAAAATGAGGCATTTGCTAACTGTTATCATCGGAACGATAGTATTTATAGTTCCATACAGCGATCTTATCAATATCCCTCCTCAAAGGCAAAGAGGCTGATCAAACACCACCAGTGATTCCGTATTTATGGACTTATGGGTCAAAATGGAGGCTGAGAAATATCCCTTTTTGTTGATGCGTCCTAAAAGATATAGAGGAGACTTTGAATTTGAATTTAAAGGAAGCTTCACTGCCCCTTATTTAGCAAAAAAATGTTTTGGCAATTCATTGAAGAATCAAGAAAAAGAGTTAACTTTGCAACAAGTACACGTCTAAATCACATACCATGAAAAAGTGTGGCATACAACGAGTCAATGGATTACGCGTACTGACGCGTAAACAGGCATAATCATACATGATGAGTTTTCCCATGACTATGCGACATTTCCATATTGACAAGTCTAATCACACTGTGGCGAGGGAAAGGAGGCTGCCATATGAATAAAGAATTAGTTATCGAGGACAAGACCGTTGTCTCATGCCCGGCAGGACTGCGAGGACGAATTGTTGTGCCTGAAGGTATAGAAGAAATTGGACATCACGCATTTATGTTATGCGACAAAGTTGCGGAGGNTGTGCTCCCCGAATCACTCGGCNGCATCGGTNTTGCAAGTTTTCAGGGGTGCGGGTTTTNAGAACTGAGAGTGCCGGATAATTGTCAGTATATCGNCGATAGCGCTTTCCTCGCCTGTAAGAATCTGNGCAAACTGCGTCTTTCCGAAGGAATGCTGGTTATTNCGGTCGGTATNTGTGGCGAGTGCGAGCAATTGNATGGAATTAACATNCCNNCGAGTGTNNTGATCATACGCGAAGGAGCGTTTGCAGGATGTAAGGGATTGCGATATGTCTCGCTGCCATCCGGAGTAAAACGAATTGAAGCTATGGCGTTTGAAGGGTGCGAGTCGCTGGAGGGGATTGAAATCCCCGATGGTTGCCGTCATGTATGTTTTGCAGCTTTTCGCAACTGCAAGCAATTGAAAAAAGTGGTGCTTCCTGACAGTGTCACATCTGAGGAATCCGGAGACAGCACATTTGCGGGATGCGAAAGCCTTGAATATGCAAAATTGTCCGATTCCATGATATGTGTGGGGGATGGATGCTTTGACGGTTGCACATCATTGAAAGAGGTGATTCTTGGCAAGGATATGGAATGGATTGAAGGAGAAGCCTTCAAGAACTGTTCAAGTCTGGAGTCAATCACTCTGCCGCCGTCCATGGCTGAGATTTATGCGGAAGCCTTTAAAGGGTGCAAGCACCTGCGTCATATCAAGCTGCCAGCCGGCGCCGTTGTTGACGACCGTGCATTTGTCGGCTGCGGCAATGTCACTATTGAACGCTACCACTGATTAGAAATCAGCAATGAGATGGGGGATTTTCGGGGAATTTGATTAATTTTGCAATGCAGGAAATTGTATAAGTTATTTTTCAAATATCTCTCCCCGCATTGTTATGAATCAGGACAATCTTTACATACGTTTTGACTGGGCCATCAAGCACATACTGCGAGACAAGGCTAATTTTGACATTCTCGAGGGTCTGATCTCCGTGCTCCTGGGCGAGGAGGTGAAGATTGTGGAGCTTCTTGAAAGCGAGTCCAATCAAGAGAATGACCGTGACAAGTTCAACCGCGTTGACATCAAGGCCAAGAACAGCAAAGGGCATATAATCATAATAGAGGTGCAGCTGACGCGTCAGCTCTACTACCTGGAGCGCATCCTTTACGGCACTTGCAAGGCCATAACGGAGCATATCAGCGTCGGCGACAAGTATGACCAGGTGAAGAAGGTGTACTCCATCAGCATCCTGTATTGCGACTACGGCCAGGGTGACGACTACGTCTACCACGGGCAGACGGTGTTCAAGGGCATCCACACGGGCGGAGACCTTATGGTCAACATGAAGGAGCAGGGAGTGATCGTGCCTCATCTGCCGCGTGAGGTATTCCCGGAGTATTACCTGGTGAGGGTGAATGCATACGACAAGGTGCCGGAAAGCCAGCTGGATGAATNGATGACGTATCTGAANACGGGCAAGATCAAGNAAGACACACNCACGCCGGGTCTGCAGCAGGTGCGCGAGAAGCTTCGTGTGCTGNCTATGACTCCGGCGGAGCGCCATGCCTATGATGAGCATGTGGANAACATAATGGTGCAGAACGATGTCCTTGACACGGCCCGTGATGAGGGCCGGGCCGAAGGGCGTGCTGAGGGTCTTGCTAAGGGACGTGCCGAAGGCCGCGCTGAAGGCCGCGCTGAGGCTATGATAGAGGTGGTCCGCAGGCTCAGACTGCAAGGGTGTCCGGAGGATAGTATCAGTTCTATAACCGGGCTTTCCCTGGAGGAAATCAGGCTGATTTGAATATCCGCTGCTATCTTTGCCGGAGTATGCGGACAATGGCTTATCCGGGGGCGGGGCCGGGGCTGAAACATTGCAACGCCCGCCGGCTTCAAGAAGCCTTCTGCGGCTGAAACGTTACAGGAATTAGGCTGAATTCACACCATGAGATTAACTTTGTAANCANAAAACAAACTAATAATATNANCANAATGGCAATNAATCTTNAGAAAGNCCAGCGTATTGAGATCGGTCTCCGGAAGGTCGGAGTGGGTCTCGGCTGGGATCCCAACACAAGCACCGGATACGACTTCGACCTCGATGCTTCGGCTTTCATGCTGGGTGAGGACAAGAAGCTCCCCGCAGATGAGTTTTTCGTGTTCTACAACAACCAGGTATCCCCTGACAAGGCTGTGGAATCCTCGGGCGATGACCTCACGGGGGGCAACAGCGACGGCGGCGATGATGAGACGCTGACCGTGGATCTTGATAAAGTGGATCCCCGCATCCAGGAAATCATCTTCACGGTGACAATCCATGAAGCCGAAAACCGCCGCCAGAACTTCGGACAGGTTCACAACTCCTATATCCGCATCTATAACGCCCTCACCAACGAGGAGATTGCCAAGTATGACCTTGACGAGGACTTCTCAATCGAGACAGCTGTGGAATTCGGGCGCCTCTACCGTCGCAACGGCGAATGGAAGTTCGAGGCCATGGGAACAGGCTATAAGGGTGGTCTTCAGTTCTTCGTTGACAAATACGTAGGTTGATATGGATATAAACCTTGTCAAATGACGGAAGCGTACTGGGCTCTGCTCCCGGCTCCAAGGATTAATCCTGCAATCTTGCAATTAAAATACGGCTATTTCAATTCATATCACTGAAACGTTGTAGAAATTCAGTAGATTAGATGCGTAACGGCTAATTTTGCAATATCGAAACAAAAACACAAAGCAATATGATAAACTTAGAAAAAGGACAACGTGTAGCGGTTGAACTGCCTCAGTTCACCATCGGTCTTGGCTGGGACACCAATCAGTCAAGCACAGGCGTGGATTTCGACTTGGATGCCTCCGCCTTCATCCTCGGGGAAAATGGCAAGATTCTGGCTGATGAGTTCTTCGTGTTCTACAATAATCTCAAATCTCCCGATGGTGCGGTTGAGCATACAGGAGATAACCTCACCGGAGAGGGCGAAGGTGATGATGAGAGCATCAAGATAGATCTCTCAAAAATAGACCCTCGTGCAACTGAGATTACCTTTGTGGTTACAATCCACAAGGCTGACGAGCGCAAGCAAAACTTCGGCCAAGTTCGCAACGCATTCATTCGCATCTACAATGCTGCTAATGGTGAAGAAATTCTCCGTTACGACCTTGATGAAGACTTCTCGGTTGAGACAGCAGTAGAGTTCGGACGCCTGTATAAGCGCAACGGCCAGTGGAAATTTGAAGCCATTGGCACCGGACAGAAAGCCGGCCTCGGAGAATATCTAAACAAGTATAACTAATAAAAATCCTTATCATGGCAATACGTCTTGAAAAAGGTCAGCGCATCAACCTTGAAAAGAGCAATGGCTCCAAGCTTACCGACTTCTGTGTTGGTTGCAACTGGGGTGCCATTGTAACAGGTGGATTCCTCGGCCTCGGAAAATCAGTTCAGGATGTCGATCTTGACCTCAGCTGTGTAATGTTCGACTCCAACGGCAAAATCGTGGACCACATCTATTCGCCTCTGTACAAGCACGAGTTTCTCGCCCGCTACGGAATGCCTCCGGGCAAGGTAGACTCCAACGACCGCGCCCTGCACCACAGCGGTGATGACCTCAAGGGGGACCAGGATGGCGATGACGGCCTGGACAACGAGATTATCACCGTCGACCTTTCCCGCGTCAGCCCCGGGGTTGACCAGATTTTCTTCTTCCTCAACAACTGCGGGCGCGAGGATTTCTCGCAGATACCCTACGCCTCGATCCGCATGTATGAGGGGACTCCCAGGAGAGTCAAAGAGGTGTTCGCATCATACGATGTCGCAGCCGAGCCTCAGTACAGGGGAATGACCGCCCTGGTCATGGGCAAGCTCTACCGCCGCAACGGGGAGTGGAAGTTCTCGGCCATCGGCGACGCCTACCCTGATGCGAATCTCTGCGAGACTATCAAAAGAATAGCAACCAATTACGCAAAATAACAATGAGAAGACTACCCGTATATCTTCTTCTTGACTGCTCAGGTTCCATGTACGGAGAACCCATTGAGGCAGTGAAGAATGGTGTTCAGGTGCTTGTTTCAACTCTCCGTCAGGATCCGTACGCTCTTGAGACAGCCTATCTGAGCATCATCACGTTCGACAGCAGCGCGCAGCAGGTGTCTCCGCTGACTGAGCTGGCCGCATTCCAGCAGCCCAATATCCAGGCAAGCGGATGCACGGCCCTTGGCGAGGCTCTGGCTCTCCTTTCGAAAAAGGCGGACCAGGAGGTCACCAAGACCACCGCCGAACAGAAAGGCGACTGGAAGCCCCTGGTGTTCATCATGACGGACGGCGAGCCTACGGATGACCTCAATAAGGGGCTGGCAGAGTTCAAGAAGCGCAAATGGGGCATGGTCGTCGCATGTGCCGCCGGTTCCGGAGCCAACACAGATACTCTCAAGAAAATCACTGAATGTGTGGTATCTCTTGACACGGCCGACAGCGCCACAATCAAAGCGTTCTTCAAATGGGTATCCGCTTCTGTAAGCTCCGGCAGCATGAAAGTTGAGGAGACAGGTGCTGAAGCCACAACACTCAGCGAGCTTCCGCCTCCACCGCCCGAAGTAAACATCGTAGTATAATAACATAAAAACATCCATTGCAATGGCAACACTTGACGAACTCAAGAAAGACCTTCTCGCTGACGGCGTTATCGACGCAGCTGAGGTGGCAAAACTCAAAGAAGTGCTCTATGCTGATGGCGTAATCGACAAAGAGGAGGCCGACTTCCTCTTCGAGCTTAACGACGCGGTCAGTGGCAAAGACAATGCTCCCGAATGGAGCGAGTTCTTCACTCAGGCAATCTGTGACTTCCTTCTGAAAGACGAGGTTTCACCGGGTGAAATCGATGCTGACGAAGAGGCGTGGCTCATCGCAAAAGTCAACAACGACGGACAGGTTGACGAGGCAGAGAAGGCTCTGCTCAAGGCTATCAAGGCTCAGGCAAAATCTTTCCCCGCAGGTCTCGAAGCGCTTCTCTAATCAAACCACATTCTGTGTGTCTCCCTTATCCAAGGGGACACACAGAATTAAAAACCAATCATTCTTCAAATGGGTGTCAAGTTCGGTCAGCACGTCAAGTATGATGGTCAACGAGAGAAATCAAGAAGGTGAAGGGCTGGACTCTCTACCGCCTCTTCCCGACAATATACAAATATTTCACCCAGCAAATAATATCGAAAAATGAGACGTCTTCCCGTTTACCTTCTCATTGATACTTCCGGCTCAATGCGTGGAGAACCCATCGAGTCCGTNAAAGTNGGNCTTGAAGCTATGGTTTCAAGTCTCCGTCAGGATCCGTTTGCTCTCGAATCCGTAAACATCAGCATNATCACATANGACCGTGAAGTNAANCAGATTCTGCCTCTNACACCTCTGGATGAGTTNCAACTCCCGGAGATAACCACTCCCGAGAGTGGGCCTACGCATACCGGTCAGGCTTTAAAACTTCTTTGCGAGAAAATCGATCAAGAGGTACGCCTTAGCACACCTGAGCAAAAAGGAGACTGGATGCCACTTCTGTTTCTTATGACAGACGGCAAGCCCTCAGATATTCAGCTTTATAACGAGATGATACCCGAAGTCAAAAAACGTCATTTCGCAAGCATCATTGCTTGTGCAGCGGGTATGAGTGCTAAGACAGAACCCCTAAAGGCTCTCACTAACGAAGTTTACTCTCTTGACACTGTTGATAGCACTGCATTCAAGAAATTCTTCAAATGGGTGTCTGATTCAATCGGAGTCGGCAACCGCAGCATAGGTGCGACTGAAGACCTCGTTCTTCCTCCGCCACCGGAAGAAGTAATTGTAATTATCTGATATGAACTGTAAGCTCGTAGGTCAATTTGTGCAGCACCTGGAGATAACGCTGTCTCCGGGAGAGAGCTTCTTTGCTGAGAAAGGGTCTGTGATCTATCTCGAAGCGGGGATAGAGAAGGAGCTTAGTTTCAACGGCTCCGGGCTCAGGAGAATATTGGGGGCTAAACTCTCCGGGGAATCACTGTTTATTCTCCGCCTTTACAATGTGTCCGGCATGCCCCGCAAGGTGGCGATTGGAAGCCGCTGCGGACTGCTGCCTGTGAAATTGTACGGAGAGACCATGATTTGCCATAGCGGGGCATATGTAGGCTCCAGCAATAAGGTGAATGTCACCACCAAGCTATCAATCTCCGGATTGACAGGGGGGATGGGGCTGTTTCTTCAGAAGATACAGGGGAGCGCAACCGTGTTTCTCGATACCAACGGGCAGCCCATCGCCATCCCCCTGCAATATGGCGAAACTATTGAGATTGATGAGAACCATATAATCGCCCTACTTAACATCTCTGAGGCTCAGATGCAATCCAATTGGTCGCTTGGCAACCTGTTAGGTGGCGAGGGGCTCAGCATGATGCGCGTGACAGGGCCGGGGACCGTATATCTTTCGCCGGGCAAATTTTATACGCCCGTTCAGTAGGGATTAAGGTATGGGAGCAGCTGACAGTACATTTGACATGAAGGATTACGTTGCGCCTTTGTCATCGACCCAGGCGGAAGTGCTTGAGTATCTCAAGCCCTGTCCGGGAGGCATCACATTTGTGCACGGCAAGGCAGGGTGTGGCAAGACCTGGCTCATACGGCAGATAGAATCCTCTCTGCACGGATGCCAGGTGCTCGCGCCGACTAATCTCGCTGCCTCTCTGTATAAACATGCCCGCACTATCCACTCGTTCTTCTGGGGCACTTTTGACGACCTTGATGAGGGATTCCAGGATCCGGATAATATCACGCCGCTGAAGACTCAGCAGTTCGCCTGCAGGCTGGCCGGAATCAGGATGCTTGTGATTGACGAGATCTCAATGGTGCGTTCCGACACCTTCGAGATGATGCACCGTGTATGCCAGCAGGCAAAGGGAAACAGCCTCCCTTTCGGGGGCATTTCCGTCGCTGTCGTCGGTGATTTGTTCCAGCTTCCCCCAGTGGTGAGCGACAACGCCGTGTATGAGTATCTTCTGAAGGAATACGGCGGGATATATTTTTATGACAGCCATGTCATAAAGGGCAATATCGGCAGGATAAAACTGTTTGAGCTCTCAAAATCCTACCGTCAGAAAAATGACCCGGAGTTTGTCGAGCTGCTTGATGCGTTTCGCGAGCCGATGAGCGACCGCAGGAAGGTGGAGGTTCTGGAGCGGGTCAACAAGCGCGTGACCGACTGCCTGCCTTCTGACGCGGTGTATATCGCCTCCTCGAATGAGGAGGTGAGCAAGGTCAACGCCAAGAAACTTGACGAACTCCCCGGAGAAACACTGACAAGCGAGGCGCAGTACCGGATTAGGCTCAGAGGTTCGCACGACTATGTCCAACTGGGCCACTCTGAACTGCCCTGCGACCGGGACATAGAGCCGGTGGTGCNNCCTTCCCAGTATGACGGTGTGCNTTGTTTCAAGATCGGCGCGCGGGTGATGCTGNNCAAGAGNAGCAAAAGATACNNCNACAACAACGGGGATTTCGGAGAAGTCACAGCCTTCAACGGGGATTTTTTCACAATAAGGCTCGACTCGGGTGAAACTGTAGGGTGTCCCAATCCTCTGGACAGGTACAGGGCCGGCCAGATTTCGGAGACCCGGTATGAAATGAGGTATGACGCGCGCCGGCACAAGCTGGTCCGCCAGATGCCGTACATACAGATGACAACGCAATTTCCGGTAAAGCTCGCCTACGCCTTCACCATCCACAAATCGCAGGGGCAGACCTACGATAAAGTCATCCTGGATCTCGACAGCCATATTTTCGCTCCCGGGCAGCTGTACGTGGCTCTAAGCCGCGTTAAGTCTCTGGAAGGCCTGTACCTCACCAAGAAGATAACCTATAGCGACATCATCTCAGATGACTCCATATTCATTTTCCTCAACCGCCTTCGCCTGGCAAACGGGGCCGCTGCGGAAAACATGCGCCCTTGCGTTCTCCGGAAGCCGGGAGCTTCGCAGGCCGCTGCTCCGCAGAATATTGACAATCCGAGATGCGATGACTTCATATGTTTCATCAAAGTCAATGAGCAGAATGACTCCATAAAGGATTTCCTGTGCCATACCCTTGAAAGCTACAAGGCCGTATTCGCCCTCGACAGCCTGGACATGGCCTTTGAGGAACTGATAAAAGTCATTGACCTTATAAACGGGGCATACATCACTGACAGATATGACACCATGCTGCGGGCAATGCATGCCAAACAGCACACAAAGGAGGATTGCCGCTACAACCTGAACGCCATCTTTGAAATCTACACCGATGTCATCAGGTCCCCCCGTCAGCAGATGACAACAGACAATAAATTCCTGCCCAAAAACTAAATAACTGCAAAACTAAACAACCACAAAACCAAATCAAACAACCTCAAAAAACTATGCGCAGACTGCCAATATACTTTCTCGTAGACGTATCCGAGTCAATGGTTGGAACACCCATTGAGCAGGTGCAGGAGGGTATGCGAACGATTATTCAGAATCTTCGCGTTGACCCCTACGCTCTCGAAACGGTTTTCGTCTCCATCATCGCTTTCGCAGGAAAAGCGAAGGTGCTTTCTCCCCTTACGGAACTTTACAAGTTCTATCCTCCGACATTTCCTATCGGAGGTGGCACATCTCTCGGTGCAGGTCTTGAAGCCCTGATGAATGACCTTGACACTTCGATTCAGAAAACCACCATGGAGCGGAAGGGAGATTGGAAGCCCATCATCTTCTTATTCACCGATGGCAATCCGACCGACAATTATCAGGCCGCCTTCCGCCGTTGGAATGAGAAATACCGCAAGCATTGCAGCCTGGTTGCCATCTCACTGGGCGACAATGTAAATGTGCTGACTCTCGCGCAGATCACAAACGATATTCTTCTTTTGAAAGAGACGGATGCGGAGTCCTTCAGCAAATTCTTCAAATGGGTGACTGCCTCAATCAAGACCACCAGCATGTCGGTGAGCGAGCAGAGCACCGATGAGGTCAAGCTCGCTCCGACAACCGGCATTAACCTTGAAAAGGTGAATCCAAATGAACACAAAGGCACTGTTGATGAGAACTTCGCAGTCCTTCATGGTCGCTGCCAGACCACAAAGAAGGACTATCTGGTGAAATATGCCCGGCGCGCAGGGGATTTTCCCGGCCGCGAAGAGTTTGCCTCCACGACATTCAGACTGGTCGGCGCCTACCCGATAGATAAGGAATCTTACGCGGCCTTGTCTGTCGGCGAGAGATCAAGAATCAACACGATGGAACTCACCGGAGTCCCGGCATGCCCTTGCTGCGGCAATCAGCTTGGCGTTGTGGTTTGTGAATGCGGAGGCATATTCTGCGTCGGCGAACAGAGCCATAATGAATGTCCTTGGTGCGGCATGAAGGGTGAGTTAGGCAGCGGAGGCCCCGGAGGCATGGACATCACACGTGGCTTAGGTTAAAAACACAATAACATGGACAGACATCAGCGTATCGCCGCCGGAAACAACCGGACCGTCACACGCCTTAACGGGGCTGCGCGTGCCCTCGACAAGGCTATGCGGAGAGCGGGCATACCTCAATCAGACAAGGAAGCATTCCTTGACTGGTCAGTGGCCCGGTTATGGAAAACATTCAAAGAAGAACGCATGAATCAAAGACTTATAATAGAAAACGAGATAAGAAGCCTCGGGCTGCGCTTTCCCAACGGGACAGTTAAAAAAGAATACTGCGCGTCATTTGAGCTCCCCTTGGATAAAATTTCCAATGTGGAGTTAGCCGGGGCTGAGGAATTGGGTCTCATGCTTGTCGCAGGTGAGGATGGCAAATTTGCACTCTGTGGCAAACCTAAAGAGGCAGGCGACTTCACCCTCACACTCAAATACCGTACCGTGAAAGGTGAAGAACCTTCGGAGTTAAAAATCCCGGTTGCCTTTAACCCTGATCCAAGAGAACTTTGGCGTAACATTCCTACTGATAGAAATATCAAGTATTATAAGGAAGACCAAGATAAAGAATATGTCAAGGTAGATGCCGATGAAGACGGCAAGCCAAAGAAAGATATTGTCGCCGCAAGTCAACGTGGGCGTAGTCACGCTCAGGAAGGAAAGGCACGTGATGACCATTTCAAACTCCTTCATTGCAAGGATTCAGATTGGTATGTCATTGCGGTGGCAGATGGAGCAGGCTCTGCAAAGTATTCGCGTAAGGGTTCGGAAGTCGCTTGTGAAACTGTGGTGGAACACTGCAACAGTCTTCTGGCGAACAATGAGGCTTTTGAAGAGGCTATACGCGCATACGGGGCGGATCTCACAAATGTTGAGAATCGTAATGCTGTCACCCGTTTTGTCTATGATATTGTGTTCAAGGGCGCTGTGAAGGCGCATGAGGCCGTAAATCGCCTCGCATCTCTCGATGACAACGACAGGGTCAAGGATTTCAACACGACATTGATGTTTGCCATCTGCAAGAAATATAACTTTGGATGGTTTATCGCATCCTTTTGGGTTGGTGACGGTGCCATGTGCCTTTTCGATGAGAAACACAAGNCNGCCAANCTGCTNGNTGTCCCTGACGAAGGTGAGTTCTCAGGTCAGACCCGTTTCCTGACGATGCCCGGCATCTTCCGCGAGCATGATGCCGTTTCAAAACGTCTCAAAATGGCAATCGTCCCTGATTTCACTGCGTTGTTCCTGATGACCGATGGTGTTTCAGACCCGATGTTTGAGACCGATAAGAATCTCAACGANTATGCCAAATGGGAAGAATTCTGGAACAANCTGAAGAANGGCTTCCCCGATGATGAAATCGGAGGCGTTGANCTCACNGATGACAANGAAGCGGCGCAAGACCANCTTNTNGGNTGGCTTGACTTCTGGAGTCCCGGAAATCANGATGACCGCACAATAGCTATNCTNTACTGAATCTCNATGGCCTAAAAACGGATACAATGGCAAATACCATTAAATTAACAGCTGCTGACGGCACTCCTGTGGAGTTCGTAGACGAGGTCATCGGCAGCGGCGCGATGAAGGATGTGTATTTCAGTCCCGATAAAAGTTATGTGGTCGGCTTCTTCCGCCAGCCGCAGGATGCCAATGCGAAAGACCGTCTGCAAAATATTGTGGGCAAGTACCGGGAAAAGATATTCGGCCAGATCGGCGGAGACTACTGGGAGAACCTTTTCTGCTGGCCCACCAAACTGGTTGAGTGGAACGGAAAGCTCGGAATCGTGTGTCCCGCCTACCAAAAACATTTCTTTTTCAAGGACGGGATGTTCAAGGGAAAGGAGAAGGAGGGCAAATGGTTTGCCTCGGCCAAGCTGCGCAACAAGTTTCTGTCTCCGGCCCAGAAAGGCACATGGCTTACCCACTACCACATGTGCCTTCAGATAGCCCGCGCCGTGCGCCGTCTGCACGCCGCCGGCCTGGCACATTCCGATTTGTCATACAAAAATGTGCTTGTGGACCCCGAAAGCGGCAGGGCGGCTGTCATCGACTGCGACGGCCTTGTCGTGCCCGGCAAATACCCCCCTGATGTAGTCGGCACCCCTGACTTCATCGCTCCCGAAGTGCTGCAGACCCGCTCACTGAAAGTCGGCGACCCCGCCAAGAAGTTGCCCAGCATACAGACCGACCGCCATGCCTTAGCAGTATTGATCTACATGTATCTGCTCAACCGTCACCCCCTCAGAGGCGGCAAGGTCAACGACCTCGACTCCGCGAGGGATGAGGAGCTGTCAATGGGCGAGAAGGCCCTGTTCGTGGAGCATCCTTCCGACACGAGCAACCGTCCCAAGATTCAGAACATGGCGCCCTCGGAACTGCCCCAGGGGGATGTGACGAAACGGCCCTATACGATTTGCGGCCCCTATCTGACGGAGCTTTTCAACCGCGCCTTCATCGACGGGCTTCATGATCCCTCGAAGAGACCCACCGCTGACGAGTGGGAAAATGCCCTTGTAAAGACTACAGACCTCATGCAGCCGTGCCAGAATCCCGGCTGCGAGGCACATTGGTTTGTCTTTGATAACTCAACCAAACCAAAATGTCCCTTCTGTGGTACTGAATATCATGGCCAGCTTCCGGTTCTCAACCTTTACTATTCCCCCTCTCATGGGAAGTTCCTGCCGGAGAATTACCGGCTGATGGTGTATGACAAGCAGTCGCTTTACATGTGGCATGTCANCCNTTTCATCANTCCTAATGANCGTACCAAANCTGAGGATAAGAAACCTGTCGGAGATTTCCATTTCCATAACGGCAAGTGGATACTCATCAACCGGCGACTGCCGGACATGTGGGATGTCACTCAGCAGCCCAAGCGCCAGATAAAAGTAGGTGAATTTGTGGAGTTGACCGAGGGGCGGAAAATCCTCCTGTCGGGAGAGGATGGCGGGCGTCTGATCGTAGTGCAGCTTGTGTCAAACTGATAAGCGGAAGATATGGGAAAATGCAGATATTGCGGGCGTGAGGCCGGATTGTTCCATAGCAAGCATGCCGAATGCGAGCAGCTCCATCTCAATGGGCTTGCACGCATCCGGAGCATAGTGGCCGGATGTTTTGAGCGCAAGGAGGATTTTTATCTTTATCAGGCAGAAATTCAGAAACTGTGCCGGGATGCCCATCTATCCGATGAGGATACACGCGGCTTATACTGCGAATCATTCGATGCCGCAATTGAGCGGTATCTTGATGATGGGGTCATAGACCGGAGCGAGGAGCAATGCGTAGCCCGCTTCATGCAGTTCACCGGGCTGCCCCAGCAGGCGCTCAATGCCAACAAATCCCTGGAAAAGGTGGTGCAGTCCGGCGTGCTTCAGGAGTTGCTCAACGGCCGGGTGCCCTCGCCGCGCATCACAATTTCCGGAAGTTTCCCTTTTATGCTTGACCGCAGTGAGAAGCTGCTGTGGCTGTTCCGCGATGTGACGCTGCTGATGCAGAAGGTGCGTCGGGAGACAGTGGGGAGAACACGCGGGGTCAGCGTGCGGATTTGCCGGGGCGTCTACTATCGCACCGGAGGGTTCAGGGGGAGGCCGGTCGAGACCACCTACATGCAGCGCATAGGGANCGGGAGCGTATGCCTGACAGACAAGCACCTCTATTTTCATTGCCCGGAGAAGACCCTGAAGATACCATTCTCCAAAATCCTGTCGCTGGATGCGTACTCCAACGGATTGGGAGTCCAGAAAGACGGAGCCAACGACAGGCCGATGTTTTTCGAGAACCTTGACAGCTGGTTCTGCTATAACGCGATATCCAATCTTAAATAATCCCTGAGAACATGCAGAGAGCCCATAAAATAGCCATAGCCCGCATATTTGCCGACCTCATCAAGGCTGACCGTATCATTGACACCGGCGAGATGGAGTGCTGGGAGAGGGTGTGCGCCAAATATGCCATAGACAAAGAGATTGAGACCGAGGCGCAGTACATCTCCTTCTCCGATGCGCTGGAGTCGATATGCAGCTCCGGAGTGCAGGGCCTTAAAGAGGACCTGCTGGGCGACTGCCGTTCCATGACCGTCAGCGACGGATTCTGCGCCCACTCCGAGGCATTGATAATGATCGCGCTGATTNTGATGCTTGACTCCGAGCATNCTTTCCGTGTGGAGNNCTTCTCCATANCCAAGGCAAGTTTCAACATTGACATCGCCACTGCCCTGTATGNNGAGAGTGAGTATGACGCTCCGACCAACCGGGCCATAAAGGATAATTACCGGACCATCTTCAAAGAGTTGCAGCTGGCGGGGTTCCACTTCGTGTATCCCCCCAAGATTATAGAGCACTACCGGGAGACTGACCCCGGGCTGTTCCATAAGATACTGTCGTTTCTTGCCCCGTCAATGAGTGCCTCCGGAATAGAAAACGCCTACAAATCCCTGATGAAGATGACCACGGGCGTATTCTGCAAGGACTTGCTCTGCAACAAATGCGGCATTACCGATTTGCGCAACACCTATCCCTCCTTGCTCATCAAGATCGGCAACAGCTTCGTGGGCGAGGACGCATACGCCAACTATCTCAAGATAGAGGTTGACGAGGATATTGTGTGCGCAGTCCAGGCCTTCATAGACCGTTTCTGCGGGATGTTGAGAAGCGACGTGTATGTGGTCAACACATCAGAAGAGCGTGACAGCCAGTTTCATTTCCACGGATTTTACAAGCAGCTGCTTGACATCTTCCTGATACGCAAGAATATCAGAAGCCATATCGTGATTGACCCCTATAAGGAGGAGATTTTCTTTCCCGATATAGACGCCAAAGCGACGGGGCTTCACCGCAGGGAGAAAGTCTTGTACGCATTGCTGCTCTGCAGCGGCCCAGAGGGGCTGAACTTCAATCTGCCCCGCACGCCCGACGCCCTCGCAAAATACAACAAGCGCATAGCGAAGACCCGCGAGAAGTACAAGGCGATTTATTCAATGTTTGGCGGAGAGGGGGAGGGAGCGCCGGACTTAGGGGAGCCGACCATACGACGTCCCATCTTCGCCTGCCTGAAACGCTCCCTGAAGAACCTGCCCTCCCTTTACAACCCCGAAGACTACAACATCACCAAAAGCCGTGACGGCCTCTTCACCGTCAACGTCGATGAAAGCCTGATATACGTCCGGGAATTAGGAGCAGACGACCCCGTCCCCCTGAAATCCTCCACCCTCTACCGCCGCTTCCGCGACGCATAACGGATTGGCAGGGCTTGCAAAACGTAGATGAGAAGAAAGGTAGCTTATGCTATCGTCAAAGTGTTATCCTTTGTCCTCAGCCGTATCAATTAGTATTTGTTAACACTAAAAAAACATAGGAGAAATTTACGTTCTATTGGAATAATTTTATTAACTTTACAATCGAAATGAATTCCTGAATCAGGAGAATAATTGGAGGTATACAACTACAGACAACGGTGTTGGATTCGGTGTCAACTCCACGTATTTCTTCACGGACATTAGGATTGATTACAGGTAATAAGATTGAAGAAATTCTAAATAACAATATTCTAAATTTTCATTATATTATGGAAATCTCTCAAAAAGAACAACGGCTACGCCATAGAGTTGGTACAGATAGACTAATAGGATGCTATGTGATAGATTCCAAAGGGTCCAGTTGGTTTGCAGATATAAGAGGCGAACAGGGTAATACTGTGGCTATTGACGGAAATGAAGTGACTAAAATTGCATACGAGGGCACACCACTGAAGTCCGGAGTGTTTTATTCATTTGCTTGGCACTTAGAAGAAAATAACGTAGTTATAGATGGTAAGCCTGAAGTTGTAAAGAATGATGAGTTCTTACAAAAGCTATTCGAGGCCAAGCTAAGTTTGAATGGCAGTAATCTTGAAATGGCTAACAATTTCCAAAGGACAATTTTTGATGAAGTTACCGGATCGCAGCATACGTATATTTATGAACTCCTTCAAAACGCGAATGATTATCCATTTGATGATAATAAAGTTAGGGTCAATTTCATCATCACCGACAATTATTTATTCTTCACGCACACTGGTGCTCCATTTAATCTAAGAAACGTTGTTGGCATTACTTCTATCAATCAAGGAGAAAAGAAGAAGAATGTTGAAACCATCGGTTATAAAGGTATCGGCTTTAAAACGGTGTTTGTAAACAATGAATATGTATATCTCCGCTCTGGGGACTGGAGTTTTAGATTCGATAAACAGTTCTCGGAGGAACAGTTTGCAGGAGAATGCCCATGGTCTCTAATGCCGATTCCGACCAAAAAGACAGAAGTTGACGATGAAGTCAACAGTACTTTGTCATCTTTAAGCGAAGAAATGCGTGTGCAGTTTGCCATGCGACATAAATCGGATGCAAGAGCTAATCTTCCGCAGCTGGATAAAGTTTTCACCGATAACCAAATCTTATTATTCATCCCACATGTTGGCAGTGTAGATGTATATGATGGGGAAAAAAGAATTTATCATGTTGATAAAGATGATTCGAAATGGATTGTCTCTGATTTCCACTATCCAGTACCTCAGCAACTAAGGAGATGGGTAGAAGCTAATATTGACAATGGAAGTAAAGTCCCTGAAAAATTCAAGGATATTGCTAATGTTAGAATTTCCTTTGCTGTCGGACGAGATGGTACAAATATCGTACCGGTGGAAAATGCGCGAGTATATAACTACCTTCCTACAGAATTGAGACTCGGTTTTGGATTCCTCATAAATGCAGACTTTATTCCTAATGGATCCAGAAGTGGTCTTCACGATGTAGAATGGAACAACCATATCATGAGGCAAGCTGGAATCTATTTTGCTGAATGGTGGGCTTCCTTTATGAAACAAGAAGGTGTATATGACTTAAATTCTATTTTTGATCTCTTGCCGAGTTTCACCAGCAATGACTCTTACGGGAAGCTCTTCTTAGATGGATTCTTTGAGAGGATACAACAGATACCTTGTATTCCGACCAAAAGAAACGGTGCCTATAAAGTGTGCAGAATCAATGAAATTCTTCAGGATAGAATTGATTTTTTCACTCAGCCTGAGACTATAATTTCTGATGAAGATTTCTATTCGTTTTATAAGACAAATTTATATTTACCTCTCGATGGTATAAGAAATAATCCGAATTATAAACGGCTAATAGACAAATTTGGTCCCCATGACAAGAAATTTAATGTCATGGGGTTGGAACGTCTTGTCAATAATTCGCAGTTCTCAAAATGGTTAGAAATACCGGAAAATAACATTCGGTTTAATGGTTTTCTGATCTCCTCCACCTTCATTCAAGAACTGAGTTCAAGAGCCTTGTTCATTCGGAATGATGGTCATCTCGGAATTGCAGCTCAGTTGTATGAAAGTATCGATCAATATAAAGCAGATCTTGACTTCCTTGAAGATTTCTTGCCACATTTGCATGAGACAGTTCGTAGGGGATTATCAAGCTATAAGAACTGGGATAGTTTTGCAAAAACCTTTAAGCCATTTGATGCCAATAATTTTGCCCGGATGATTCTTGAAAATTTTGGCAAATATGGTGAGTGGTTTGAGGGATTAGAGGACAGTGTGAAATTTATCCATTTCTTGGCAACGACTTTCTATCAAGGAGGGTTGCCAGACAAGTTCCCTCTCTATAATCTTGAAGGTCAACTCGTGTCTGCCAAGTCCAATCTATATCAACATGATGATTTTGGTGATGAATTCTCACAGCATGTATGGATTAAATCCGATTGGCTGCAGTTTATACATGAATCATATCTTAAAAGAGACAAGGAAAGAGTATCCAAATTTTTTGAGTCCAGAAAGATAGGTTATTTAACCCCACAAAAAACCTATGTTGGATTTATAAATGACAGTAGCAGGATCCCTTATATCGCAGAAGCTATTAAAGATAAAAGAGCTTCTGTTGATTTCTATCGGTATCTATGGGACATTCAAGAACACACGCCAATCTTTTCCCCTGAGATGCGAAGCGCATATACTATCCTTGCAACGGATGGAAATACAGAAGATTGGATTCCAATTGATCAGACTATCTTCAAGAAGGATGAGGATTGGGAAGAGATTAAATGTGTGTCTTGGATGCCCGAAGGTCGATGCTGGGCACTTAAGGATTTATATTATGAAGGCCTTGACCTCAGTTCAAGTGAGAAATTTCAGTCTTATCTTGCTATAAAACAGATAGTACAAGCTTTCTCTGTGCCAGGGTTATTTTACCATTTCTCAAAAAATAAATGCTTTTCTGAAGTATTTGACAAGATTATTACGGTTGACATAAGCCGGGATTTCATGAGGTTCCTTTGGGAGTATAAAAATGATACCTACAAATACATGCAAAAGGGAGATATCTCAGGGTTGCCTATCGCAACACTTGGCACTGAGGATCTAACACCCTTGTCTGACTTTGATGAGTATCTCTTTATTCCGAACAATGAGTTAATGAGTCTCTATGAACAAAGATGGTTTGACAAAAGTTCCATTACTATAATTTCCAAGGCTTATGATGAACTGTTCGAGAGTGGAGACCAGCGATCTTTCTTTTCTATACTTGGAATAAAACGATTCAAGTTGATTCCTTTTGTTAAGGAAAGCATTCTTGCCAATTTGGATTCTATTAGAGAGCGAATCAGGGAGAAAGATAGTAATCTGTCTTTCCATAGATTTATTGCATCTATTCATGCAGAACTTTCTGAGAAGGAAACTGAACCATTAAAGTCACTGCCGATATTCATCTCCTCCTCAAAGAATGCTGACGGAATAGTTGTTGAAAGGTCAGATGATCATTATCTCCCTTCATCTTTCCTTTCCGATATTATCTCATTGGATATCGTACCCATTGAAATAATGGATTCGATTCATCCAGATTATTTTCAAACACCTGATGATGAGAAATATCTTGACACGAAACTTGGAAACGTCCGAATTGACCTTGAAGGTTTTCTTACATATTTAATTAAATGTCAAGATGAGGTATGTNAATACATAAGTGACGANAAGAGAAACATCTATTTTTGGAAATGGATGTTAGAAAATGTATGTGATTATCGAGAGCTTTCAAAATTAAAAGATTTTCCAATATTAAACAACGTTGGAGAACCTGAGATACCATCAGCATTATACATTTCGAATCAATATGATGATAGTAATATAGAATCATTCATAAAGAGATTTGTCTCAGGAGCCCGTTTTGTTTCATCCTGTTATAAAGAAAATTCAGTAGATTTAGACTGGAGGAAACTATTCTGTGCAATAGGTGTCAGGATATCAACAAAAGAAATCTTGTTCAAGGATGCATTACCGAACTTAAGCAGATTCAGAGATCGGTTTATTTTTCTTGAATTGGCTAAGTTTGTCTCAGACATCAAAGCCCGTATAGAGAGCAATGACAAATGGCTAATTGAACAATTAGCGCAAATGCAGTTGCAGTGTGACGATGATATCTTTCGCCATCCAAAGGACGTGATAATATCTGGTAAATATTTTGATATTGATAAAGAGACTTATCCGGATATTAAAATCAAGAACCTCGTGTCACCTATCTATATTGAAGATTGCGGAGAAAATCACAATCTAAGAAGACAAGTTGTCGAGTTAATGAAGTGTATCGNTGATACGNTTNANTGCGGGNGTGAGAACTCAACCCAACTAAGAAATAAGAAATTGGAGTATTTTGCATATAATCAGCAACAATATTCCGGCGATGCAAGTCACTTGAATATCATTATCGAGTTAGCGAGCGACTACCACAACGATAGTGTTGGTATCCCGGAGCTATTAAAAAGCCTCCCCCCAATTCAACTTATGAATCAAAGTGGGAAATTGTGTGCGCCAGAATCTTTATATTTTGGAAAATCTTATTCCCCACACTGTGATTTTGAAGGTAACGGAATAACAGAGCTTACTTATGTCTCAGATGCCTATAATAATGGAACAATAAACTGTTATAGGTTATTCCAATCCTTAGGTGTCCATGACTCATTCACCGAACAGAATCTTTCGTTATTGTGTAATGAGGAATTTGCTGGTTATTTTTGGACAGAATATGCCGTCAAGCATGAAAGGGAATNGATCTCCTTCTGTGNCTACGAANATTTATTTAGGGTTCGTTGCATACCATCTTTCGGTGGCGTTAAGAGACCTTGTGACCTTTATCATGTCGNTAACNCNCGTCTCAATCAGATTATCGAACAANTTCCTGATGGNAANGANAANCANCCNCGNATTCANCTACCTANNTGGCTTGATGTCGGTCTACGCAAAAGNCTTTATATNGNTGACTGNTTGGAGTATCTNAAAATTGAGACNCTTNANTNTCGTNAAGATGTNATGGGATGGNTGTGNGATACTCCNGATGATGTNATTAATTCNCATCGTCANGAAATATCAAATTTTNTNNANGNNGCNNCNTGGTACACCAGCAAAAAGACNTGGNNNCCTTTACNNNATCTNGTNGCNNTGGAATGGGCNGACGGAAGTAGTGCNTTGAAAGATAGNTTTGGTGGTAACGAGTATATCTGCAATCCATCNNATATGCCTGAAACAAAGATGGNATATGATAGANTNTGTAAAATCTTAAACATTAAGATTTTGACAGAAAAGGATTTTGATAAAAAGAAATCCGGCCATTGCTATCTAGATGAGAAAGCTCGTTATGAGATTGACAAACGTTTACTTTACATTGCATATAAAATAGATAAGAAGGACTGGAAAAATCTATACAAGGAGTTTCATAAACAACTCTTTGATACGGATATGCAACAATGTGAACAAATTCTTTATTATTATAATAAAGATATAAATTCGGATGACATTTACTCTTATATTGATAATCCGGATGTCCTTTGGTATGTAGGCAAATGGGATGGAAAGCGTTTTGACAAGGTATTGGAATGGATTCTAAATACATTCCAACTTAAAAAGTACAACCTTACGAAATCTTCTCTGGAGAAAATGTTTGAGATGAGCGTAAACAAGTATCTTCTCAAATATGAAGCTGCAGCTATGCCCGAAGAGTTCCTTTCAATGCTTGATGAAGCAGATAAGGTAGGAGTAGGTATAGATACAAATGCCAATTATCAGGAAGGTGTGGGAGAAGAGTATGAAGCTAAACTTTCAGATACTCATATAAAGGAAGGAGAGGCTGATTATAATTCTCGCAAATCCTCCCCATCATCATCTTCATCCAGCCATAAGGTGGATTCTCCAGAGGAACCTGTTGAAGAGGATTACTCAACTCACACAAGAGCCAATCATTCAGCCGAAAGGGAGCAGATGGGTTCAAAAGAAAGACAGGGAACTCAGCCCAAAAATCACACATCAAGGAATCAAAATAAAACTCGTCCGACATCTTCATCTGCTTATGGTGCCTCAGAGAGCACCGGTCAATCTGCCAATGCTGATATCTCCCTTGAAGAGAGAATGGAGAAGAAGTGGGAAAGCCAAAGAAGGAAAGGGATTTCTAAACCAAAAAGTGCTGCCTTTTATCCTAAGGAGGAAGTAACGGATATTGATTTAAAAGGGAAATCCGAAAATAAATCCGAAAATCCGAATTTCTTTTCCGGGCGTTCTTGGACTGCCAGTGCGCAATCCTCATACAATAGTGCAGGGAATAAATCCGCTGAAGCCATCCANCGTCATCANACAGAAGCAGAAAATTATGCGGAANAGGCGAAGGAACAGTATAATCTGTTTGACATATTTCAGCAGGNTAAACCTTATTCTTTCAAGTGGTTTAAGTATNTGATGGAACTTCNATTTCAGGAAAAGGATAAGCACCTGCNGGCTCCTGTTCAAATAGATTTTCATGATTGGACTACGATTGACAATGAGCAAAAGGTGTTGAGAATTATAAGTCCTTCCAGAAACATTCCTAAGTGGTTGGAGGATGCCCAAGATGTAACTGTTACACTCCTTGGAACTTCTTCCAAGCGACTTAGCTGTGCAATTACTTCTGTTGATGGAGAAGGGATAGAACTTCTGATAAATCCCGACGACCTGACACAAATTAATGATGCAGACAAAATCCGCGTCAATGCCCAGAATCATACTAATTTTATAGATTCTCTTCAGACTAGTTTTCTTGATTTAAATTTCGAGGATGACTATCAGCTCGATGAAAATCTTCCTGAGGACATTAAATTTATATATGGACCTCCGGGTACGGGTAAGACCACTCGTCTTGTTGAAATACTATGTGAAATAGTTAAAAAGAATCATTCAGGAAATCTGAATATACTAATACTAACCCCAACAAATAAGGCCGCTGATGTTATTGCTGAAAAAATGTATGACGATACAGTCTGTCATGACTCGACAATAAGGTTCGGTTACACAGACTGTGCAAAATTGATGGGCGGTGAGTCTATTTGTTTCCAGAACAGAGATACAATGTGCCTTGAAGACCGAGACATTAACATGATGGTAACTACCATCGCTCGGTATGCCTATGACACGATTCAACCTGATGGCACTCCAATCAGTGACATAAAATGGGATTATATCATCGTAGATGAGGCATCAATGATAGACATTGTACCGATCACATATCTGTTGCATAAAGGAATAGGTGCGCATTTCATTATAGCAGGAGATCCTAAACAGATTACGCCTATACCGCAACATAATATGCCAGCCTATAATATCTACAATATGGTTGGGCTTGATAACTTCAAGGATGCTTTAGGTGGAAACGTCAGATATCCAGTTGAGGGTCTTACTATTCAACATCGCTCCATTCCTGAAATTGGCAGTCTTGTCAGTGACTTCTGCTATCAGGGATTGGTTAAAAACGATGCAAAACGGGTAATCCCGAAACCATTGGAATTAGACGGTATGCGTATAAAACATATAAACTTCCTCGGATTCAAAGTGCAAGAGATGGATTTGCTCTATGAGCTGACCCAAATTAATGAATCCGCTTTTCATCTGTATTCCGCTATATTTGCATATAATATGGTCAAGTATATTGTTGAACAAATCGGAAGGAAGTATGATATACCATATTCAATAGGTATCGTATGTCCCTACAAGGCACAGGCAGAAGCTATTCAACAAATGTTGGAGAATAGACCGTTGGATAATGACCAATGTAAGATAGTATGTGGTACGGTACACAAGTTCCAGGGGGACGAGTGCGATATCATGTTGCTTGTTTTGAATCCTCCCCACAAAACGTTTAGCGGATCTCATATCAATAATGAAAATATTATCAATGTTGCTATGAGTCGCGCCCGTGACTATCTCTTCTTCCTTATGCCCGAGAAGGAAGAAGATGGCTATCAGATTAAAGACCGTCTTGGTTCTATTATAGATATACAAGATAGGACTATTCAATTCTGTGGCGATGTGGAAAAAATTATTTTTGGTAATCCAAACTATATCTACGAGAACACAAGTATTCAATGCCACCAATCGGTCAATGTATTCTATGACACCCGGGCAAAATATGAGATACGTTTGAGTGATACGGCTCTTGATATTCAAATAAATGATTGATAAATAATGACACACCAGGAATACATAGCCACATTCCATTCTCTCATCACACATTCGGAGAATGAAGTCGTGGAGTTCAAGAAAGCTGAGCGTAATTTCG
>WFLX010020936.1_pt1 | contig 28226 bp, 24 predicted proteins | sample 4967041 | NCBI WGS metagenome assembly WFLX01 (sample SAMN12857096, study PRJNA449069) | gut metagenome | isolation source: stool from male and female vole | host: Microtus ochrogaster | place: USA:Florida | collected 2017
CCGTGAGGTAAGGGTGAAAAGGTGGGGTAAGAGCCCACCGGCGGCCATGGCGACATGGCCGGCCGCACAACCTATGGGTTGCAAGGCCAAGTATACCGGCATTCAAGGGCTGCTCGTCCATTGCCGGGGGGTAGGCTGCTAAAGCCGTATGGCAACATGCGGCGTAGATAAATGACGGAACGGCCGCAATGGCCCCGCCCCGCGGGAAGTGTTGCGCCGACATAACCCGGCTTACAGTCCGGCTGCTCCTTTTTTTCATAACCACGCAAGCACCATCCCCTACCTGAAATGGACGAAATATTGAAATACTTCCCCGAACTCACTCCCCTGCAGAGGGAGCGCTTCGAGGCTATCGGGCCGCTTTACCGCGAGTGGAACGAGAAAATCAACGTCGTATCACGCAAGGATATCGACAATATCTATCTCCACCACATACTCCACTCCCTCGCCATAGCCAAATTTATCACTCCGGCGGAGGGCACTACCTTTCTCGACATGGGCACCGGAGGCGGATTTCCCGGCATACCGCTCGCCATCATGTGGCCCGACTGCCGCTTCCACCTCATNGACCGCATAGGCAAGAAAATCAAGGTGGCGAGCAGCATNGCGGCAGAGATAGGGCTCACAAACGTCACATTTCAGCATGGCGACATCGGCGAGTGTCACGAAAAGTTTGATTTNGTGGTGAGCCGCGCNGTGATGCGCCTCGATGAGCTCGTGAAGCTCGTGCGCCGCAATATTTCTCCGCGCGGATTCAACGCTTTTCCCAATGGATTGTTATGCTTGAAAGGGGGCGACCTATCGGGCGAAGTGGCCGGTGTAAACCGACCGGTTGTCGAGGTACCGCTCTCCGACTGGTTCAGCGAAGAGTTTTTCGCCACCAAACAACTAATCTATGTGGAATTATGAGCATGAAAATCCATAAATTCGAGTTCAATCTCTTCGGAGTGAACACTTATCTGGTGTGGGATGANGCCACGCTCGAAACCGCCGTTATCGATCCCGGCATGTCGAATCCCGAGGAGTGTCAGGAGTTCGCGCAGTTCGTTGAGAGAAATTCTCTTCAGGTCACACGCCTGATAAATACTCACCTCCATATCGACCACACTCTGGGCAACGACTATGTGGAGGACCGCTACGGAGTAGGGCTCACCGCCCATCCGGCCGACGGCTTCCTCGGCACCAACCGCGAGGCTCAGGCCCAGATGTTTCATCTGCGCGGAGTCACCGTTTCGCCGCTCAACATAGCTGTGGAGGTGAAGCAGGGCGACAACATCTATCTCGGCACCTCCAAACTTGAAGTGCTCGAGGTTCCCGGCCACTCCCCCGGCTCCATAGCCCTCTATTCGAGCGCCGACGGCTTCGTTTTCACCGGCGATGCCCTATTCTATGGCAGCATAGGCCGAACCGACCTGCCGGGTGGTAGCCATCCGCAGCTCATAGGGTCTATCCGCTCGCAACTGCTGTCGCTTCCCGCCGCCACTGTGGTCTATCCGGGTCACGGCCCGTCGACCACCATCGGTCAGGAGATGAAAATCAACCCTTATCTGTAAAGAGGTCTATCTCGTCGAAATCTATCGGCGCGCCGCTCTCGAGCACTCTCTTGATGGCGCGCAGATTGGTGTGCAGGCTCTGGTTGGCGAGCATCAGCGAGTAGGTGTTGATATCGCTCACGGTTGCCTCGGAGAGAATACGGTTTATCTCTTCAAGGAGTCCCTTCGTATCGTTCACGCGCAAGCGTGAGAGCACATACACGTAGGGCACGGAAGGCTCATACTCCCAGTTGGGCATCCGTTCCTCGCCATACTCCGAATTGAAGAGCGCGATCGCCTCGGCATATCGGTGACCTCGGTAGAGCATCTCCATAATCAGGTCCATGGGGCGCATGCCGGTGTTGTCGCCCATCGCGGTCAGATAGGTGGCGGCGGCTCCGAAGCGACCCTCGGCTGAGAAGGAGCGGGCCTCTTTCACCCACTCGTTGAGCGCAGCCATCTCATCATCACCGGTACGGGCAAACAGCGGAGCGAGAATCTCGCGGCGCACCATGCCGTCGCTTATCTCAAGCATCAGGAGCAAAATGGAGCGGTCGTCGGGAAATAGAAGCCTGAAACGCTCCAGAGCCTCGAGGGCTTCCATCGTGTANCCTCTCGACCAGAGNGCCACAGCTTTGCCCCTCACTATCGACGCATTGTCGGGCTCCAGATGGCGCGCCTGCTCTATGAGCGCCAGCGCCTCCTGCAGCGGATGGTTCAGCTCAAGGAGAGCGTCGGCCTTAAGCATCAGCGCTCTCGGCGCATCAGGATTCACAGCCAGAGCGTAGTCTATGGATATGAGAGCTTTCTCGTAGTCCTTTTCAAGAGCGCCGTTGAGCCGCGCAAGCAACTCCCAGAAGTCGGAATTGAATGGCTCAAGCATGGTGAGCTCCTCGGCGAGAGCTATCGCATTGGGGGTNTCGCCGCGTTGCTCAGCCTCGTTGACAAGCTCATAGATAAATGTCTGCGGGTAGGAGGTCTTTGCCGTAATCTTTTTTTTCGAGGCGATAAGCCACTCGTAGCAGTCGAGCTCCACGGCCACTTCCACGAGGTCAATCAGCCACTCATCCTCAAAATCGGTCACCGAGTCGACTATCCTGTCGAGCTCGCGGATAGCCTCAGCNTTCTCCGGACGGTCGATATAGAGCAGCAGCAGATTGCGCATCACCGACCCCTCGGGCAGACTCTCTGCCATAGCCCGGGCGGCNGCAGTGTGACCGAGGTCATAGTGATGCCACGCTTTCCGCTCCAGCAGGGGCACGCTTCCGGGATAGAGCCGCGAAGCAAGCAGCAACACCTCCATCTTGGCATAGTCATCGTGCATGTCTGACGCGTAGTCAAACACCTCTATCAGATCGTCTTCGTCAAAAAACATCGTCGACCCGTCTCTCGCATTCTCAGCGAGAAACCTCTCATAGAGTTCGCGACGTTCGTCCCTCTCCTCTGCCATTTATTTCTTCTGAGCCTTCTCCCAGCTGTCTTTAAGGGCGATAGTGCGGTTAAACACCAGTGCGTCGGGCTTAGAATCGGGGTCGGGGGTGAAATAACCTATGCGCTGGAACTGGAACGGACGGCCCACTTCGGCATTCTCGGCCAGGAACGGCTCGAGCTTCACACCCTCTACCACTTTGAGCGAGTCGGGGTTGAGCAGCTCGCGGAANTCGCGGTCGGTCTCGGCGGCCGGGTTCTCCACATTGAAGAGTCGGTCATAGAGCCTTACGGTAGCGTCTACGGCATGGGGAGCCGACACCCAGTGGAGCGTACCCTTCACCTTGCGCATGCTGCCGGGCAGCCCGCTGCGGGTTTCGGGGTCGTAGGTGCAGTAGATTTCCTCGATNTTGCCGTCGGCATCTTTCTTCACCCCGGTGCATTTCACTATATATGCACCCTTGAGGCGAACCTCGCCTTCGGGCGCGAGACGGAAGAACTTCTTGGGAGGATTCTCCATGAAGTCCTCACGCTCTATATATATTTCGCGGCTGAAAGGCATCTTGTGGGTGCCTGCATCGGGCTGCTCGGGATTGTTCTCCATCTCCACCATCTCCACCTGTCCTTCGGGATAGTTGGTGATGATGACCTTCACCGGATTCATTACGGCCATGCCNCGGGTAGCTACGGCGTTGAGGTCGTCGCGCACGGCATGCTCCAGCAGCGACACGCTGTTGAGAGCCTCATACTTCGTATAGCCGATTTTGTCGACGAAATTGCGGATGGAGCGCGGGGTGAAACCGCGGCGGCGCATACCGGAGATAGTCGGCATGCGGGGATCGTCCCAACCGGCCACGAGTCCCTCCTTCACGAGCTGGAGCAGCTTGCGCTTGCTCATCACGGTGTAGGTGAGGTTGAGGCGGTTGAACTCTATCTGGCGCGGGCAGTAAGAATCGTCGGCAAGCTCCTTGACGAAGTACTCGTAGAGCGGACGGTGAACCACAAACTCCAGAGTGCATATCGAGTGGGTCACACCCTCGAAATAGTCGCTCTGGCCGTGGGCGAAGTCATACATCGGATAGACTTTCCACTTCGTACCGGTGCGGTGGTGGGGAGTCTTGATGATGCGATACATTATCGGGTCACGGAAATGCATATTGGGCGAAGCCATATCGATTTTCGCACGGAGCACACGTGCTCCCTCGTCAAACTCGCCGGCGTTCATCCGCTCGAAGAGGTCGAGATTCTCCTCCGGAGTGCGGTCACGGTAAGGGCTGTTCTGTCCGGGCTCGGTGGGTGTACCCTTCTGGCGGGCAATCTCCTCCGAAGTCTGGTCGTCCACATATGCCTTACCCTCCTTTATGAGTCTTACAGCCAGGTCATAGAGCTGAGGGAAGTAATCGCTCGCATAATATTCGCGGTCGCCCCAGTCGAAGCCGAGCCAGTGGATATCCTCGCGGATAGAATCCACGTATTCCACATCCTCCTTCACCGGGTTGGTATCGTCGAAGCGGAGATTGCATGTGCCTCCAAACTTCTCAGCCACGCCGAAGTCCATGCAGATGGCCTTGGCATGCCCGATATGAAGATAGCCGTTAGGCTCCGGCGGGAAACGGGTGTTGAGCCTTCCGCCATTCTTGCCGGCGGCGAGGTCGTCGGCCACTATCTGTTCTACGAAGTTGAGTCCGCGCTTTTCCTGCGTTTCCTCCTGTGCCTCAATATTTTCAGCCATCTTATGGAGAATTATTCGGTTGATAACGATAAAATTTCCTACAAAAATACACCCTTTTTGCCAAACCGCCAAACCTTCCCCCCAATTCCCACCAATTTTCCCGTCCTCTATTAATAGCCGAAGCCCGCTTTATCCAACAAGGGAAAAGCGGGCTTCGGTATGAAGGGAAGTGGGGTATCAGACGGAGGGGTCGGTCACGTCGGGGTCGTTGCCGGTCTTGGTGACGGGGGGCAGCGCCGTGGTGGGGGTGGATAGGAAGTTCTGGAGATACTTCTCGCGGAATCTCTGAAGCAGCTCCCAGAAGTTGGGCACGAAGAGTGTGCCAACCACCGCATTGACAAACATACCGAACACCACCGCCGTGCCGAGCGACACTCGGCTTGCAGCTCCCGCACCGGTGGCGAAGAGCATCGGCATAACACCGAACACGAATGCCAGCGCCGTCATCATAATCGGGCGGAATCGTATGCGGCCCGCATTCTCGGCCGATGTGCGGATATCAAGGCCCGAACGGCGGAAATCAACCGCGTATTCCACAATAAGGATTGCNTTCTTGGCCGACAGGCCGAGCAGCAGTATGATACCNATCTGGGTGTAGATATTGATGCTCTGCCCCATGAACAGACAGCCTATCACTGTGCCCAGTATCGCCGTAGGCATCGAGATTACAACCGCCACAGGGTCGGTAAGGCTTTCATATTGCGCCGCAAGCACGAGCAGAGTGATTATCACGGCGAATATCATCACCACTCCNACNGTNGTACCACCTTCGGCTTCCTGGAAGGCCTCGCCGGTCCAGGCGTAGGAGTACTCCTTGCCGAGGGCCTTCTGCACTATCTCCTCCATGGCCGCGATACCTTCCGACGAGCTTACGCCGTGGGCTGTCGTGGCTGTGAGTGATGCNGTGGTATACATATTGTAGCGGCTCACCGACGGCTCACCGAGCACCGGCTCGATGGTCATGAACGAGGAGAACGGCACCATCTCACCCTCGGAGTTGCGCACACTCAGCTTGAGCACACGGTTGACTTGCGAGCGGGCATCGCCCTCGGCTGCGAGATTCACCTGATATACGCGGCCAAACTCCGTGAAGTCGTTGATATAGCTTCCGCCCATGTAGGCCGAGAGGGTGGAGAACACATCGCTCATCATCAGNCCCTGCACCTTGATTTTGTCGCGGTCGATATTGAGCTTATATTGCGGCACTACGCCCTCATAGAGCGAGGTCACCGATTCGATGCGCGGGTCGTCCTTCGCAGCGTCGCTCACAGCNTGCAGGGCGAGCTTCATCTGCTCTGCGCCGAGGTTGTTGATGTCGAGAAGCTGCATCTGCAGGCCCGAGGTCAGACCCAGGCCGGGAATAGCCGGCGGATTGAGGCCGAAAATCACGGCCTCCTGAATGTCGGCGCAAGCCATCTCAAACTTCTTGATTACGGCGTCAACACCTTCGCCCTTCTTCTTTCGCTCGCTCCATGGCTTGAGGGTGACGAAGAGCGAACCGAGGTTGCTGCTCGAACCGCCGGCCATAAACGAGAAGCCCGATATGGCCATCACATTGTCCACTTCAGGAATGGCGAGCAGACGCTCGGTCACAGTGTTCATCACCTTGTCGGTGCGGTCAAGAGCCGCTCCGGTGGGAAGCTGCACGGAGCCCATGAAATAGCCCATGTCTTCCTGCGGCACATAAGATGTAGGCATCTTCATGAAGCCATAGAAGGCTGCGCCGGTAATCAGCACGTAGGCGGCAATAGCCACGGCCGGACGGCGCAGGAATTTGCCCACAATAGCCATGTAGACCTTGAGCGTGGCGGCAAATCCTTTATTAAACCAGCGGTAGACGAAGAAATTCGAGGGCTTAGGTTTGCGGAGGAAGAGCGCGCACATCGCCGGGGTAAAGGTAAGCGCGTTGAAGCCTGAGAAGGCGGTCGACACCGCAATGGTCAGCGCAAACTGCTTGTAGAGTTCGCCGGTAATGCCGCTGATAAACGCGGTGGGGATAAACACCGACAGCAGAACGAGCACCTCGCCCACCACCGGGCCCTGAAGCTCTTTCATAGCCTTCTCGGCAGCCTGACGCGGATTGAGCTTCCCGTTGTCAACCAGTCGCGAACAGTCTTCCACCACCACTATCGCGTCGTCGACCACAATCGCTATCGCAAGCACGAGGCCGAAGAGGGTGAGCGTATTGAGCGTGAAGCCAAACAGCTTCATCACCGCAAACGTAGCTATAAGCGACACCGGTATAGTAATCATCGGTATTATCACCGCCCTCCAGCTCTGCAGGAAAATCAGAATCACCACCATCACAATAAGTGTGGTCTCCACAAAGGTGACCAGCACCTCGTCGATACTTGCGCTCACAAACTCGGTGGTGTTCATCAGCACGTGGTATTCCACCCCTTCGGGGAAATATCTCTGCAGGTCGTTCATCTTTTTCTCCACACGCTTGGCCACTTCGAGAGCGTTGGCTCCCGGCAGCTGATATATGCCGAGCAGTCCGGCCGGCTTACCGCTCACAAGCGATGAGCCCGAATATGTCTCGCTGCCGAGNTCNACCTTGGCNACGTCGCGCAGACGCAGTATCTCGCCGCCTGGGGTGCTCCGGATCACTATGTTGCCAAACTCCTCGGGAGTGACAAGGCGACCCTGAGTGGTGAGTGTAAATTCAAACTGCTCGTTGCCCGGAGCCGGCTGAGCGCCTACGCTACCGGCAGACACCTCCATGTTCTGCGACTGCACGACCTCTATCACATCGGAGGGAGTGAGACCGCGCACACGCATCTTCTCCGGATCGAGCCATATACGCATACTGTATTCGCCGGTGCCGAATGCGTTCACCTGACCTACGCCGTCGAGGCGCGACAGCTCGTCGACAATATTGAGCTTGGCATAGTTGGTGAGATACAGTGCGTCGTAGCGCCCTGTGGAGTCACCCTCTATGGCGATAAACATCAGGATATTGGTAGAACTCGACATCACCGACACGCCCTGCTCCTTCACCGCCGTGGGGAGCTGCGGCTCGGCGAGAGCCACACGGTTCTGCACCTTCACGGTAGCCATGTCGAGATCCGTGCCGACCTCAAAGGTGACNGTGAGGTTGTAGCTGCCGTCAGAACCNGCTGTAGAGCTCATATACATCATGCCCTCCACACCGTTGACCTGCTCCTCGATAGGCACACCCACAGTGGTGGCCACTGTCGAAGCGTCGGCACCGGGATAGGTGGCTGTGACGCTCACGGTCGGCGGAGTGATATCGGGATACTGCGCCACCGGAAGAGTGGTCACGGTCACCACTCCGACCAGTATCATTATCACGGCGAGCACCATCGCGAAGATGGGCCGCTCAATAAAAAACTTGGAGAACATGGCGCTTTATTTTGTAAGAACAGGTTTCACTTCCATGCCGCTGCGCACCTTCAGGAGCGCCTTGGTCACATAGCGGTCGCCGGGCTTCAGGCCGTCGGTCACCACTCTCATTGTGTCGGCCACTATGCTGCCCACCTTGATGGGAGTATACACCACCTTGTTGGAGTCGTTGACCACATACACATATTTGCCCAGCTGGTCGGTGGCTATCGAAGCGTCTTTCACGAGCATTGCCTTGGGGTCTACCTTATAGGGAAGCGANATGGTGGCATACATGCCGTCGCGGAGCTCGCCATAAGGGTTGTTGAGCACGGCTCTCACCTTGAGAGTTCCGGTGCTGGTGTTCACGTCGGGAGCCATATAGTTGAGCACGGCGGTGTAGCTGTGGGGCAGNTCCTCNCTGAAGCTCACGGGAATNGAATCATAGTCGATCATCGAACGGTTGTTGTCGTTCATATACATNCGCAGCAGCGATCCGTCNTCTATGTAGAAGTTGGCGAAGAGCTGTGAGTTGTCGTAGATTGTGGCGAGAGTAACCGGCGATGCCGAACCACCCACGTAGGCGCCCACGCTCGGACCCGAAGCNGTGACTGTGCCGCGGAACGGAGCGCGCACCGTGCAGTAGCCGAGATTGGTGAGCGCGGTCTGCAGCTGTGCTTCGGCGCTCTTGATATTGGCCTCGCTCTGCTCGAGATTGCTCTTGGCCTGAAGCACCTCCATCTGCGACACCGCATCGCTCTCCAGAGCCTTCTTCATNGCCGCATACTGCTGCTGGGCNTATGNGTTGGAGCTCTTGGCTGTGGCGAGCGACGCGCGGGCGCGGTTCACTGCGTCCTGATACTGGTCGGGCTCAATGGTGAAGAGCACCCGGCCCTTCTCCACAGTCTCTCCGGCCTCATAGCTCTGGCTGCGCAGATAGCCGTCAACTCGGGCCACGAGGTCAACGGAGCTCACAGCCGAGAGGGTGCCGGGATATTCTTTATACAACACTACCGAGTCGGTGATTACGTCGGCTACGTCGACCTCGGTGAGAGGCTCAGCAGAGGGCGAATGGGATGAGGAGCAGGCTACCAGTCCGGCAAAAGCGGTCACAGACAGCATGGCGGTTACAATCTGTTTCATATCGTATCTTAAAAAGGGGGGCGTAAAGTTATTTCGTGAAAATTAAATGTCTGATGTGTCCCAGCCACCGCCAAGAGCCTTGTAGATGGCCACTGCGGCCGCGAGGGTGTTGCCTCGGGCAGCCACGAGTTCGTTGGCATACTGCAGTAAGGTAATCTGCGAGTCGGCCACATTGATAAAGGAGTCGAGACCCTGCTTGTAGCGGTCGAGCGAGAGGTCGAAAGCCTTGCGGGCGTTGATTACCACCTCGCTCATCTCGTTTTCATACTGTAGGGCGTTGGTATAGGTAATCATGGCGTTTTCCACCTCCTGCACTGCGGTGAGCAGAGTCTGGTTGTAGGCGTCGATACCCTCCATCATCTGCGCTTTGGCCGAAGCCACGGCTGCCTTGCGGGCGAAGCCGTCGAAGAGTGTCCAAGAGAGGGTGGGAGCGATGGTATAGGTGAAGCTCGGGCTTGTCATAAGCTTGCCCAGGCGATGGGCCTCGGTGCCTATCTCGCCTTTGAGCGACAGGGTGGGAAGATAATCTTTCTTGGCTATGCCGAGTGCTGCGGCATAGGAGGCCACGGTATATTCGGCCTCAGCCACATCGGGGCGACGNCNAAGCAGGTCNACCGGNACTCCGGCAGCTATACTTCCGGCAAAGTCGGGCTGAGGAGCGGGGCGCATCAGACGAGGAGCGAGCTCCGAGGGAAATTGCCCGGTGAGCACTGCCAGCGAATTGATGGCCGANGCTATGGAGGTGCGCAGCGATGTGAGCGAAGCCTTGGTCGAATAATATATGGTGCGCGCCTGCGAAACATCGAGCATCGACGCGAGCGAAGCCTCGAAGCGGGCCTCGGCTATCTTGAGCACCTTCTCTTGCTCGGTGACGTGAGCCTCGGTAACGGCAAGCTGCTGCTGAAGGGTGCGCAGCTGCATGTAGGTGGAGGCTATCTCGGAGCATACGCTCACACTCATGGCCGCATATTCGGCGCGCGAGGCGTTGAGTCCGGCTCCGGCCTGCTTGGTGCGGGCACGCACTTTGCCGAAGAGGTCTATCTCCCAGCTCATGTCGGCAGTGGCCGAAAAGAAATCTACCGTAGTGGCNGGAGCNGCCTGCGAGGTGGTCACACCCGAGGTGCGGCTCTTGTTCCAACCGGCCGACACCCCTATGGTGGGATAATACCCGCTGCGGGCCGAGCGGAGGGTCTGGCGGGCCATCTCTATGCGGCGGGTTGCCTGGCGGAGATTGAAGTTGGCCTGCTCACCCTCGGAGATAAGAGAGTCGAGCAGAGCGTCGCCAAATGAGCTCCACCACCGGTCGTCGGTAGGAAATGTCTGTGGGTAAGAGTCGGCCTGAGTCCATGCATCCGGCAGACTGTCGGCCAAAGAGTGTGACACCTGACCATGTGCGCCCGATGCCGCCGTCAGGATAACCATAGCGGCCGAAAGCCGCCGCAGAGATGAAGTAATGTGCATGAGTGTGGGGTAGTTGAAACAATTATAGTTTCATAACACCCCAACTTCTCATTTTGTTTTCACCTCCCGAGGGAGCGGGNNGCGCTTTCAAGCTTGGCGGGAGTGCCTATGTCAAACCATCTGAAACCACCTTCCGCCACATAGCCCCTTATCTCCGCGCGCCCGCATACGCTTATATAAAAAGGTATGATCGAGAAGACATCTCCGTGGCTGCGGCTATACTCCTCGAGCATCGGAAAGAGCGACGGAGAGATTATGTGGACCCCTCCGAACGGCATCGGGGAGAGCCCNGCCATATCGAGCCCCGAGGGGAGCACCTCTGAGCCGTCGGTGCGCATCCAGCCCCGCATGCGCATCCCTTCGTCGAATAGCAGCGCGCGAGAGCTTTTACGGTCAGACACGAGGAGAGTGGCCGNAGNGCCCGACTCCTCATGGGCCCGCGCCATGGCGGCTATCGGNAAATCGGTGAGGATATCCACATTGTGGATTATCACAGGCTCATCGCCATCGAGCCAGCGTCGTGCATGGAGCACTCCCCCGCCGGTATCGAGCAGACATGTGCGCTCGTCGCTCACATGAATCGTCACTCCGAAGTCGCGGCTGCGGAGAAAGTCGATGACCATGTCGGGAAAATGGTGCACGTTGACCGTTATGGAGCTCACTCCGGCATCGCGCAGCCTGCATATCACCCTTTCGAGCATCGTCACTCCGGCCAGTTCCACAAGTGCCTTGGGGCGCGAGTCGGTGAGCGGGCGCAGGCGTGTGCCGAGCCCGGCAGCGAAAATCATCCCTTTCATCGGGGAGGGAAATCAAAGGTGAGACGCTGCTCGCGGTGAACCAGGCGCACCCTCACCACGGGAAATCTCTCCACNAGGTGTCGGGCCATGCTCTCGGCGCAATAGACCGAGCGGTGTCNNCCGCCGGTNCAGCCGAAACACACCGAAAGCGAGGTGAATCCGCGGGCCACATATTTCTCCACCGAGGCGTCGACCATCGTATAGGCCGCCGCCAGAAAATCGGCTGCCTCCGAATTGCCCTCTATGAAATCTATCACCTCNGGGTCGCGGCCGGTGAGAGGTTTGTAGCGGTCAAAGCGACCGGGGTTGTGGATGGCACGGCAATCAAACACAAATCCGCCGCCNTTGCCGGAATTGTCCACCGGTATGCCGAGCTTGTAGGCAAAGCTCGTAACGGTTACCGTGAGCCCCTCCTTAAAAGCTTCGCGGGCGAAGCGGGGCAAGCGGCTGAGACGCATCACCACATCCTTGAGCACCGGGAAGGGAGTNAGAGCCGGCGCGAGGCTCACGAGGGTGTCGAGCGCGGTGGGTATGCTCTTGACAAACATCTCGCGATGCTCCACGAGCCCCTTGAAACCATACACAGCGAGAGTCTGCAGCGTGCGGAGCACCACGAATAGGGGCAATCGGCTCTTGAACTCTTCGGCATCCTCTATCCCCGCCTTTTCTATATAGCGGTCCACGAGCCGACGACGCAACGCGTCGGGCAGAGCGAGCCGCGACTGCCAGAGAAACGACACGAGGTCATAGTGCGGAGCACCCTGGCGCGCACCCTGAAAGTCGATTACCGACAGGGATCCATCGGGCGAAAGCATGAGATTGCGCGACTGAAAATCGCGAAGCATCACCCCGTCCCCTTCGTGCGCCGAAGTCAGCTCAGCCAGACGCTGGAAATCGGCATCGAGCCGCTCCTCGTCAAATTCGAGCGTAGAGGGCTTCAGGAAACAATATTTGAAGTAGTTGAGGTCCCACATCACGGCGCGGTCGTCCATCGCCCTGCGTATGCAGCATTTCTTGAAGTCGAGCCCGGGAGAGCCATCCCTATGAAAGTGGGCAAGGAGGTCTATGGCCTGCTCGAGAAGCCTCTCAGCGGCGGGAGTGAGAGTGCCGTCATCATTGCGCAGCTTCACAACCTCGTCAAAGAGCGAAGTGGTGCCTACGGAGGTCTGGAGATAAGCCATGCCGTCGTCCGACACCTCGAGTACCTCCGGAACAGGCAAAGAACGCCCGCCGAAATGACGCGCCAGTGCNATAAACGCCCTATTCTCCTTCAGGTCAGTGCCTACTGTGCCAACGAGGTCATCGAGGCGCCAATAGTGACGGTTAGATCCGGCCGCCGTGATAGCGGTCACCTGCTTCGGCTCATAGCCCCTATGCTTTTTATATAATTCGATAAGTCGCTCCATAACCCCACAAAGTTACAAAATTCCCGGGAAAGTGAGGAGCGAAAAGCAAAAAGTGAAGATTATGGGAAAGAAAAAGACTATGTAGAGGAGTGACTTTAAGGACCTTAAGGACTTTAATGACTTTAAGGACCCTAAGGACAGAATGATTGTGGGAACATTAGGGGCCGGAGGGATGTTGTAAAGAAAAAACATCCATCACGCTAACGATTATGAAACTCAAATCACTCATGACTCTCGGCCTCGTGGCCGCTTCGCTCACCGCAGCGAATGACGCCGACGCTTGCTCGCGCGTTGTATATCAGGGCAATGACAGCCTCTACATTGTAGGTCGCTCTCTCGACTGGAAAACTCCTATCCCCACCAACCTCTATGTGTATCCCCGCGGTATCGCCAAAGTGGGCAACACCACTCCCGACGCCGTGCGCTGGACATCAAAATATGGCGCTGTATATGCTGTAGGNTACGACGGTGGTGTGACCGAGGGAATGAATGAGAAAGGCTTGGTAATCAACGGTCTTTTCTGCAAAGGCACCATCTATGCCAATGCGGAGACAGAAGGACGGCCGGCAATGTCGCTCGCGGTGTTCGTGGCATGGCTGCTCGACATGAACGCTACGACTCCCGAGGTTGTGGAAGTGCTCAAGAAGCAGGATTTCAGCATTTCGGGCGCAACATTCGACGGTGGAACCGTGTCGACCCTCCACTGGGGTATTACCGACGCAGAGGGACGCACCGCAGTGGTGGAATTTGACCATGGCAACATCAACATCTACGAGGGCCGCGACCTCATCACTCTCACCAATGACCCCACATTCCCGCAGATGCAGGCCATCAACGACTACTGGGAGAAGGTAGGCGGAGCCAATATGCTTCCCGGCACAGTGAAGAGCCCCGACCGCTTCGTGCGCGCCCATTATTTCGACACCCATGTGGAGAAGACCGGCGAATCGGCTCTCGGTTTCTCCATCACCCGCAGCATACTTATGAATGTGTCGGTGCCCTATCTCTACGAGGTTGAGACCGAGCCCAACGTGTCGTCTACCCAGTGGCGCTCATTCGCCAACCTGCGCGACCGACTCTACTATTTCGACATCGTGACAAATCTGGGTGTATATTACATCGACCTCAACAAGTGTAACCTGAAGAAAGGCGCACCGGTGATGAAGCTCGACACCTCCAAGAATACCGCCGCCATCGGCGAAGCCAACAGCCTACTCGTGCCGTCGGCTCCCTTCAAGCCCATGTATTGATACCCAAAGCCTCATCTCCTCAGTGTAAACGAAACTACTATCCACTAAGCTGAGAAGCCATTGATGATGCGACGCATTATCCTGATTATTCTTTTGATCGCAACCCTCCCCGCAATGTCGGCCGAACTTCCGGCCGACAGCTGCGGGGCGCGGCGCGATTCGTCGGCTTTCGCCGAACTCCCCTGGTACAAGCAACTGCTTGAAAACAACTTCAATATCAACGACCCTCGAATAAAATATCCGAAATTCCCGGAATTTTGCGTGAAGGTCTACAACTGGGGCGACAAGACCTTCAACACCTACGACACCACCTATGTGGTTGGCACGGGCAAGAACTGGAAGGTGATGGCCCGCTCATATAACTGGATGGAGAGCTACTCGATGTATTTCTCTCCCGANAGCTATCTGCGCATGCACTCCAATCTCCACGCCGACCTCGGCGCCTATCTCTGCTTCATGGCGGTGAGCGTGGGCTATACCGGCAATCTCAACGCCATCGCCGCCGGAACGAAAAGCCGACGCAACACCTTTAACTTCAACTTTTGCTGCGCGCTTTTCTCGGCCACCATCAACTATGCCAAGACTTCGGGCGGCACACGCATAACCCACTTCGGCGACCTCGGACGNCACGACCTCAACTATAAGTTTGANGANGTGGCNCAGAAATCGATTACCGGAGCGATATATTATTTCTTCAACCACCGGAAGTATTCGCAGGCGGCCGCCTACTCNTTCTCGAAGTATCAGCTCAAAAGCGCAGGCACATGGCTGGCCGGATTCAGCTTCTCGCACCAGAATATTTCGATGAATTTCAGCTCACTCCCCACCGACATGATCGAACATCTGCCCGACCTGCAGCCCAACTATTANTTCCATTACACTGACTACGATGTGCTCGGCGGATATGCCTACAACTGGGTGCTCAAACCGAGGAAATGGCTCGTGAACGTCACTGCGATGCCCTCAATCGGCTATAAGCATGCCTACGAGGGCACAACTGACGGAAAGAAACACATGCTCTCGACCAACGGGCGGTTCATGCTCTCGGGGGTGTATAACCACCGCAGCCTCTTCGCTGCCCTCCAGGCCAATCTNGAAGGCCACCTGTATTTNGCGAAGGGCTACACGTTTTTCAACTCCATCGAATCGCTCTCNCTGGTGGTCGGCGCAAGATTCTGAGATTCCGCAAGCAATAAAATGAACTTTTATACTCTCTCACACATTATAAAATAAATAAAGAAACTATAAGGCATGAAACATATATCGATCATATCGCTCTCGCTTCTGGCCGCAGCCGCATTGACCGGCTGCTCGACCCTCAACAACATAAAAGGGGTCTTCACCAAACCGACCGCTCCGGTGGTTGCCGCTACCGGCGAAGTGGAAACCGAGACAGCTCAGGAAACCGAGCTCGCTATCAACGGTGTGCTCTACGGCGAATGGACCGTGGCCCGGGTGGGTGACCAGACCGTGACCGGCGACGAACGTCCCTACGTGATATTCGACACCACGTCCGTGAATCCCTTTATCCTCAAAGTGTATGCCAACAACGGCTGCAATGTGCTCAACGGTCAGATGTCAGTGACTCCCGGCGGTGAGATGAAGCCGCTCGGCGATTTCCTCTCCACGATGCAATTCTGCCCCGACGCTCCNTATGAGATGGGCATAAACCTCGCNTTCAACCAGGCAGCGAAATTCAATATCGAAAAAATCGGACAGGACTATCTCCTATATATGAAAGACAAATCAGACAACTCCCTGCTTATCCTCCGCAAGAGCGACATAAGCTTTATCAACGGCGCATGGACAGTGACCAAGATTGACGGTCAGGAGGTTCCTGACTCAGCCGGCATTCAGATGGTAATCGATGTGCCGGAGATGAAGGTGCACGGCAACACCGGCTGCAATATCCTCAACGGCTCGCTGTTTCTCGACCCCGACAAGCAAAACTCCATCCAGTTNGTGAAACTGGCCACGACACGGATGATGTGTCCCGACGCNGAGCGTGAGCAGCATTTCCTCGTGGCGCTCGAACAGGTAGAGACCGTAGTGGCAGCCGACAAGGACGACGAAGCCATACTGAAGGATGCCCAAGGCCATGCCGTGATAACCCTCAAGAGGCTCGATCTCAAAAATATGAACAACTAATGCAGCTGTTACGCATAAAAATCGTAACTTTGCACACTGAAAAGCAACATAATTGTCTAACTTAACTCTACTTAAAGTATGAACACAGAACTTATCGGAACTTGGGCCGGCCTGGTCTGGAACGCTCTCAACGAGGCAGACGTGCTCGGCACNAAACAGATCAGAAAGATGACCAAACTTAAGGAGAAGGAAATCATCGCAGCTCTCGGCTGGCTTGCCCGCGAAGGCAAAGTGGCTTTTGAGGAAAGCGGCGACGACAAGGAGATTCTTGTCCGCCTCGTGCAGGCATAATACCCCTCTCCCACTCCCCCATCGTTGACAGCCCGCTGTCAATGATTACCCCATACTAAGTCCGGCCAAATCGTCCATGCAACGACCGCCGGACTTTTTAAGAATCAATGTGAATATCCGGTTGAACTGCTAAAAAAATGGCCTCATCCTGTAGGGACGCACGGTCCGTGCGTCCGATTTCTCTGTAATGCACTATATCGGAAACCTCCTCTTCCGCCGGGTGGACGCACGAACCGTGCGTCCCTACAACAGAAACGAGCAATCTTGTTTTTACAACCGATTTTTTACATTGCCTTTTTAATCTCAGAAACGAAATGGAAGGAACAGTAATAAGAAACACCGGCAGCTGGTATACAGTGCTCACCACCGAGGGCAAGGAAATCAACTGCAAGATTAAGGGCAACTTCAGGCTCAAAGGCATCCGTACCACCAATCCGGTGGCCGTGGGCGACTCCGTGACAATCTCCGACACACTCACCCCCGACGGCACTGCCTTCATCACCGCCATAGCTCCCCGAAAGAACTATATAATCAGGCGCGCAAGCAATCTCTCGAAGGAGGCCCATATCATCGCTGCCAATCTCGACCAGGCATTCCTGATTGTNACNCTGTTTCATCCTACCACTTCCACCACATTCATTGACCGCTTTCTTGCCACTGCCGAGGCCTACAGAGTGCCCCCGGTGATAGTGATTAACAAGACTGACCTTTGCAAAGGTGACCCCGAGAGGGAGGAATATCTCGAGGCGGTGAGCTATCTCTACCGCTCGATAGGCTACGAGGTGGTCCATGCCTCGGCTCTCACCGGCGAGGGTGTGGAAAAACTGCGCGAGCTGCTGGCGGGTCGCACCACTCTGCTGAGCGGCAATTCGGGCGTGGGCAAGTCTACCCTCATCAACCGGATAATCCCCGGCCTTGACCTTCGCACCGCTGAAATCTCGGCCATGCACGACACCGGCATGCACACNACCACATTCTCCGAGATGTTTCCNCTCCCCGAAGGGGGCTACATAATCGACACTCCGGGAGTGAAAGGATTCGGCACGATTGATTTCGACCCTCACGAGGTGTCACACTTCTTCCCTGAAATATTCGCCCTGTCGGCCGACTGCCGCTACGGCAACTGCACCCACACCCATGAGCCGGGATGTGCCGTGCTCGAGGCGCTGCGCGACAACCGCATCGCCATGTCGCGCTACAACTCCTATCTGAGCATACTCGAGGACGCGGCTCCGTCCAAATACCGCAAGCCGTTCTGACCCGACCGAGGGTCACTCCTCTGCCGGAGGATCAAGCTTCTTTATCACGGGGATGCCGAACAGNCCCTGCTGAAGAGGNAGCACNTTCACACTCCCCTCGCGGGCGCGCGAATACTCNCCGCGGGNCACCTCGATGGTTTTCAGCCGGCCGTCGGGCATACGCACCTCGAGATGATAGCTGTACCACACTCCGTCGTTGACATAGCGGTGACGCCCCACACGGCGTGTGCGCTGATGCTCCTTGCGCAGCTTGCGCTCCACCTGAGTCTCCACNTCCACGGCCGACTCCTTGTCGGCCCACATATAGTTGGCACCCATCGCACAGCATGTGAGCACCACTGTGATGGCGACGGTATGGACCAGGCGGTTGACCGGGCGNGAGGCAATTGTGGTGAGGAAACTCCATTTCTGCCCTGCAAAGAATGCCGTGCCAAATCCCACGGCAAGCGCTCCCGATGGAATAACCCACCAGTCGATGATAGTNTTGTCCCAAAGAACGGCGGCGCCGGCACCGAAACACATTACGACGAATGCCACACCCACCAGCAAACCTATGCGCATATTGGTCTTCATTGACTTAACGATTAATCGGTATGAAAAGGAGACCAACCTTTATCAGACTGGTCTCCAACTTATTGTCTTTGAGCCGCGAGTGGGACTCGAACCCACGACCTTTTCGTTACGAATGAAATGCTCTACCGACTGAGCTATTGCGGCCTAAGAATTATTGCGGTGCAAAGTTAGCAATTATTTTGATGACTGACGGCTAAATGTGAGGATAATTTTCGCATTTTTGAGGTCAAGCTTCGTCATGGCGGGGCGGGTGACATAGGGAGCTATGTTGGTCACATAGGTGGTGCCCGACGAATAGTAGCTTGATTCTGAGGTTTCAGTCTCCACATTGACAGGCACGAGGGCAAACGTGCAGTCGGCAGGCGACAGGGAGGATTTAGCCATCATGTCGATGATGTACTGGCGCAGGTCGGAGAACACATATGACTTGGTGGTAGCGCTGTAGGTGGCCATGAAAGAGGTGCGGTTGTCCGTAATCTTGTTCTTGGCGANGAATTNGTCTTTCTCCGAAGCGAGNACCATGAGGATGTTGGTGGGGGGCACTATTCCGTAGGCGTTTTCAATCGTAGCGGCGGGGATAGAGAAGGAGAGGGAGTTGAGCACCGACAGAAGGGGTGAGCCGGCCTTGTATCTCGAGATTACCTCGGCGGTGGGGAAGGAGATTTCTACNTCAGTGCCGGTAGGAGCCACTATNACAGCCTCNCCNTTGTCCACCATAGATGTGAGCTGACTGCTCATGGTGAGGTCGATATTGTTGTTGGTAATCACCTCGGGAGTGACGGAGAGGTAGCCGCGCACGAGATTGTAGATGGTGTCGCGAGTGGCGCCAGAGGTGGTCTCATACGTGGTGTGCTTGCGGTAGTAGAGGTTCATGCGGGTCTCGTTGATGTTGACCACGCGGCCCGAGCCGAAGGTGTTGGAGATATAGATGCCGGGGAACCATTCGGCGAATGCCGAGGGGGTGGCGAAGGTCTCGGGGTGTTCCTTGAAGCGGGTGAAGAGCTCGCAGCCAAACTCACGGGGGAGATTGACATAGATGGTGCGGTAGGAGAGGCCGGCGAGCGAGTCGCTGTGGAGCACGTTGGCCGTATAGACCTGCGAGCCCATCAGATCAGACTCGGAATAGTAGCCGGTTGGGTCGAAGTCGCTGAAAATCGGCGAGGGAAGCTGGCGGTTGAGGCGATAGACGTTGAGCCCCATTGGAGCGAGGGAGTCGCCTGTGAAATCGCCGGGAGTCATGAAGAGGAGCAGCTTGAGCGAGTCGATATCCTCGAGCTCCACACCCTCGGTGTCGATATTCATGGCGGGCATGAACTGGGTGACGAAATCGGAGCTGAAGCTGCCGAATTCCTTGGCGTCGAGACGTCCGAGGAGCTGGGTGAGGGTGCGCGACTGCACAACCGGATTGGAAATCGAGTGGCCGGTGACAGTAAACGCTGAGTCGACTATAATCTCGGTCTGGTCGGTGACGAGAGATGTGCCGATGGTAGTGGTGGAATCGTCGCAAGAGATAAGGAGAGCCGCTGCGGCGAAGGGTAATATCAGATTACGTAATCTCATAGTGTCTGGTTGTTTATCTCAGGCCGGGTTCATTCGTTGCCGGAGAGGGAAGCATAGAATTCGGCATAGGCCTTGGCTGTCTCTTCGATATCGCCGATATAGGGGAGGAAAGGCTTGCCGGACTGGCGGGCATATTCGATTAGCTCGTCAGGAATGTCATCTGACGACTGCACCACGGCGTCGGCATGGTCGATAGCGAGCTTGTTGAGAGCCACCCAGTCGACAGGGCCGTCGCCAAGCGCCTTGAGCTCGGCATCGGAGAATCCGGCCATGCGGAGNTTCTCGGTGAAGCGGGCATCGAGGGGACCGTCGAACTTCTCGCTGCGCAGGGCATAGACCACCTTGGCCTTGGCGAGAGAGGGGTCGTCGGCAGCGGCGTGCTTCACATACATGGGTGCGAGAGCGGTAATCCAGCCGGTGCAATGAATCACGGCGGGATCCCAGCGGAGCTTGCGCACGGTCTCGGTGACACCGCGCACGAAGAACATCATGCGCTCGTCGTTGTCTTCCTTCATAGTCTCGGTCTCGAGGGCCTTGGCGCCTGAACGCATGAAGTAGTCGTCGTTGTCAATGAAGTAGACCTGCATACGCGACGGCTGGAGGGTGGCCACCTTAATAATAAGAGGGTGGTCATTGTCGTCGATGACGATATTCACGCCCGAGAGCCTAATCACTTCGTGAAGCTGATTGCGACGCTCATTTATGCTACCGTATTTGGGCATGAATGTGCGCACCTCAAAGCCCTTTTCCTGCACGCTCTGAGGGAGGTCGCGGCCAAGCACGGAGAGGGGTGTTTCCGCGAGGTAGGGTGATATTTCCTGGGAGATGTAGAGTATCTTAGGTTTCTCCATTGATTAGTCTTGCTTTAGTTTGAGCATGCAAAGATACGCATTTTTTTTGAAACAGAGGCTATTTTGGAGGGCAAGGAGGTCAAAAGGGAGCGATATGTGGCAATCCTGCAACAAAATCCGCTTATTTCGCGGGATTCTTGTAACTTTGCACTACAAAAAAGAGAAACGTATTAAATAAGATTAACGAAAACCAGTCCGACAAATGCAACGTATATCCTTTACGCTTATCGCGCTGCTCATGCTGACTTTCTTTTCGGCAGCTCAGGAGTCTGCGGCTCCTGTGAAATGGCAGGTGACGGCCAAAATGACTTCACCGACCGAAGGGGTGGCAATTTTCAAGGCCCGGCTCGAACCGGGATGGCATCTTTATGGCCTCGAAATGCCTAAAGGTGGTCCGAAAGCCACTGTAATCAATACCGACGAGAGCACCGGCATAGAATTTACCGATGCGCTCACCCCCGACCGTGCTCCCCTGAAGGTGCACGACTCTATGTTTAATCTCGACCTGAGCTGGTGGGACAAGGACATAACCTTCAGAAGAAAATTCAAGGTGACCGACGCTGCCAACGCCAAGGTGGCCGGCACAATCACATTCATGGGATGCAACGACATGACCTGTTCGCCTCCTACCACACAGCAATTCAGTAAGAAAGTAACCAAATTCGCGAAATGAAAAGAATTTTGACTCAGGCGGTGATGCTGCTGATAGCATTCGCCGTAAATATCCAGGCCCAGATTCTCACACCTATTACATGGAATGTGAGCTCCGAGATGACCTCGGAGACTGAGGGTGTAGTGAAATTTGCCGCCACGATAGAAAAGGGTTGGCATCTCTATGGCACCTCGCTGCCCGACGGCGGTCCGAGAGCCACAGCTATAAAGTTTGACCGCGTGGAGGGAGCCGAACTTATCGGCACTCCCGAGCCTTCGATAGCTCCAGTGGAGAAGGTCGACATGGTGTTTCACCTCAAGCTCAACTGGTGGGAAAGCGATGTGACTCTCTCGCAGAAGTTTAAGGTGACCGACAATAAGAAAGGCTACCTGATTGCCGGCACCATCACATTCCAGGGGTGTAACGACGGCAGCTGCATACCTCCGGCCAAGGAGCCGTTTGAAGTGATGTCGGAAGGATTTGCCGATACCGCTCCCGCAGTGGCTGAGACCCCGGCTGCGTCACCGCAGACTGTGGCAGCCGACAAGCCCGCTACGATAGACGAGTCGGCTTGGTGGGCACCCGTGACCTTCCCGGAGAGCGACGGCAATAGCAATCAGAATATCGCCGAGTCGTCGTGGTGGTATATCTTCATCTGGGGCTTTATCGGCGGCCTGGTGGCCCTGCTCACCCCGTGTGTATGGCCTATGATACCCCTCACCGTAAGCTTCTTCCTGAAGAAGAACGGTTCGAGAGCCAAATCTATTCGCGACGCGCTGATCTATGGNGGCGGNATCATNGTNATATATCTCGCTCTCGGNCTGGCNATCACCCTGATTTTCGGAGCGAGCAAGCTCAATGACCTGGCAACGAATGCGGTGTTCAATCTCGCGTTCTTCCTGCTGCTGCTCGTTTTCGCCATCTCGTTTTTCGGAGCATTCGACATCAAGCTCCCCTCGCGCTGGAGCAACGGCGTAGACAGCAAGGCCGAGCGCACAACNGGTCTGATAAGCATATTCTTCATGGCGTTCACACTGGTGCTGGTGTCATTCTCCTGCACAGGTCCGATTATCGGCACTCTCCTCGTGGAGGCCGCTTCGGTGGGCAACATCTCCGGTCCGGCCGTGGGCATGGGAGCTTTCGCTCTGGCTCTGGCCATACCGTTCACCCTCTTCGCCATCTTCCCCTCCTGGCTTAAGGAGATGCCCCGCTCGGGCGGCTGGCTCAACTCGGTGAAGGTGGNNCTCGGTTTCCTGGAGCTCGCCCTGTCGCTGAAATTCCTCTCCGTGGCCGACCTNGCCTATGGCTGGGGAATCCTCGACCGCGAGGTGTTCGTGTCGCTCTGGGTGGTTATCTTCATACTGCTCGGCATGTATCTGCTCGGCAANATAAGATTCTCTCACGACTCGCCTGTGGAGCACGTGGCTATAGGCCGCTTCTTCATGGCTCTTATCTCACTGAGCTTCGCGGTATATCTCATTCCCGGTCTGTGGGGCGCCCCCCTCAAGAGCGTGAGCGCATTCGTGCCGCCGCTCTACACCCAGGACTTCAACCTCTATGCCGGTGGCGAATTCAAGGAGTTTGACGACTACGACGCAGGCATGCGCTATGCAGCCGAAAACGGGCGTCCGGTGCTCATCGACTTCTCCGGCTACGGCTGCGTGAACTGCCGCAAGATGGAGGGAGCTGTGTTTGACACCGAGGTAATCAGCACCATCATCAAGGAAAACTTTGTGCTCATCAAGCTGATGGTCGACGACAAGCAAAGCCTTGCTGAAGAGCTGACAGTGGAGGAGAACGGTCGCAGAGTGGTGCTCGAATCGGTGGGCGACAAGTGGAGCTACCTGCAGCGCAGCAAATTCGGCGCCAACAGCCAGCCCTACTACGTGATGATCGACAACACCGGCGCTCCCCTCGCCGTGCCTTATTACTACGACGAGAATGTAGAGAAATTCGGCAACTGGCTCAATACCGGTATAAGCAATTACAAATCAGATGGCTCACACAACTAAAGAAAAAGCCGAAGCGATAGCCAAAGTCATAGACACTCTCGATATACTCCGTCGGGAATGTCCGTGGGACCGCAAGCAGACCAACGAAAGCCTGCGTCCCAACACCATCGAGGAGGTCTATGAACTTTGCGACGCGCTGATGGGCTCGGAATCGCGCGAGGTGAAGAAGGAGCTCGGCGACGTATTGCTCCACGTGCTCTTCTACGCCAAGATAGCGGAGGAGAAGGAGGAGTTTGACGCTGCCGATGTGGCCGAAGCCCTCAACGCGAAGCTGATATTCCGCCACCCCCACATATTCGGCGACGTGAGCGTGAACGACGCCCACGAGGTGGAGCAGAACTGGGAACAGATAAAGCTCAAGGAGAAGGATGGCAACAAGACCATACTCGGCGGTGTGCCCGGAGCTCTGCCCGCGCTGATCAAGGCATTCCGCGTGCAGGAAAAAGCCGCCAACGTGGGCTTTGACTGGACCGATGCCTCAGGCGCCTGGGAAAAGATGACCGAGGAGGCTGCCGAATTCAAGGCCGAGGCCGACAAGATGGACAAGGAGAAGATGGAAGCCGAGATGGGCGACCTGCTTTTCAGTCTGGTGAATGTGGCACGGCTCNACGGCATCAATCCCGAAAATGCGCTCGAGCATACGAACCGAAAGTTTATCCGGCGGTTTAATTATGTAGAGTCCGAGGCCAAAAAGGCCGGGAGAGCATTGAAGGAGATGACTCTCGAAGAAATGGACCGTTACTGGAATGAAGCTAAAGAGAATGAATAGAATGATATGCGGCGCGGTGTGCGCCATAATGGCGGTGAGCGGCNCNGTNTNTGCGCATGCCGATGATGTGCGCCTGAGCAGTGCCACCTCTACCGGAAGCCTTACGTTTCTGGCCGACAGTGTGGATTTCCGGCCCGACCTGACCAGGGTGTACGGCCGCCTCTCGGGACGCCCCCACACCTCCAACCGCATTGACTTCATCTACGTGCGTCCCGCCAGTGGAACCCAGGCAGAGTCGACCGACATTGACGGTGTGGACATGAAGCGGTGGTTTCAGTGGGAGGACGACGGCATAATCCCTGTGGAGATAGATTTCCCGGCCATGAGCCCCCAGAGCGGCATGGTTATCACNGTTGAGGGGCCGAGAGGCGAATCGGTGTGGAAGCTCTCCAACAGGCCTAAAACAGCAGCGAAGAAGAAGTGAGAGTCTGCATCACGGAGAAACCGAGCGTGGCACGCGACATAGCGGCGATAGTTGGCGCTCCGGTGAAACGCGACGGTTATTACGAGGGTCCCGACATAAGAGTCACATGGACCTTCGGCCATCTCTGCATGCTCAAGGAGCCGGCCGACTACACCGANATGTGGAAGCGGTGGGCTCTGTCGGTGTTGCCGATGATACCGCAGCGGTTCGGCATCAAACTGATAGACCAGGCGAGCATCAAACGACAGTTTGAGGTAATCAAGAGCCTGGTGGAAACGGCCGACGAGGTGGTGAACTGCGGTGATGCCGGCCAGGAGGGCGAACTGATACAGCGTTGGGTGATGCAGAAGGCGGGCGTGAAGTGCCCCGTGTGGAGACTATGGATTTCGTCGCTCACCGACGAATCTATCCGCGAGGGGTTCAGCCATCTCAAGCCCGAGAAGGATTTTGACAACCTCTATTATGCCGGACTGTCGCGCGCTGTGGGCGACTGGATTCTCGGTCTCAACGCCACCCGGCTCTATTCTCTCAAATATTCCCAGCCGGGCTCGGTGCTCTCCATAGGCAGGGTGCAGACCCCNACGCTGGCCCTCATCGTAAACCGTCAGCATGAGATTGACAATTTCAAGCCCGAGGATTACTGGGAGCTGAAGACGGTGTATCGCGAGGCGACTTTCAATGCCGTGTCGGGCCGGTTCAAGACCGAGGCCGATGCCACGGCAGCCATTGAGGCGATCAAGGACTATCCGCTTACCATTACCGACGTAAAGGAAAAAGCCGGCAAGGAGGCTCCGCCGAGGCTGTTTGACCTCACGTCGCTGCAGGTGGAGTGTAACAAGAAATGGGGCTGGACAGCCGACGAGACCCTACGGCTTATCCAGTCGCTCTATGAGAAGAAAGTCACTACCTATCCGCGCGTCGACACCACCTACCTTAGCGAGGACCTCTATGCCAAGATTCCCGGCACGCTGAAAAAGATGACTCCCTATGCGCCACTCACAGCGCCGATACTGGCCGGNAAGCTGCCGAAGAGCAAAAAGGTGTTTGACAACGCCAAGGTGACCGACCACCATGCCATAATCCCTACCGGCGAGTCGCCTACATCGCTCGTGGGCGACGAGAGAAAGATGTATCATCTCATCGCGCTCCGGTTTATAGCCGCATTCTACCCCGACTGCAAATTTTCGTCTACCACGGTGATGGCCGATGTGAACGGCACCGGTTTCAAGGCTACCGGCAAGGTGATTACCGACCCCGGTTGGCGCACCGTGTTTGCCGGAAGCCAGGATAATTCGTCGGCCGACGACACCGACAAGGAGGGCGAGGGCGTATTGCCCCAGTTCACCGTAGGCGAATCGGGCCCCCACTCCCCTGCCCTCGTGAAAAAGACCACTCAGCCGCCGAAGCCCTACAACGAGGGCACGCTGCTTAGAGCTATGGAATCGGCGGGCAAGACCGTGGACGACGAGCTGCTCCGCGAGGCCATGAAAGAGAATGGCATCGGGCGCCCGTCGACCCGCGCGGCTATNATCGAAACACTTTTCAAGCGCAAGTATCTCCGACGCGAGCGCAAGAACATCCTTCCCACTCAGGCCGGAATAGAGCTTATAGCCACCATCAATGANAAGCTGCTCAAAAGCGCCGAACTGACCGGCCTCTGGGAAAACAAGCTGCGCCGCATAGAGCGCGGCGACTACTCCGCGGCCGAATTTATAGCCGAACTCAAGGCTATGATGGGCGAAATCGTTATCAATGTGCTCAACGACAATTCGTCGAGGAAGATAATCGTAGACCAGCACTCTGAGAAAAAGGGTGAGAAAGGAGAGAGAGGAGAGAGTCTACAGCTAAGAAAGAATCGAAACCGCGCCAGAGAAAGCCGGCGATAAAGACTCTCGAAGAAATCGTGTGCCCAAAATGCGGCCAAGGCCACATTCTCAAGGGTCACACTGCCTATGGCTGCTCCAGATTCAGAGAGGGTTGCGACCTGAAGCTCNCCTTNGAAGACTANCCCGCCGACCTTACTCCTGCCAAACTGGCCTCAGCCATAAAAAAGAAAAAGAAATGAAGTATGACAGCGAAGAGCGGTTTCCGCTCGTTGACGAGACCGGCAAGACCATAGGAAGCGCCACGCGCGCGGAGTGTCACGACGGGTCGAAGAAGCTCCACCCGGTGGTGCATCTCCATGTGGTGACTCCCAAAGGCGACATATTGCTCCAGAAGCGGTCGATGACCAAGGATATCCAGCCCGGAAAATGGGACACGGCTGTAGGTGGCCACGTGGACTTCGGAGAGGAAATCGGAGACGCTCTGCTGAGAGAATCGCGCGAGGAGCTTGGCATAGACGCTTCCAAAGCGATAAAGCTCGTGAGCTACGTGTTTGAGTCGGATGTGGAGCGCGAATATGTGAGCACCTATTGCCTGGTGGTCGACCCGGAAACCCTGACGGTGAACGCTGCCGAAGACGAGGTGGACGACACCCGCTTCTGGAGCATCGAGGAGATTGAAAGCAATCTGGGGAAGGGAGTGCTCACACCTAATTTCGAGATGGAATACCGCCGGATTCTTCCGGCGCTCCAAGAGAGGCTATGAACGAGACATCGCTCAATGATATCCTGCAAGGCATCGGAGTGGCGTTTGCCCTCNTAGTCTGCGTTATATATGTAGTGCGCAAGATTCGCAGAAAAGGTGGCGCACCGACCGACTGCGCCGGCTGTCCGCTGGCCGAACATTGCGCCGGCAAAAAGGCCGACTGCACCCGTCCCCCTTCCTCAGGCTGTGGCTGCGGTTGCCATTAGAGATACCCAATTACCCGATAAAATGAACAGACTTATCACATCTGCTGTCGCAATCTTCGTGGCGATAGCCACATTCGCACAAAACAAGGCGGAGATATCGGCTCACTACGACTTTACATGTCCGAAAAGATCCGGCAAAACGGAGACAACGAGAATGACGCTTTTGGCATCGGCGACGGAGGCCAAATTTTTCAATGACGTAAGCCTTTGGATTGATTCCCTTAAATCTACACCCGAATGGGAGGAAGAGTATCGTGAAGTCCTGAGAAGGACATGTATGATTGAAGAGCCTGACGGAAGCGTGAGAATTGATATGAGTAAGGCACCCCAAAAAGATTCCTACACCTATGTATTCACTGACATTGCAGAAAAATCGCTTACTCATTATGATAAATTCGGCTCAGTGATAGGCTACTATACTGAGCCAATCCCAGAAATAGAATGGACAGTCTGTGAGGACTCTGTCGCTCGGATTCTTGGTTACGAATGCAAGATGGCTACGAGCCACTATCATGGCCGCGATTGGAAAGTGTGGTTCACCACCGATATCCCGATACCCTTTGGGCCCTGGAAACTTCGGGGGCTACCGGGACTTATCCTGAAGGCNGANGCCAACGGAGGTTTTTCCTTCACATTAACCGATTTAGAAAACACTGACCGCACGATGACACCAATGTANCTTCAAGAGCGCTACACAAAGGTTGATCGCAAGAAGGCTCTCGGAGATGGNGAGGATTACATCAACAGTATGATGACCGTCTTTTCATTGCAGGCACGCAAAAATAACAGTAAGAAAGG
>WFLX010373520.1_pt1 | contig 28221 bp, 26 predicted proteins | sample 4967041 | NCBI WGS metagenome assembly WFLX01 (sample SAMN12857096, study PRJNA449069) | gut metagenome | isolation source: stool from male and female vole | host: Microtus ochrogaster | place: USA:Florida | collected 2017
GGCAGCGTGCCGGCAGCTTTATGGCAGGAGTTGGATTTTCTTTCTTTTATGGATTTGTAGGGACATTTGCATCTGGTCATGGTCTTGGTAATATTTATCCCATTACTGCGGGATTAGGGCTTATCAACTATCAAAGTGGTGAAACGGCTGCTTACAATATTTTTTTAAGCGCCGGAATCCTGCTGGTTATGTTCGCTATAAGTAATGCTATGGTTTTATTTGCTGAAAATAAAATGCCCGTGGCAAAAACAAATCAAAGATTAAAAAACGCTAAGAATAAGCGGTAAAAATTATGGAGGTCTAATATGAAATCGAAAAATTTATGGATTGGTATTGTGGCAGTAATATTGATTGTTGTGTGCATGGGTGCAGCTTTTTTGGCTACACAGGGAAAAACAGATTACTATACGCAAATTGACAATCGTTGGGTTACAGAAATTGCCCCGCATGGCGCAATGAACTACAAATACACCCTGGCTGCCTACGATGAAAAAGGTGGGAAAAAGGATATTACATTTGAAACCAGCAAAGTCCTTACAGAAGGTGCGTATCTCTGTCTAAAAGTTGCCCCGCTCCGTGGAGTGGTGACATGGGCAGCAGTACAGTATGAAGAACTTCCAGAAGCAGTACAAGCAGTATATTCAGATTAATAAGAGGATTATTAAGTGAGAAACTGGAATAAATTTAAAAACATTTGTGCCCATATAATAATGGGCACAAATGCTCAGACTGTAGACAAAGTCCGAGGCATCCGCCTCGGATTTTTTACACCAAAAGAGTCTAAAAGTCAGTGATTTTCGGGACTTTAAGACTCTTTTCTGGTATAATGGAAGTATCAAATAAAGGTGGTATACTTCTATGATGACCCAGAATGCCGATAAGAAAAGAGAACAGATTCAGATGTTCTGTATGGACGACATGGTTCCACAGGATCATCTTCTAAGGATTATTGATAAAGCCATTGACTGGAGCTTTATTTATGACCTTGTAGCAGATAAATACAGTCCCGATAACGGGCGTCCAAGCATGGATCCGGTCATGCTGATAAAGATTCCTTTTATCCAGTACCTATACGGTATCAGAAGTATGCGCCAGACAGTGAAGGAGATTGAAGTTAATGTCGCTTACAGGTGGTTTCTCGGTCTTGAAATGATGGATAAGGTTCCCCATTTCTCAACTTTTGGTAAAAACTATACCCGACGTTTTAAAGATACCGACCTGTTTGAGCAGATATTTACCCATATACTGCAGGAATGTTATAAATTTAAACTGATAGACCCCGGTGAGGTCTTTGTGGATGCGACTCATGTAAAAGCCAGGGCAAACAATAAAAAGATGCAGAAACGCATTGCCCATGAAGAAGCCCTGTTCTTTGAAGAAATACTAAAGAAAGAGATCAATGAAGACCGTGAAGCTCATGGAAAACATCCCCTGAAAGAAAAAGATGATGACAATGCGGATCCACCTTCAACCGGTTCAGGAGGCAGGGAAGAAAAAACCATCAAGGAAAGCACTTCTGATCCAGAAAGCGGATGGTTCCGGAAGGGTGAGCATAAAAATGTATTTGCCTATGCGGTGCAGACTGCCTGTGATAAGAACGGCTGGATTCTGGGCTATAGCGTACATCCCGGAAATCACCACGACAGCAGAACCTTCAAAGCATTGTATGACAAGATAAAAGATATCGGAATAGAAACTCTGATAGCTGATGCAGGTTATAAAACACCGGCGATAGCAAAGCTGCTGATAGATGATGGGATTAATCCGCTGTTTCCTTATAAAAGACCGATGACCAAAGAGGGATTTTTCCGAAAATATGAGTATGTTTATGATGAGTATTATGACTGTTACATCTGCCCGAATAATCAGGTGCTGACATATAGTACAACGAACAGGAATGGATACTGTGAATACAAAAGCTGCAGGGCTGTCTGTGCAGGATGTCCTTATCTTTCGCAATGTACCAAAAGCAAAGACCACGTCAAACTGTTAACGCGGCATATCTGGGAGCCTTATCTGGAAATGTGCGAAGATATCCGGCATACTCTTGGCATGAAAGAATTATACTCTCTCAGAAAAGAAACGATAGAACGGATCTTTGGAACAGCGAAGGAAAACCACGGATTCCGATATACACAGATGTTTGGGAAAGCCCGGATGGAAATGAAGGTGGGGCTTACATTTGCCTGCATGAATCTAAAAAAGTTGGCAAAAATGAAGGTCAAAAAAGGACTGATAGGACTGGGTTTTGCTGCAAATAAATTTAAGGGCATGACTTTTGCACCCGAAATGAGAAAAGCGCTTCTGGCTTAGGATTTGCCAGAGGCGCTTTGTCTACAGTCTGAACATTTGTGCCCATATAATAATGGGCACAAATGCTGTCTTAGTTGGAGTTCTATTGATACCTGCGGGCATATTATTCATAATTATATATTTTATTTGGGAAATTACGGATAAGATTGTTCGCCTATTGGAGGTAAAATCATGAAACGGATATTATTAGTTGATGATGCCGTAGATTTCTTAAAAATTTTGGCACAGGCATTAGAACAAGATTTTGAAGTCCATACTGCGACAGGTGTTTCAGAAGCAATGTCATTAGTTAATAAAATGGATATGGATTTAATTTGTTCTGATTTGGAAATGAAAGACGGAACAGGGATAGACATATTAACTTTTCTCAGACAAAAGCATTTAGACATTCCGTTCATTCTCATGTCCGGAAAGGATAGCGGATTTGAAATTGAAATGGCGAAATATTATGGTGCTATTTTTGTTTCAAAAACATCTTATGATTTTTTGATGGAAATTAAAAAATATAGGTAAGACTGTGACAAGGAGAAAATGGCATATGTTAAGAAAAGATTGTGATAGATAAACCAAAAGCCTTCGGTAGATGGGGCAATCTCCTTCCAGCCGGAACGGTGATGTACAGGCTGAGCGGCTGCAACCGCAGGAGAGGCAGCGCAAAACCCGATAGGCGGCATTGCGAATGGTATCAGCAGCGATTCTGCCGAAGGAAAGAACTTTATATTGAAAAAAGAGGGCACAAGTTCCTTAATTTATCAAAATAAAGGTTGATATTTTTTAAATAAAAGAATATAATATTGAAAAAAGAGGGCACAATATCCCTAAATCATCAACAAGGGGACGATATGGAAATAAAAAGAGATATTTACCTGAAAAAAATAATAAACCGCATGCATAACGGAATGATAAAGGTGATCACAGGAATAAGACGTTCGGGAAAATCATATCTTCTGTTTACCATATTTAAAAACTACCTGAAATCAGAAGGCGTTGCGGAAGACCATCTGATAACAATCGAACTGGATATGCTGGAAAATAAGAAATACAGAGATCCCTATGTCATTCTTGATTATATAAAAGGGAAGATCACGGATGACGGTGATTATTACATTTTCCTTGATGAAGTGCAGTTATTGGAGGAATTTGAAGGAGTGCTTAATTCACTTCTTCATATCAGAAATACAGACATTTATGTAACAGGAAGCAATTCGAAATTTTTATCAAAGGATGTTATTACGGAGTTTAGAGGGCGTGGTGATGAGATCCATGTGTATCCTGTCAGCTTCAGAGAATACATGGAAGTATTTGAAGGTGATAAGTATGAAGGATGGAGTTCGTATGTAAATTACGGAGGGCTTCCATTGACCGTTACAATGAATACTGATGAACAGAAGATGGAATATCTCACAAGATTATTTGAAGAGACATATATCAGGGATATCATTGAACGCCACCATATAGAAAAAGCGCAGGAGATGGATGCTCTGATCAATGTCCTTGCATCCGGTGTTGGTTCGCTGACTAATGCTTCCAAAATAGAGGCAACATTTAAAAGCGTGATAGGCTCTGATATCAGCCTTAATACGATCAGGGCTTATATTGAATATCTTAAGGATGCTTTTATTGTAAGTGAAGCGAGCAGATATGATGTAAAAGGCAGGAAGTATATTGGCACGCCTTTAAAATATTATTTTGAAGATGTTGGACTTAGAAATGCCAGACTTGGATTCAGACAACTGGAAGAAACGCATCTTATGGAAAATATTATTTATAACGAGCTGCGTGTCCGCGGCTTTCAGGTAGATGTGGGTGTAGTCCCAAAACGGAACAGAACAAAAGAGGGGGTGCAGGAAAAGAAGCAGCTTGAAATTGATTTTGTGGCAAATATGGGTAGTAAGCGTTACTATATCCAGTCGGCTTTCAGTATTCCAGACGAGGAAAAGAGAGCGCAGGAAAGAGCATCACTTACTAATGTCAATGATTCATTTAAGAAGATCATCATTGTAAAGGATATCACCAAACCATGGTATGATGATGATGGGGTCCTGACAATGAGCATCTACGATTTTCTGTTGAAGGAAGATAGCTTGGATAAATAGATAGGTTGGAAACCAACTCAGAAAGTTATAGATTTTTAAATGGCAGGGCAAAATGCGATTGCCGGCATTGCGAATGGTATCAAAGGAGGAGTCATGAAAGCAGAAATGAAAATATTAATAGCTAAAATAGGAATAGCAGCAGCGATCATGGCAGTAATTACCGTAGGCGTGGTAGTTGTTATTAAAAATCGCGGAGAAAAGGAAGCGTCACATGTGGAAACGAGAGATGACGCACAGGAACAGCTGACAGAGATTGGAGCTGGAAGTCATGTTCAGGAACAGCTGACAGAGATTGGAACAGGAAGTGATGCACAGGAACAGATGACAGAGATTGGAACAGAAAGTGATGTTCAGGGACAGACGGCGGATGAAACATCGGAAAGCCGGGATGAGGAACTCAATACTATAGTTGAGGAAGAACAGAAACAGGAGGAAGAAGAGCTGCGGACGACATTATTGGGTGAGCCGGAAGGCGTTTTGCAGTATGGACAATATGTGTATGATGCTGTGTATGACGGTGAGATTGATATACTGGATTGGCACAATAACTACGGTCTTTTAACCATTCCCCCTCGATATGCTATGGTGTTAGTGTTTCCTTTTGATGATGACGGGGATGGGCAATATGAATATGATGCTGAGACGAAACAGTATACCATTAGGTATACAGCTCCGTGGTGCTATAGGTATTATAGTCGTACATCTTCGTCGTGGTGTAGGTATGAATCTGAACTTATAGGGCATTTGGATGAGAAAGGCAATCTTATTATAACTTCTTGTGAGATGCCAGATAGGGATGGGGTTGTTGTTTTTGATGATTTAGAGTGGGTGTATGTCTGTACGACAGATGAAAAATGGATAGAAATGCAAAATGTTTCCAATGATCGATTATTGTGCGATTGTATTCAATATGCTGCCGCAGCTTCGGAGATGGATCCGGATGTTATGATTGATCCGGCTGCGTGTCAGGTAATGAAGGAAATGCAGGATACCGAACAGGATATTTATTCTCTGCTTTCCGGTACGGATAAGTATACTGAAACAGTAAAGGAAATTCTGGGTGTAACCGGTGCGGATGAGCTTACATTAAGGTCGCACAATGCTTCAGGAGCGCTTCCCGTAAGCGCAATCAGAGTAAAATTATATCCAAATGATTGCCACGTATGGATCGAAGGCTCTGATGCAAGCGGCATGCAGGGAGCCGATCCGGAGGCTATGTTTAATATTTCGGCTGAATAATGTAATTCCGTGTCAAAACTGCGTTTCCATTGCAAATATTTGTATTGCAATATAAAAAAGGATGTGGTATCTTTCTTTTTATAGGAAGATGAAGATACTGCATCTTTTTTAAATACAGTCAGTAAAAGGAGAAGGCAGGCTATGGCGACAGTAATCGCAATCGACGGACCGGCGGGCGCCGGCAAAAGCACCATTGCAAAATTGGTGGCAAAGGAGCTGAATGCAATCTATATCGATACGGGAGCAATGTACCGCGCAATGGCATTGTATCTGCTGCGCAGTCATATAGATATAGAAGATGAAAAGGCATTGGCGGAATGTGTTGCGTCAGCGGATATATCGATTCGTTTCGTCGATGGGGAGCAGCAGGTGTGGCTGAATGGAGAGAATGTCAACGGTCTGATCCGGACGGAGGAGGTAAGCGCCATGGCGTCGGTTTCTTCCGCAAAAGGCGTGGTGCGGGTGAAATTGGTGGATCTGCAAAGAAAGCTCGCTAAAGATCATGATGTGGTCATGGATGGCAGGGATATCGGTACTCACGTGCTGCCGGATGCGAAGCCGAAGATCTTTCTGACCGCAAGCTCCAAGGTGCGTGCTAAGAGAAGATATGACGAACTGACCGCCAGAGGAGAGGTATGTGACTTAGATACGATTGAAAAAGATATTATTGAGCGGGATGAGCGGGATAAAAATCGTGAGATATCGCCGCTTCGTCAGGCAGAGGACGCAATATTGCTGGATACATCGGATATGACGATCGAGCAGGTGAAGGAGAAGATCATTTCGCTGATATGATAGATTAGGTGAAGGTGAAGATGAAGATTATTTCACTGATATGATAGATCAGTTGAAAGAGAAGATCACTTTGTTGATTTGATCAATAATGTATCAATGAGGTTTGCATAACTTGAAGTCAGAACATAAATGTTCTAATAACTATGTTCCAAAAATGATTTCATTTATGATGTTTTTGGAACATAGTTATTCTGACAAAAAGTTATGTAAACCGCAAGATTAACAGTTATATAAACCGTAAGGATAAAAGTTGTGTAACTCATAAAGATCAAAGGAGCACCCCATGGAGATTACACTTGCCAAAACCGCCGGTTTCTGCTTTGGCGTTAAGCGGGCGGTGGATCAGGTCTATGAACAGTTAAAACAGAATAAGCCGATCTATACCTATGGGCCGATTATACATAATGAAGAAGTTGTCAGGGATCTGGTGGAGAAGGGTGTCTGCATCATAGAAACGGAGGAAGAACTGGCAGCTTTAAGAAACGGCACGGTGATCATCCGCTCCCACGGCGTGCCTGAACGGATCATAACTCTGCTGAAGGAAAACGGACTGGAATATATCGATATGACCTGTCCTTTTGTGAAGCGCATCCATGAGATCGTCAGCAGGGAGAGTGTACATAGCCATATTGTAATTATCGGCAATCCGGGACATCCCGAAGTGGAAGGCATCAGAGGGTGGTCAAAGACACCTGCCGTGGTGATCTCCACAAAAGAGGAAGCCTTCCTGTATGAGCCTGAAGAATATCCGTGCGCGGATATTGAAAATTTTGTTAAAACCAAGCAGCATCAGCCCGTAAAACAGGGCGAAAAGGACGAAAAACATATTTGCATTGTTTCACAGACGACATTTAACTACAATAAATTTCAAGAACTTATTGAAATATTTATGAAAAAAGGTTATGATATAAATATTATGAATACTATCTGCGACGCCACAAGAAAGCGTCAGGCAGAAGCGAAGGAAATTGCGTCGGATGCCGATATCATGATTGTCGTGGGTGACACACAAAGCTCTAACAGCAAAAAGCTGTATGAGATCTGCAGGCAGGAATGCGCCCGGACATATTTTGTCCAGACTGGCAGAGATTTAGAGTTAAAGGTTGACGATACTGTGCGTAAGATAGGAATTACAGCGGGGGCTTCCACCCCGAATAATATTATAGAGGAGGTTCAAAACTATGTCAGAAGTATCTTTTGAACAAATGCTGGAAGATTCATTTAAAAATATCCATGTAGGTGACGTGGTGGAAGGAACTGTTATTACTGTAACTCCGGATGAAATAGCTGTTAATATCGGATATAAGTCAGATGGTATCGTTACAAAGCATGAATACACGAACAATCCCGCCGTTGATCTTACAAGCGCTGTGAAGCCGGGGGATAAGATCAACGTCAAAGTGCTCAAGATGAATGACGGAGACGGTCAGGTCGTATTGTCCTATAAGAGGCTGGCTGCGGAAAAGGTAAGCAAGGTGCTTGAGGATGCGTTTAATGAAGGAACGGTTCTGAAAGCAGTTGTTTCGGAAGCGATCAAGGGAGGCGTAAAGGTGATCGTAGATGATGTGCCCGTGTTTATCCCGGCAAGCCTTGCGTCAGATACGTCAGTTAAGGATCTGTCCGTGATGGAAGGGCAGGAAGTGGAGTTTGTCGTTACGGAATTTAATCCGAAAAAGAGAAAATATATCGGCGACTGCCGCAGAGTATTGAGAGCGCGTAAGGAAGCGATGCGTGCGGAGNTNNTTGNNNANTTCCATGAAGGNGATATTATCGAAGGCGTTGTACGGAATGTAACTGCCTTTGGCGCATTTGTCGATATCGGCGGATTGGATGGACTGCTTCATATTTCTGAGATGAGCTGGGGACATGTGGATAAGCCTTCTAATGTATTGAGCAAGGGCGATACCCTGAAGGTGATCATCAAAGAGATCAAAGGGGATAAGATCTCCCTGAGTGTCAGATTTGATGAAAACAATCCATGGTTAAATGCGGCTGATAAGTATGCGATCGGGACGATCGTAACAGGTAAAGTTGCAAGGATGGCGGACTTTGGCGCATTTGTGCAGCTTGAAGAGGGGATCGACGCGCTGCTGCATGTATCGCAGATCGCGAGATACCGGGTTGAGAAGCCGTCCGATGTATTAAAGATCGGTGATGAGATAGAGGCGGTAGTGGTTGATCTGAATGTAGAAGAAAGAAAGCTCAGCTTAAGCATGAAGCAGCTTGCTCCGGAGATGGGGGATGCTGCTGGGAATGAAGAAGAATAAAACAGATATCTCTTATGGAGAGGAGTCATCGTGCCGAACGATTATGAAGCTTTTAAAATTCAAATCCTTAGGATGACGGGCATAGATTTGAACGCATATAAGGAAAAACAGATGAAGCGCAGGATTGATGCCTTGATTACAAAATATGAAGCTGCCGATTATGACAGCTTCGTTTTGTTGTTGAAAAAAGACAGGGAAATATATGAAACATTTGTCGGATATCTGACGATCAATGTTTCCGAATTTTACCGTAATCCGGATCAGTGGAAATATATGGACGATGTAGTGATCCCGGAGCTGATCCGTAAATTCGGCAAAAATCTGAAGATATGGAGCGCTGCCTGCTCTACGGGCGATGAACCCTATTCGCTGGTTATGGCATTGTCTAAACATATCCCGATCGCTCAGATCACAATCACGGCGACGGATATCGACAAGCAGATCCTTGCGAAGGCAAAAGTGGGGATTTATGGGGAAAAGTCAGTTGCCGGAGTCCCTATTGATCTGCGGAAAAGGTATTTTGAAAAGATCGGGGATGCATATAAGATCTCGGATGAGATAAAAAACAGGGTGGTATTCAGGCAGCATAATCTTCTTGCGGATCCTTATCCGAAGGATTATCATATGATCGTGTGCCGTAATGTATTGATCTATTTTACGGAAGAAGCAAAGGATGCGGTATTTCAGAAGTTCTGCCATTCGCTGGTGCCGACGGGGATTTTATTTATAGGGAATACGGAGCAGATTATCACCTATAAAGAAATGGGTTATGAGCGCAAAAGTTCATTCTTTTATTGCAAGAGATGAGGATCATGACATTTTTTCATCGGAGATGAACTATAATATTGTGATGAAGAGGTTTGAAAAGATTATGGAAAAAAGGCTTCCGGCTAATAAAGAGGAAAAATTTCGGCTTATATTGAAGGAAATCCGCAAGAACTCCCGATTTGATGAAAATGAACAATATATACAGCATGGAACGACTACTGTCAAAGAGCATTGTATCAAAGTGGCGCAGACGGCGTATTTTATGTCTCACCGTCTGCATATATCGGTGCATGAGGAAGAGTTGATCAGAGGGGCGCTGCTTCATGATTATTTCCTTTATGACTGGCATGAAAAATCATTAAAAAATTCCATTCACGGCTTTACGCATCCGGGAAAGGCCCTGCGTGAGGCTTCGAAGGATTTTGAACTGACCAATATCGAAAAAGACATGATACAGTCCCATATGTTTCCTTTGACCGTCAGACCGCCAAAGTATCGGGAAGGCGTTCTGCTTTGTATTGCGGATAAGCTTTGCGCGCTTCAGGAAACGATAGGAGGACATTAATCGTGTATGAATTATTGACAACGCCATTCCTTCTCGGGATGGATTTTGCTACGCTGACTTGTGTCATGATGTTCTACAGCTTTATCGGCTGGTTTTATGAGTCTACGGTTTTTTCACTGGTGGAGCAGGGGAAACTGATGAACAGGGGATGTTTTATCGGACCTTATCTGCCGATCTATTGCGTTGTGGCGGTCCTGAATCTTTATCTGCTGGACGGCGTGGAAAGTTCTTTTAAGATCGTGCTGATTTCCGCATTGACCTGCTGCGCGGTAGAATATTTCACCTCATGGACGCTGGAAAAGATTTTTCATGCAAGATATTGGGATTACAGCTATTTCCCCCTGAATATCAATGGGCGTGTCAGCGTTGTGTCGGGCGCGTTTTTTGGAATCGCCGTTCTGTTTCTGATCAAGGTGCTCCATCCGTTTACAATCGTAATGATGGCTAAAATACCGGAACATATCCGAGTGGCGCTTGGTGTATTTTTCTGGCTGCTGTTTTTGGTGGACGCTACCCTGACAGTGATCGGCATGCGTAATCTGAACCGTAAATGTAAAGAGATCTATGATGCCATTGACCGCAATATAGAGGCGGGCTTTGATAAGATGAACAATAAAAAAGCTTATTTAAATCGTTTTAAAATTGTCAGGGGAAGCAAAACCCTTGTTGTAAAATTAAAGGGTATCAATAAGAAATTTGTTTCCATGGAGACACGTATCTTAGAAGCTTATCCCGATTTTCATTCTTATAGCTATGGGGAGATTCTGGATAAGATGAAGGAAACATTGTCTCGGAGAAGGAAGTATAAGGGATTGGAAGTTGTTGATGATAATGAAGATATAGATTCGGAAGAAGAATTGGGGACGGAGGAGCATACGGAGAATAAGACGGCGGATCTGGAAAAAAATGCGTGACAGATAAATAGTAAAACTGGATTTAATATTAAATCCAGTTTTTGCGTTCTTTGGGCTGTTTAATATGTTACGGTAACCGTGACATCGTCTCCTTCCGGAAGTTCTCCCATCAGGATATCTCCAATATAAGTGAGATAAGACATAGCCGCTTTATATTGTGCTTTTGCATCGGCGCCGACATCCGGCAGATAACCTCCGTCAGCAAACGCTTCATGGTAAAGACGGGATGCCTCGCTCATATAGAAAGCGGCATCATCCGCCATGGTTTCGATGGAGGAGTATTCTTCGGGGACTTCTAAAGCTGCCATATCTTGAAATGCCGTATTGAGCTGATCCAGCTGCGCAAGCATATCAGTGACTGCGGAGTTGGCGGATGGATCGATTGTGTCCAGAGCGGAGGCGGAAGCCGCAATTGTTTCATAGCATGAAGTCATATTTTCCCGGTAGGCGCTGATTTCTTCTTCTTCATTATTTTTTCCGCAGGCGGTCAAAAGGAGGCTTGCTGTTAATAAAAGACATGCCTTCCGTGCAATGCAGGCTGCCGGACAGAACTTCTTGCTAATTGGGTAATCAGAATATTTTTTCATGTTTCCTCACCGTTATTTATGATATCTGTAGTATCTGCATTATTATATATATTTATGCGTTTTTAAACGCTGCAGATTTTTTGGTTTTAAAGCCTGTTATTTTATTAAATTTTGCAGGGATGCATAAATATAGTATTCACTGACACGAATACTATACCATATATTGTAAAGTTAATCAAGGTTTATCGCTTGTCGATATTATTTTAATGCATAAATACCGTGCACATCCACCAGAGATTTTAAGGGAGAATTGCACAAATAAGCTTTTTCAAAGTTTTGCAATTGTAGAAATGAGTTATTGTCAACGAAGTAGTTATTTGATAAAATAAGTAATGTTTTAAATATTTTTGTTTTAATTAAAGTAAGATTTTTATACAGGAAAGGAAATCTGTGGATATGAATGGCGCAGACGCAATGATAAAATGTTTGGAAGCTGAAAATGTAGAAGTGGTATTTGGTTATCCGGGAGTGGCGATCTGTCCTTTTTATGACAGTATCATGGACTCCAAGATCCGTACCGTCTTAGTGCGTACGGAGCAGAATGCCGCGCATGCGGCAAGCGGTCTGACCAGGACAAGCGGTAAGCCGGGCGTATGCGCCGTAACCAGCGGTCCGGGCGCAACCAACCTGATCACCGGGATCGCTACGGCATTTGCCGACAGTATACCGCTGATCTGTATTACCGGACAGGTTAATTCGGAGCTGTTGGGAAGCGATGTATTTCAGGAGGCGGATATAACAGGGGCAGTGGAATCCTTTGTGAAATACAGTTATCTGGTAAAGGATGTCAATGATATCCCAAGGATATTTAAAGAGGCGTTCCGCATTGCGAATACGGGGCGTAAGGGCCCGGTGCTGATCGATGTGCCGATCGATGTGCAGCAGCAGGAGATCAAGGGATTTCATTATCCGGAAGATGTAAAGCTGCGTACTTATAAGCCGACGGTCAAGGGCAATGCGCTTCAGATCAAGAAAGCGGTAAGGGAGCTGGAGCATGCCAGCCGTCCTTTGATCTGTGCGGGCGGCGGAGTGATCCTGGGTGGCGCACAGAGGGAATTGCTTGAGTTTGTGGAGGAATATCAGATCCCCGTGGTATCTACCATGATGGGGATCGGCGTAATGCCGACGGATCATCCGTATTATTTCGGTATGGTAGGAAACAACGGCAAGCCTTATGCCAACAGGGCGATGAAGGAGTCTGACCTGATCCTGCTGATCGGCGCAAGAGTTGCCGACCGCGCGGTCAATCAGCCGGAACTCGTCATGAAGGATACCGTTTTAGTGCATATTGACGTGGATCCTGCCGAGATCGGCAAAAATACCGGTGCGACTATTCCGATCGTCGGGGAAGCAAAGAGTATCCTGCACGATCTGCTGGAATATGAGATCGATGGATATTATGACGCATGGGTCAATCAATTAAAGCAGTACAGAAATGAGATGCGTGTTACACGTTGTCCCGATCGGAAGTATGTGGATCCGGCGGAATTTATCAATAAATTATCCTTGAAGATGAAGGATGACGCAGTCTATGTGGCGGATGTGGGACAGAACCAGATCTGGTCCTGCGCTTATCATGTGGTCAAGAAGGGACGCTTTTTGACCACCGGAGGCATGGGGACGATGGGATATTCCATCCCGGCTGCCATGGGTGCAAAGCTTGGAAGCCCTAAGAAACAGGTGGTTGCCGTCTGCGGCGATGGTTCGTTTCAGATGTCGTTGATGGAGCTTGCGACGATGCGGCAGCATGACGTGCCGGTCAAGATCATCGTATTAAAAAATAATTATCTTGGTATGGTCAGACAGTACCAGCATTTTACCTATCAGGACCGTTACAGCGTCGTTTCACTGGATGGAAGTCCGGATCTGGAGAAGATCGCGGAAGCATACGGCATCAGATTCAGCCGTCTGACAGATATGAATGAGTGCGATAAACGGATCGAGGAATTTTTGAAGAAGGATGAAGCGTATCTGATGGAGTGTATCATTGATCCGATGGATCTTGTGTAATCGTGGAGAGGAGTGCAGTTTTCATGAATAAAATATTTAATGTATTGGTAGAAAACCGTTCCGGCGTGTTAAGCAAGGTTGCCGGATTGTTTGCCAGAAGATGTTTTAATATAGATTCGCTTGCTGTGGGTGAGACAGATTCGCCGGAGGTGTCCAGCATGACGATCGTCAGTTCCGGTACGCCGCATATCCTGGAACAGATTGAAAAACAGCTTAACAAAAAGCTTGATGTCATCAAGGTCAAAACTTATGAGTCTCATCAGGCAGTTGTCAGAGAGCTGATGCTTGTCAAGGTAAAATATAATAAAAATAACCGGAAAGAGATCATGGAGATCTGCGATATCATGAAGACGGATATCGTCGATATGTCAAAAACGATGATGATCCTGCAGATCTGTGATACACCGGATCGTATTAAGCTTCTTCTTGCAATGCTTAATCAGGTCAGTATCGTGGAGGTTGCGAGAACGGGGACGCTGGCGCTGCTTAAGTGTATGGAATCTGAGAATTGATGTTCTGATACATTGACTTTTGTTATTAATATTGTTAATATTATTTTCGTGGGATCTGATATGAGGATCAAAAACAATTTATTTAAGTATAGAAAGGCATGGTTATTCAGGTGAATAAAAAAGTATTTCAGCTCTTGGTGGATAATACATCCGGCGTGCTGAGCCGGATTTCGGGATTATTTTCCAGACGTGGATATAATATTGAAAGTATTACGGCGGGCGTGACAGCCGATCCGAGATATACGCGTATTACGATCGTGGCGTCAGGGGATGATGAGATCCTGGATCAGATCGAAAAACAGGTGGCAAAGCTGGTGGATGTGCGTAATATCAAAGTGCTGGCGCCGGAGGAATCCGTTTATCGTGAGCTCTGCCTGATCAAGATCAGCGTTTCCGAGCAGACGCGGGACAGTGTGATCAATATTGCCAATGTATTCCGGGCAAGCATTATTGACGTCGGCAATCAGAGCATGATTATTGAATTGACGGGTAATCAGTCAAAGATAGAGGCATTTATCAAGCTTCTGGAGGGTTATGAGATCCTGGAGCTGGCAAGGACAGGCATTACCGGATTGACAAGAGGCAATAAGGATGTTGTCTGGCTGGATAATTAAGCGGTCTGTATGATGCCGCGGCGCTTGGTATCGCTGTTTTGCCGGTATCCCAAGCGGATGTGGGTGTTAGGCAGCTGCTTAAATATACATAAAAAATAGGAGGAAGAAAAAATGGCTAAGATTTATTATCAGGAAGATTGTAATCTTTCAGAATTGGAAGGCAAGACCATCGCAGTCATCGGATACGGAAGCCAGGGGCATGCGCATGCGTTGAATGCAAAGGAATCAGGCTGCAATGTCATCATCGGTCTTTATGAAGGATCCAAGTCATGGAAGAGAGCTGAGGAACAGGGCTTTGAAGTATTTACTGCCGCAGAGGCTGCTAAAAAGGCTGACGTTATTATGATCCTTATTAATGACGAGCTTCAGGCTGCTATGTACAAGAAGGATATCGAGCCGAACCTGACGGCGGGCAAGATGCTGATGTTCGCACATGGCTTTAATATTCATTTCAATCAGATCGTTCCGCCTAAGGATGTTGATGTTACGATGATCGCACCCAAGGGACCGGGGCATACCGTAAGAAGTGAATATCAGGCAGGCAAAGGTGTTCCCTGTCTGGTTGCCGTACATCAGGATGCTACAGGCAAGGCACTGGAGAAGGCTCTGGCATATGCACTGGCAATCGGCGGCGCAAGAGCCGGCGTATTAGAGACCACATTCAGGACAGAGACAGAGACAGACCTCTTTGGCGAGCAGGCAGTTCTCTGCGGCGGTGTATGCGCGCTGATGCAGGCAGGCTTTGAGACGCTTGTGGAAGCAGGATATGATGAGAGAAACGCTTACTTTGAGTGTATCCATGAGATGAAGCTGATTGTTGACCTGATCTATCAGTCAGGTTTTGCGGGCATGAGATATTCGATCTCCAATACGGCAGAGTATGGTGATTATGTAACAGGACCTAAGATCATCACGGAGGAGACAAAGAAGACCATGAAGAAGATCCTGAAAGATATTCAGGATGGTTCCTTTGCGAAAGAATTTTTACTGGATATGTCTCCGGCAGGCGGACAGGCGCACTTTAAAGCAATGAGGAAGCTGGCGGCTGAGCACCAGTCTGAAAAAGTCGGTGAGGAGATCCGTAAGCTTTATAGCTGGAATGGCGAAGGCAAGCTGATTGATAATTAGAATGAGCCAATAAAAGCGGGATGCATTTTGACTTATCAGTCAGTGCATGAAAAGATGAAGTGACGGAAGGGCTGGCTATCTTTGCCGGCCCTTTTATCAGATGAGGGGAAGGTACGGTTATTAGTATTTTATGAAAGGAAAAGTTTCATTTTCGGATCAGATCAATCAATTGATCGGTGTGGTATTTGGCATCGCTTTTTTTGTTGTGTTTGCCGCAAGCGCGATACTGCTCTATCTTTCGGAGGAGGATACGCAGGTTTATTATATCAGTATTCTGGGTGTTTTTTGTATATATTTGATTTTATATGCCTTCTCGGCGCTCTACACTTCCCGCAAGATCAGGAAGATGTTTGCACCGCTTGATCAGATCGCGACAGCTTTGGCTGAGGATAAGATCAGGATCTATGGAGATACGTCAGATCTGCAGGCGTTTGCAAAGCATCTGGAGGAGCGTATGGATGAGATGGAGGACATGTCGGATGCACTGTCCGCTGCAGAGGGCAATCTGCAGGATATGTTTCAGGAATCAGAGGAGAGCAGATCAAGATTTTCCTATCATATGAAGCGGTGCAAGGGCAGCCTCGACGGCGTGAAAAGGAATTATGAACAGCTGGCGGAGCAGTCGGAGATGATGAGCCGGTTTTTAGAGGATGGCAATGCCGCGGCAACAAGATTAAAGCTTTCCAGACAATCCCTTGGGGAAGATTATGAATCTATCCGGGAGTCACTGCAGGGGTGCAGCAGCTCCCATCAGGAGATGATGGATGACAAAGAACGTCAGAAAGAGGCGTTTGGCGTATTAAACGATATGCAGAAGGAATCCATAGAACTGATTGAGACGATCTATAATGATCTTGCTTATATTCAGAATATTGCGTCAAAGCTGGAGCTATACACTGCAAATGTATCGTTGGATTATGCCAGAAGCGGAGGAGGTAATCTGAATATTTCCGCCGCACTGGATGAGATAAAACAGACGGACCGGCAGATGCGTGATACGATAGATGAGCTTGCCATGCTGGTGATCCGTACCAAAAATGCAGTCAAACTCGCTAACGATCAGACTAATTTTTGTATTGAGCTGGAGGAAGTTGGACAAAAAATATCCGGTCAGGCAGATGAGCAGCTGGGCTTTATCACTATGAAGCTGCAGGGGCTGATGCAGGTGGGCGAGGATATCTCTAACGGAATCGCCCATGTTTTGAATCAAAATTATGAATTGCACGGGATGGCGGACTCGCGGGCAAAAGAGCTGGATGATCTTGGAAAAGAGCTGGAGCGGTTATACAGGCGGCTGGAGGAGCTGGAACAGATCATCTAGGCATTTCGATCAGTTCACAATTTCAATTTTATATGCTATAATATTTTGTATGATTTTTGCCACTTAAATGAAACAAAAAATATAAGAAAACAATATTAGGCTTAATCAGCATGGAGGTAAAAAAATGGGAATGACAATGACGCAGAAGATTCTGGCAGCACATGCCGGATTGGAACAGGTGACAGCGGGACAACTGATCGAGGCGGATCTTGATCTCGTGCTTGGCAATGATATTACAAGTCCCGTTGCAATCAAGGAGATGGAAAAGTTCAATACGCAGAGCGTATTTGACAAGGACAAGATCGCGCTGGTGCCCGATCATTTTGTGCCGAATAAGGATATCAAATCCGCAGAGCATTGCAAATGTGTCCGTAGCTTTGCAAGAAAAAATGAGATTACGAATTATTTTGAAGTCGGCGAGATGGGGATTGAACATGCGCTGCTTCCGGAGAAAGGTCTGACAGTGCCGGGAGATGTGATCATCGGAGCAGATTCCCATACCTGTACTTACGGCGCAGTAGGNGCNTTTTCTACNGGNATCGGAAGNACGGATATGGCGGCGGGNATGGCGACCGGNAAAGCATGGTTTAAAGTNCCTTCCGCAATCCGCTTTGTCCTTACGGGAAAGCCGGNGGAATGGGTCAGCGGNAAGGATATNATCTTACATATCATCGGNATGATCGGTGTNGATGGCGCNNTATANAAATCCATGGAATTTACGGGNGACGGGATTGCCGAGCTGTCGATGGACGACCGCTTTACCATTGCCAATATGGCGATAGAAGCCGGAGCCAAGAACGGTATCTTTCCGGTGGATGATAAGACGAAGGCATATTTGGAGGAGCATACGAAACGCAGTTATAAAGTTTATGAAGCAGATGAAGATGCAGAGTATGACGAAACCTACACGATTGATTTAAGCAGCTTAAAACCGACGGTTGCGTTTCCGCATCTGCCGGAGAATACAAAGACCATCGATCAGGTGGGCGATATCGCCATCGATCAGGTTGTCATCGGCTCCTGTACCAACGGGCGCATTGATGACATGAGGATCGCAGCAAAAGTATTGAAGGGGCGTCATGTTGCCCAGGGGATCAGGTGCATCATCATCCCCGCGACGCAGGCAGTCTATCTGCAGGCGATGGAGGAAGGGCTGCTTAAGATCTTTATTGAAGCCGGAGCCATCGTAAGCACTCCGACCTGCGGCCCATGCCTTGGCGGTTATATGGGTATTCTGGCGGAAGGAGAGCGCTGCGTATCCACGACGAACCGTAACTTTGTGGGACGTATGGGACATGTGGACAGCGAGATTTATCTGGCAAGTCCCGCGGTGGCAGCTGCCAGCGCGGTAACAGGCAGGATTTCGTGTCCTTGTCAGTTGAAGTAATAAGTTGGATGATTGCGAAAGAGTTAAGCTTGGTTTACATAACTCGAAGTTTGCAAATATATGTTCCAAAAATGATTTCATAACATGATGTTTTTGGAACATATATTTGCAAATAAAGAGTTATGTAAGCCTCACAGATTGGATTGTGGAATATAAAGCAAAATAGTAGATATATGCAAAATTGAGTTTTGCAATTATCTATATCAATAAAGTAAAAGAGAGGATGGAAAGGAACACTATGAAAGCACAGGGAACGGTTTTTAAATATGGAGATAATGTTGATACGGACGTTATTATCCCGGCAAGATATCTGAATTCGTCAGATCCGGCGGAGCTGNCAANACATTNTATGGAAGATATTGATACGGAATTTGTGAAGAAGGTTCATAAAGGGGACATTATCGTCGCCAACAAGAATTTTGGCTGCGGCTCCTCCAGGGAACATGCGCCGATTGCAATCAAGGCGTCCGGCATCAGNTGTGTGATTGCGGAGACTTTTGCCCGGATATTCTATCGGAATGCGATCAATATCGGACTGCCGATCATTGAATGTCCGGAAGCTGCCAAAGAGATCAACGCAGGAGATGAGGTGGAGATTGATTTTGATTCCGGCGTGATCACGGATAAAACNACCGGAAAGGAATATCAGGGGCAGCCGTTTCCNGAATTTATGCAGAAGATCATCAAAGCAGAAGGACTGATCAATTATATCAATGAAAAAGGCTGACGGAATCATCATAGCGGTGACTCTGCTTGCGGCGGTATTTTTTCTTGCCATGGCATGGGGGCGTGGGAACGGACAGACCGTGGTGCTGTATGATGGCGAAACGGAGATCGGGAGATATCCGCTTATGTACGAGAGGACGATCAGGGTAGAACTGGAGGGTGGTTACAATATCGTCGTGATCTCGGATGGAATGGTGGCTGTATCGGAGGCGGATTGCGCCAACCAGATCTGTGTCCATACGCCGGCGATCGCTCAGACGGGAGAAACGATTGTCTGTCTGCCGCATAGATTTTATGTTGTAATCAAATAAGATATCCCTGATGGGAGAGCCATCCCGTGGTATTGCGCAGGTGGAGAAGGTCAGCGGATACTATGTAAGGAAGGAATATCGATTTGAATAAGCGTCTTGCAAGGCTGGCTATGCTTTTGGCGCTGGCTGTTATTATGGGGTATCTGGAAGCATTGGTTCCGGTTACGCCGACGATCCCGGGGATTAAGCTTGGACTTGCCAATTTTGTGATCACACTTGTCATGTATCTGTTCTCCATCAGGGAAGCGGCGTTGATCAGTGTCTTGAGGATCATTCTGGTGGGATTTCTGTTGTCCAATATGTCTATGATACTGTATAGCCTTGCCGGGGCGATCCTTAGCTTGTCGGTGATGGCATTGCTCAAAAGAAATCCGCATTTTTCGCTTTATGGCGTCAGCATGGCGGGAGGAGTCATGCACAATGCCGGTCAGCTTCTGGTGGCAGGAGCGCTTATGGGATTTCAGGCGATCCTGTGGTATGTGCCGTTCCTGTTGGCGGCAGGACTGTTGGCGGGATTGTTGATCGGATTTCTGGTACGGGTTTGCTACAGCAGACTGGAAAGTATTATCAGGTGATTGCGAAACTCTGACATAATATTTTCTATTGTGCATCATTGACAATTCAACGCAGACACGCTTTCGCTCCGTGAAAAACGCAGCGGCACATAAGATGCCAAAGAACGGCATCTAAGTGCCGGCGTTTTTCAAAGGTCTGCTTATGAATTTGTCAATGCTGCACAATAAGATCTCTGTTATTGAGAGTTCCACAATTGACCGGAAATATACAGCTGAGAGGGGATTTTTGATCCATGTATGCATATTTAAAAGGCATGGTCGCGTGGAAAACTGCGGACCGTATAGTCGTGGAGGTATCGGGCGTAGGGTATAATGTATATGTCTCTCCGGGGCGGATCTATGATTTCCCGGAATATGGGGAAGAGGTTAAGGTCTATACATATACCAGTGTCCGGGAGGATGCAATCAATCTATATGGATTTGTTACATTGGAAGAACTGGAGCTGTTTAAGCTGTTAATCAGCGTCAGCGGCATTGGACCAAAAGGGGGACTTGCCATGCTGTCTGTGATGAGCGTAGATGATATCAAATATGCAATCATGACGGGAGACGCAAAACTGCTGGCAAAGGCGCCCGGTGTAGGTAAGAAAACCGCAGNACGNNTGATCATTGACCNGAAAGATAAAANAAACGCGCAGGATTTTGNAGCATCTATTACGGNATCGGTTCCGGGAACGNCATNAAAGGAAGATACGAAGGCAANGGATGCGGCAGACGCCCTGANCGCGCTCGGTTATTCCGCAAGGGAGGCGGAGCATGCCGTAGAACAGGCATTAAAGGAGCTTGGGGCACAGAGCGGAGAGGATGCGGCACATTCAGATCAAATCTTAAAGCTGGCTTTAAAATATTTTTAAGGAAGCGCTGAGCGGTAAAAGGATCTATATGCGACATTTTTATGTGAGAAAAGGAAAGCAGATATGCCGAAAAGACTGATCGAGACTACATATACCGAAGAGGACGCAGCGATTGAGAATACCCTGCGCCCCAGGATGTTAAAAGATTACATTGGGCAGGATAAAATCAAGGAAAATCTGAAGGTGTTTATTGAGGCGGCAAAACAGAGAGGGGAATCTCTGGATCATGTGCTGTTCTATGGTCCTCCGGGACTGGGAAAGACAACGCTGGCGGGGATCATAGCCAATGAAATGGGCGTGAATATCAAGATCACCAGCGGTCCGGCAGTGGAAAAGCCGGGGGAGCTTGCAGCGATCTTAAATAACCTTCAGGAGGGCGATATCCTTTTTATTGATGAGATCCACCGCCTGAGCCGTCAGGTGGAAGAGGTGATGTATCCGGCAATGGAGGACTATGCCATTGATATCCTGCTGGGCAAGGGAAGCAGCGCCAAATCCATCCGTCTGGAGCTGCCGCGGTTTACGCTGATCGGCGCGACGACGAGAGCCGGTCTGCTGACAGCCCCGCTTCGTGACCGTTTTGGCATGATACATCGGCTGGAATTTTATTCTGTAGAGGAGCTGCAGCATATTATCATGAATTCTGCCGCAAAATTAAAAGTGCCCATTGAGCTCGACGGCGCTTTGGAGCTTGCGCGCAGAAGTCGCGGAACGCCGAGGATCGCCAACCGCATGCTGAAGCGGGTACGGGATTTTGCGCAGATTAAGTTTGACGGCAGCATTACTAAGGAAACGGCGGATTATGCGCTGGATCTGATGGAGGTGGATAAATACGGACTGGATCAGATGGACCGCAATATCCTGCTTGCCATGATCGAAAGATTTAACGGCAGACCGGTAGGGCTGGATACGCTTGCGGCGGCATTGGGAGAGGATCCGGGGACGATTGAGGATGTATATGAACCGTATCTGATCAAAAACGGTTTTATCAGCCGTACTCCACGCGGCAGGATGGCGACTCTGGAAGCCTATCGCCATTTTGGACTTGAAAACCTTTATTGTGATGATATATAATATACATATAGATTGCGAAATCATATTAGGGAGGAAAGGACGATCGTATGACGGAGAAGACGGATGTTCAGGTTGTGATTGACGGCAAGGTGCTTACCATAAGCGGTTATGAAAGTGAGGAGCATCTTCAGAAGATAGCGTCCTTTATTAATAATAAAATTTCCGAATATCAGAAAGTGGATGCCTTTAAACATGCCAATGCTGATACGCAGCACCGGTTGATAGAGCTCAATATTGCGGACGAGTATTTTAAGGCAAAGAGGCAGATCGCGCAGCTGGAGGAGGAGATCAAAGCGAAGCAGAATGAACTTTATGATATGAAGCATGATATTGTCAACAAGGATATGGTTGTGGATTCGCTTCGGGAAAATATTAAGCAGGCGCAGGATGAGCTGCATGAAAGTGCCAAGCGTATCGTCCAATTGGAAACGGAATTACGGGACCGGAAAAAATAATTGCCGGATCGGCATGAGGTAAGTATGGCTGCCTGTTTGGGGCAGCCATTCATCATATCTAAGGAATGGCTGATTAGGAGGTAGCTGGCATTGCCTGAAAAGAAAAGGAAAACGGAGCTTCTTTCGCCGGCGGGAGACATTGACGGCGCGATCGGCGCGATCAATGCCGGAGCGGATGCGGTATATCTTGGCACAGAAGAATTTTCAGCCAGAGCGTACGCTAAAAACCTGACGATAGAAGAAACCATTGAAATGATACATTATGCCCATCTGTATCACAGAAAACTTTATCTGACCATGAATATACTGTTAAAAACCATGGAATTGCCGCGGGCGCTTTCCGTTCTTGACCGCTTGTATCAGGCGGGGCTGGATGCGGTGATCGTGCAGGATCAGGGACTGCTGTCATGCCTGCATCAGTATTTCCCGGAGCTGGAGATACATGCAAGCACGCAGCTTTCGGTCTTATCCGCTGCAGGCATGGAACTGTTGAAGGAATATCATGTGACCCGGGTTGTCCCCGGACGCGAGCTGTCATTGGCGGAGCTTATGGAGCTGAAGAAGACGGGGATGGAGCTGGAGTGCTTTATCCATGGGGCAATGTGTTACGCTTATTCCGGAAGATGCCTGATGAGCAGTCTTGCGGGAGGAAGAAGCGGCAACCGCGGAAGATGCGCCGGACCCTGCAGAAAAAAGTATCATCTGCCGGGACAAAAGGACGCCTATCTTCTCAGCATGAAGGACATGTGCTCTGTCGATCAGATCGGGGCTTTGATGGATGCCGGTATTGATTCCTTTAAGATCGAGGGGCGGATGAAAGCGGCGGAATATACGGCAGGCGTTACATCAGTTTACCGCAAAGTGATTGACCGGATTGAAAATGGGGAAAAGTATGTAGTAACAAAAGAAGACAGGGAGGTTTTAAAGGAGCTTTATATCCGTTCCGAGCTTCAGGATGGATATTATTTCAGGCATAATTCTAAAGATATGCTCAGTCTGTCTGATCCTGCCTATTCCGGCTGCAGCGACATCTTAAAAGAGGATATCCGCAGGCGTTATCTGGCGGAAAGGAAGCGTTATCCGGTCAGGGGAGAGATCCTTGTATGTCAGGGGAAGCCGATGCGGCTGACTTTGCGGCTGGATGATCATGAAGAGTCGGCAGAAGGCGCGGCTGCTGCCGTGGCGGAAAAACGCGCCGTTTCCGATGAAGATATCCGAAAACAGATCTGTAAGACGGGTAATACCTTTTATGAGATCAAGGAACTTAAGATCATTAACGACGGGAAATCCTTTGCGGCAGTCAGCCAGCTGAAGGATCTGCGGAGGATGGTCCTGGAGAAGCTGGATGGGGCGTTATTCCCTGATGACCGCCATAGCTGCCTGCAGCAGGAGATTTCCAAAGAAAATATAAAAATACTGAATCAACCGCAGGGAGAAGATCGTTTTATAGATAGAGGGCAGTCTTCTGACAAAAAGCCGGACATACTGATCGGTGTGAAGACGAGGGAGCAGTTGAGAACGGTTCTAAAGTATCCATATGCAGACGGCGTGATTATGGATCTTATGATGTTTTCAGGGAAAGACTTGGGGGATGAGGCGTATAAAAAAGAGCGTAACGGCGGAGAGCTTCAAAGCCGTGATATTGCAGCCGGATTGCTCCGGCAGATATCGGAAGCTTCAAAAAAGTGGTATCTCAGATTGCCGGAAATTATACGCCAGAAGGATATCGGAAGGATCAGGAAACAGCTTGAGACAGCGCTGCGTCTTACAGACGATATGCCGCCGGAAGGGATATATTGCGGCAGTCTTGACGCTATGGGGATAGCGGGGGAGTATGCGGAGCGATATGGAAAGAATCATCCGGCTGCGGAGCAGGAGATGCCAAAAAGGCAGAAGCTTAAAGTGGATCAGGGGATTTATATCATGAACGCACGTGCGGAGCAAGACGTGTTAAAGCATGCCGTATCTTATACTGCGCCGCTTGAATTGAATCGAAAAGAGCTTTCCCATGCAATAAGAAAGGATGCAAGGGAATTAATCGTATATGGATATCTGCCTATGATGTACAGCGCCAATTGTATCGCCAATACAACGGGCGGCTGTGACCGCACGAAAGCAGGGACGCGGATCATAGATCAGGAGAACAGGGAATTCCCGGTAAGGATGAACCACTATTATTGTTTTAATACGATATATAACTGTGTTCCCCTGTCACTGCATCAGGAAGCCGGCTGGCTGTATCGGTCAGGGGAAGCGGCTGCTTTCAGAATAGAGTTTACGATAGAGGATGCCGTTGAAACAGCCAGGGTGATGGACTGTTTTCAAAATGCATTTTGCGGGGAGATGTCCGGACGGGCAGAGGAAGAAGCGGGGAAGGGATATACGAAGGGGCATTTTAATCGAGGTGTTTTATAATGAATCTATACGTCAGCGAGATCTCAAAGTATCTTATTGCCGCGCTTATGGCGGCGTATACCTTGATGTCTTATATCACATTAAAGTATAAGGATGACGATCACCGAAAGGGAATCTACAGAGGGCAGGCAGTCTGCGTTTTTATGATCCATGCGCTGGGAATGTTTTGTGTATATGCATCCACGGAGGATATGGATTATCTTGTGCTGTTTTATGCACAGGTCTTTGCGCTGTTCCTTTTTGAGAAGCTCATGGCACTGTCCTATGGCCATTATCATCGTCAGATCATGAATCATATGAAACTGTTTCTCAGTGTCGGTTTCATCATACAGGCAAGACTTTCCTTTGATAAGGCACGAAGGCTTTTGATCATTATTGCAGTGTCCCTTCTGATATGCCTTGTGATCCCGCTGCTGATCAGGAGGCTGTCCATTTTAAGAACAAAGAAATTTATCTTTGTCTATGGATTTCTGGGCGCGGCATTGCTTGCGTTTGTTTATGCCCTGGGTACGGTTTCCTATGGCTCTAAGCTGTCCATGAAGATTTTTGGGCTTGCTTTCCAGCCGTCGGAATTTGTGAAGATCATTTTTGCTTTTTTCCTGGCAGGGCTCTTATATGAAACATGCCGTCTGGGAAGGCTGTTTCTCAGCGCGATTCTTTCCGCTGTTTATGTGCTGCTGCTCGTGGCGTCAAAAGATCTGGGCGCGGCGTTGATCTATTGCATGATCTATCTGGCGGTGGTGTATGCGGCTACGGGAAAGCGACGTTATCTTTTGAGCGGTCTTATGATCGGAGGACTGGCCGGTGTGGTGGCATACCGGCTGTTTGCGCATGTCAGAGTACGTATCGGGATCTGGCTGGATCCATGGAGTGATGTGGATGGTACCGGTTATCAGCTGACGCAGTCGTTGTTTGGGATCGGTATGGGAGACTGGTTTGGCAGGGGACTGGGCAGAGGGATCCCGGAGACGATCCCATTTGTGGATGAGGATTTTGTGTTTTCCGCTGTCGCAGAGGAAATGGGTGTCGTGTTTGGCATCCTGTTGATCATGGTATATCTGAATCTCGTCCTGCTCTTTTTATTTCTTGCGCAGCGTATGAAAAACCGTTTTTATCGTCTGGTTTCTGTAGGAATCGCGGTATCGCTTGGCATACAGACATTTTTGACGATTGGGGGAGGAAGCCGCCTGATTCCGCTGACCGGTGTTACCCTTCCTTTGATCAGCAACGGAGGCAGCTCTGCTATGGCGACGATCATGATGTTTGGTATCATGTTTGGCGTTTCGATGATTAGGCAGGATGAATTAAAGGAGCCGGAGGGAGAAGACGAGGAATTATTGGCGGCTGACGAGAGCCGTATCCTTGCAGAGATCAAAAGAAAGCGTGGAATCTTCTGGCTGGGAGGTATTTACGCTGTTTTATTTCTGCTGATGTGCGGCAATCTGATTTATTTTACCATCGCGCAAAGGGAGGAGGTCATCAACGCTTCCTATAATCACAAACGGCAGGAGCTTCTCGCACAGGAAAATTACAGGGGGACGATATACGCTGCTGACGGTACGGTACTGGCTGAGACGCTGCCTCTGGAAGACGGCACGGAGCAGCGCAGTTATCCCTACGGGAATGTCTATGCGCATGTGATAGGCTATATTCCCTACGGAGGCTCCGGTGTGGAGCAGGCGGCGAATATGCTGCTTTTAAATTCCAGTATTACGATGTCTGAGATCCTAGCGAACCAGTGGGAAGGCAGGAAGAATCCCGGCGACTCGGTTTATACCTCGCTGGATCCCAGACTTCAGCGGATCGCGTATGACTCCCTTGGTATGTATCATGGCGCAGTGATCGTGACGGAGGCAAAGACCGGAAGAATCTTAGCGATGGTTTCCAAGCCGGATTATGATCCCAATGAAATTGCGCTCATATGGGATGATCTGCTTGCGGATGAGGAAAGCTCGGTACTGGTCAACCGTGTGACGCAGGGGCTCTATCCGCCGGGATCGACATTTAAGATTTTTACGGCGCTGGAATATATGCGGCAGAATCCCGATACTTATAGGCAGTATCGCTTTACGTGCAACGGCTATTTCCGTTATGGAGACGAGACGATCAGCTGTTTCCACCGGACGGTGCATGGAAGCGTGGACTTTACATCATCCTTTGCCAGATCCTGCAATTCCTCTTTTGCCAATATCGGCGTCGGGCTTGACAGGGGGAGATTTGCGGATACGCTGATTTCGCTTTTGTTCAATTCCAAACTGCCGGTGAATATGGTATATAATCCAAGCCATATCAGTATGAGGAGCGATATGAGCGACGGCGAGATCATGCAGACAGCCATCGGGCAGTCGGAGACACTGATCACGCCGCTTCATCTGAATATGGTGACGCAGGCGATTGCCAATCACGGCGTTATGATGACGCCTTATGTCATTGACCATGTTTCCAGCGCCGAAGGGAAGCTGGTCAGACAATATGAGCCTGCGGCGGTCGGCAGCGTCATGACGGAGGAAGAGGCGGCGTACCTGACCGGTATGATGATCGAAGTAGTGGAGCATGGAACGGCGACAAAGCTGTCGGGTTATGGATATACGGCGGCAGGCAAGACGGGGTCAGCGGAATATCTGGATAACAAAGACGGCAGAAGCCATGCGTGGTTTACTGGATTTGCACCGGCGGAGGATCCGGAGATCGTGGTTACGGTTATTCTGGAAGCTGCCGGTACGGGCGGGGATTATTCCGCGCCAATTGCACGACGTATTTTTTCCGCTTATTTTGATTAATATTTTGCTTTTTTTTTCCAGCCCCGAGACCGTAGCGGGCATGCTCCTCGCCATCAAGGGCGATTTCCCCAAGGACAAGGAACCGCTCGTCTATGCCAACTGCCGCTTCCTGGTGCTGAAAGTGTCCGACCACCGCATCAATTCGGTGCGCGTGAAGGTTATGCCCGAAAACCAGGAATCATGATGCGTAATCTGCTGTCGCTGATATTGCTGGCCGTCTGCCTTGCCGGATGCTCTCCCGACAGCGGTGCGCCCGTGCCTCGCCGCAAGGCTTTCCCCCGCGTGAATGCCCCCGACACTGCCTTCGTCAGCCTCGAAGCACTGCCGCTGCGAATGTCGGTGAACGGAAGCCAACCCATTGACACTGAGAATAAGCCCGACGGCACAGTATGGCTCACCGTGCACTATCCGGCCTATGGTGCACGCATCCTGTGCACGTTCTCTCCCGTCGACGAATCCTCGATAGCCTCCGTACTCGACAACCGCTACGAACGCATGAGCCTCAACGCCGGATC
>WFLX010118126.1_pt1 | contig 28202 bp, 29 predicted proteins | sample 4967041 | NCBI WGS metagenome assembly WFLX01 (sample SAMN12857096, study PRJNA449069) | gut metagenome | isolation source: stool from male and female vole | host: Microtus ochrogaster | place: USA:Florida | collected 2017
ATATGATCGATATGAGTCAGCTCACCCTCATACTCATTGCCCGTGATCGTCACGACTGCCTTCTGCCCTACCGCAAGATCCTCCAGATCATATTTGCTAGCGCCAAAGCGCACCACCAGCTCCTCACTGGACTCCACTGTAATGAGAAGCGTCCCTTCTCCCACGCGGGCGCCCTCCGTTACGCTGACGCTGGTAACAACGCCGTCAAAGTCTGCGGTAATCCCCTCCAATGCCGTCTCCAGGCGCTGCAGTTTATCCGTCGTCTGAAGATTTAACAGCTCGTTGCCGGTATTCAAAGATGCCACCTCATTATTATTTAAAATGGCATTCTCTGCGGCATCGCGTTCTGTCTGCGCCCTGCTTAACTCTGTCTTCATATCCTGAAGATCCTTTTGCGCGATCTCCAAAAGCTCATCCTTGTTGTCCGCCGCCTCAAAATTCTGCAGCAAAGTGCTTTCCGTCTGCAGCTGCTGCAGACGCATGTTATTGGACATAATCTCTCTCTCATAATAATTGATCTGATCCCTGATATCGTTTACATTACCGGCATCCATCTGTCCCTGCAGTTTACTGATCTCACGCTGATAAGACAGGTTCGTAATGTTCAGGCTTTCGCTCTCATACAAAATCGCCTCCTGACGTTCCTGACGCTCCGCTTCAATGCCATCCTTCAGTCCGTCGATATACTGCTCCTGCGTCTCAATCAGCGCTTCATAATTTGCCACGTCAGCCACTGCCTGATTGTATGTGGAGCGGTGCTGTTGATTGTTCTGCACTCTTGCAAGATAAGAGGAATTATCCACATCAAATGACATGGTCGTCTGCGCAATGGCAAGCATGATATCGTCCTCGTCAAATTCAACCAGCAGGTCTCCTGCCGAAACCACATCGCCTTCCTTTACATGTACTGCAGAAACCTTTAATGAGGTATCTGCATAATAAGTCCTTGATGTCTCGCTTTTCACAATACCGCTCGTTCCGATGGTAGAGACGATCTGTCCGCTGCTGACGGTAGCACTGGTAACAAACTCCGGTGTAACGCCTCCCGACATGGAATTTAATACGATTGCTCCGATGACGATGACTGCAATCACACCTAAAACGATCCATTTTCCAATCTTTTTCTTTTTACGTCTTTTCTTCTTTTCTGCCATGACTATTTCCTCTCCTTTTCTCTTGCAGCTGCGTTTTGTTGTCTGTTTATCACGGCTGCTATTTCTATGTTTTCCTATCTTGCCTTTAATTCCGGTTTAGTTTCATTTCCTCTCTGTCCGGATCTATTTCTGTATTTCCATTATCCGGATCCGTTTTTAATTGTCCTTCCATAATTTCCGAATCTGTTTCCAATCGTTCTTCTACAGTTCCCGTATCCGGCTCCTTCATAAATGTTTCCGCTTCTATTTCTGTTTCTTTCTTTCCGCTATCCGACTCTATCCTGCCGTCACGGATCTTGATAACCCTGTCCGCCCGTCTGGCAATATCATTGTCATGCGTAATGATAATGACGGTCCGCCCCTCTTTATGAAGATTTTTCAGAATTCCAAGAATCTCCTCACTGGAACCGGAATCCAGATTACCGGTAGGTTCATCCGCCAGTATGATGGGCGGAGCCTGTGCAATGGCCCTCGCAATCGCCACACGCTGCTGCTGCCCGCCAGACATTTCAGAAGGTTTATGATCCATACGATTGCCCAGGCCAACCTTTTCCAGGGCAGTGACCGAAAGCTCCTCCCGTACCCTGCCTGCAACACCTCGGTAAATCAGCGGCAGCTCCACATTCTCAAATGCCGTCAAAGTCGCGATCAGATTAAATCCCTGAAAGATAAAACCGATCTCCTTATTTCTGATATCCGACAGTTCATTATCCGTAAGGTCAGACACATCTTCTCCGTTCAATATGTACTGTCCGCTTGTCGGCACATCCAGACATCCCAGCATATTCATCAGCGTGGATTTACCGGAACCGGACTGACCGATGATTGCCACAAATTCATTTCTGTCAATGGACAGATCAATCCCATCCAGCGCCCTGACCTCGTTTTCGCCCGGATTATAAACCTTATGCATATCGTGAATTTCTATTAATGCGCTCATGCTGCTTCCTTTCTGTATTTTTGCTTTGCACCTTTTTTCTATATCCTTTATGCCGTATTTTTGCTTTCCATCCTTTTTCCGTATCCTTTATGTCGTATTTTGTATTTTGTTTCCTATTTCCTGTTTTCTGTTTCCTGCCATAAAATCCGCTTTTATCAAAGCATCCAGACTGGATTATACTTTGTTTTTCAACTCTATACTATATATAACGATTAAAGTTCAAAAAATTTTCAAAATTTTTCAATTATTTTCCAAATATTTTAAAATCCACTATTTCCGGTGTTTCTGCACGCAATCCGCCAATAAATATTCTATCTGCCCGTTGATGGAACGGAAATCATCCTCCGCCCATTTTGCCAGTTCCTCCCACAGCTTTGGGGAAAGCCGAAGAAGAATCTGTTTCTTGGCCTTCTCCATCTCTTTCACACTCTTCTGACGCCGGATCAGCTCCTTCTCCTTGTCCGCAATCGCCGCTTCCAACTCATCAAGCTTGGCAAGCCTCTCCCGGAGGCGCTGTTCTTCGGCTGTTATTTCATTATTACTTTTCACCCTAATCCTCCATGTCTCAGCTTTACTGCGACTCTAATAGCGATGAAAACCACCCCTTAATAAATACTACCACTGTTAATGATCGGCATCGCATCCTTATTACCGCACAGAACTACCATCAGATTACTGACCATGGCAGCCTTACGCTCCTCGTCAAGCATCACGATCTCCTCTTCTCCCAGCTGTTCCAACGCCATTCTTACCATACCGACCGCGCCCTCCACGATCTTCTGGCGCGCCGCAATGATCGCCACCGCCTGCTGTTTCTGGAGCATTGCAGCAGCAATCTCTTCCGCATAAGCAAGATGGGTGATCCGCACTTCCTTAATCTCAATCCCCGCTTCCTCGACTCTCTCCTGCAGTTCCTGTTTCATCTTATCCGCGATCTCCTGACTGCTGCCGCGGAGCGTCTTTTCATCCGTATCCTCCTCCATTGTGTCATACGGATAAAGCCGCGCATTATTTCGGATAATGGTATCGCATTGTATGGAAAGATAAACATTAAAGTTCTCCACGTTAAATACCGCCTTCGTCGGATCAATCACCTTCCAGATGACCACCGCCCCGATAATCACGGGATTGCCCAGCGCGTCATTGACCTTCTGCTTACGGTTACTGAGCGTCATGGTTTTGGTTGAGATTTTTTTATCAAAATTGAACTCTGTATTACGCCCATTACCGCCTGTACCTTCATGACCTGACTTCGCATAAGCATCCACCATCTCTCCAATGACGGATTTTGCAGAAGGATTGTAGCTTACCGCAAACGGATTGATAAAATAAAATCCTGCCTTTTTGATCGTCCCATAATATCTTCCAAACAGGGTATATACTGCCGCCTCATTGGGATGGAGAACTTTCAGCCCGAAAATCATCACACAAAATATCACAAGCAAAAACAGACACGCTACAACAATGATCCCCATTCCCCTCCTGCTGCCCAGAATCATCCCCGCGACGGACAGTAAAGCTCCTAAAATAATCCCGGACAGCGCGAGTCCGCCATTCGCCTTAGTGATCTCCCNCTCTTTTACAGTTCCCTCATNNTTTTCANTNGATTNCGTTTTCATAGTCTCCTCCTNCGCCNAANAATAANCCCCTTCTNCGTNANGATATTATTTTGATATCATTATAATATCTCATATTAAATTTTTTGTCAAATATTAATTTAAAATTTAATACGCAGGAAAAGTCCTTTATATTTCCCATGCGCATCAAAAAAAAGCGCATGAGCTCGATTACCAAGCTCTCATACGCTTTCCTGCAACAGACTACAAAACCTGCTTCCATATGCTCCCTATTCCATTAAAGGTCCAAATATTGACATTATATTCTTCTTTTCTACTCATTTTCCAGATAATACTGCTTCTTTTCTTCATACATCCTCTGGTCGGCAAGCTTCACCAGCTCCTCCGGCTCCCGGCAGCGCTTCTGCCATACGTGTCCCACAGAAACGGATACACCCCATTTAGGAAACGCATCTTCGCGAACCTGCTGCATCTGCCGTTCAAATTCCTCTTCCTCCACATCCGGAAGCAAAACTGCAAATTCATCTCCGCCGATACGATATACGTTCCGTGAATCAAAGATGGAAATCAATCCTTTGGCCAGATCACAGATCGCTTCATCACCGAGCATATGCCCTCCCGTATCATTGATCATCTTCAAGCCATTCAGATCACAGATGCAGACCCCCAGTGTTCTTGTCTTTCCCTGCTTTTTCAGCATCTCCATCTTACTGATATAAGCATTGCGGTTGGCACAGCCTGTCATCCGGTCACTATAACCCATCCGCTCCAGCACCTGCTTATTTTCCTGATTTTTCATACAGATCGCGACAAAATATCCTACCGTCGTCAGAAGCCTTCTGATGATCTGGCTGATCTCCATCGGGGCATTATCTACACCGATAAAGCCAATCAGCTGATTATCCAGAATCATGGGCGCTTCAATACAGCTCCTGATATTTTGCGACTTCAAAAGCTTGTATTCTCCCTCCCAGCACTCTGCAATCTCTTCGATATCCTTGATTAGGATCTCTCTTCCTTTTTCCAATTCGCCAACCCAATGGCGGATTTCCCACTTATCCACTTCCTGCAGATTATCGATCTGCGGCACAATCCCCTCCTTACACCACTCGAAGGTATTGGAAAGGCAATTTTCATAGTTTTCAAAAATATAGATACGCTCCGCTTCCATATATTTCCCAAGCGCTTCCATCATATGGCTGATTCCCTGTCCAAGATCCTCCGATGCACAAAGCACGGCAATCTGCTCTAATATAAAATGCTCCGCCTCCAGGGCGCGTACCGTCTTATGATATTCTTCCTTATAAAAAATATTCTCATCTGACATCCAATGAGCTCTCCTTATACTTTTTATTCTATTTGGATTTTCTTTCAAACCTAAACTCGAATTTTTTAAATTATTCCATTATCTGAGTTCATCCAACATTGAAATACACAGACGTATTTAGTATAATATTTTAAGACAGACATTGCAAATCATTTTTTTGATTTCTGGCAAATCGCGGAAGTGTCTTATAAATACTTGACACTTTTCGTCAGATTATACAAAATATAATTATGCACCATAGCAAGCAAAGGAGAATCAAAGCATATGCACCAATCAGATAATGAAACCATAGATTTTGATAACAGCGCAGATTACGACGATATGCCCTACGATCCGTTGGAGCACCGTACAGCAGACAAGTCGTTTATGGATGGGGATGTCCTTGACCAATATCTTGCCAATGAAGTCAGCGCAGCCCTGTCAGAACCGGCAGCGGAAGAAGACGGGGAAGATACGGTCAACGCCGATTTATGGGATGCTTCTCCGATATCCGGCGGCTCATCCGCAGTGCAAAGCAAAAATAAGACCCGCAGCAGAACCGGAAAACAGCCGCGCAGAAAACGCACTGCACGTCCCCAATCTATTTTGATGGGATTTCTTGCATTGACAACACTTTGTTCTCTGGGTCTGTGCCTCTATATGCTGTTCAACTCACGCACCACACCCGCTGACTCCAACGCGATTATTGAAAACGGCGGGGATAAACCCGTTTTTTATTCACAGGAAGAAGTAGACGTTATGATGGAGGAGGCCGCCTTAGCCCATGAACAGGAACTGAAAAATGAGATTATGAACCAACTGTCGTCAGAAAATCCCAGTGTCCAGGATACCCTCCGCTGGCTGTATTCCGATTTTATTTTTTATCAGGATAACGGCAGTTATCACTTTATCCCTCTTTCAGACACGATCGAGCGCAACTCTTTGGAACGTGGCAATTTTTCTGTTTCGGAAAACGGAGAGATCTCCTACACCTCTCAGAGTGGCACATCTGCAAGAAAAGGCATCGACGTCTCACAGTATCAGGGCGATATCGACTGGGAACAGGTTGCGGCCTCCGGCGTGGAATTCGCAATGATACGCGCGGGATACCGCGGATATGGCGCCAACGGCACGCTGGTAACCGATGANTGTTTTGANCGCAATATGGATGGTGCTGNCGCCAACAACATTGACATNGGCGTNTACTTCTTCACTCANGCCATCACTGTAGAAGAAGCTCTGGANGANGCACAGTATGTTCTTGAGCTGATTGCACCTTATGATATCTCCTATCCCATCGTCATAGATGTGGAAAAACTATCCAACCCCGACGCAAGAGCCAATGCGCTTACGCAGGCACAGCGTACTGAGATTGTGTCCGCTTTCTGCGATGCCATTGCAGAAGCAGGCTATACTCCGATGATCTATGGAGGTATCTATTCCCTGTTTGGAATGCTGGATATCAACCAGGTCAGCCATTATAAAATATGGTTTGCATTTTACAACAATTATGTTTATTATCCCTATGAGATACAGATGTGGCAGTACACCGATAAAGCAAGCATCCCAGGCATTGAAGGAAATGTTGATTTAAATCTGTGGTTTTTGGAGTAAACTACTTTTTTTCCGAATAAATATATGTTATACTATAATAGCCACAAAGGAAAAACAGGCGGCTGCGCAGCAGACATTTATTTTTTCTGTGGCTTTAACGGGCAAACGTCTGATGAACTCAGACAAAAGGCGCTGAAAAGCGCGGGTTTGCGAGTTTAGATAATATAGTATAGATGGCATAATCATAAATCAAGGAGTCAACATTTGAAACAGCGCAGTGATACATTTACCATACTTTCAATGATCTTCGGAATCCTCACGTTTATCTCCATTCTTACAGTGATCTTTCCCTATGTCTTTGGAAGCCTTGCGATCATCTTTGCTATTTTATCCAAAGGAAGCTCCTTTAAAATGACTTCTGCGGCAAAGACTGCCGTCGCGCTCTCAGTGTCCGGCATGATACTGGTCACGGCTTTGGCTGGCTCCACAGTCTACAAGCTCTTTACCGACAAAGAATACTTTGCTCAAGTGAATGCTGAATTTGAAAAGATTTATGGCATGACTTTGGAAGAATATACCAATATGCTGGAAGAAGTATATAAAACAGGGGAAGTCCCTGAAGAGTTTCGTGAAGAATTAGAAAGGATGGGATATTGATATGGCAGGCAGGATAGGACCGGTCGGAACCGGATACGGAATCTATGGCATTTATTTTCCCTGGTCATCGGCTGACAGATCCGGTGCAGTCTCCAGCTCTCAGAATCCCGATGATGCGTCCTCCGCGGACGGTGTCGTAAATTCCTCCAAGGCGGTCAAAAAAACGGAATGTCAGACCTGTAAAAATCGCAAATATGTGGATGGCTCCGATGAAATGGTTTCTTTTAAATCGCCCGCTAAAATGAGTCCCGGACGTGCGGCAGCAGGTGTACGCGCCCACGAGCAGGAGCATGTCAGCAATGCCTTTGAAAAAGCCGCAAAAAACGACGGCAAGGTGCTGCAGGCAAGCGTTGCCCTTAAAACAGCCATTTGTCCGGAATGCGGCAGATCTTATATTGCCGGCGGAACCACTACTACCAAGATTGCCTATAAAAAAGACGATCCCTATTCCGAGAACCAGAAATCCATGCAGCAGGAAGCTGCTACCGGCAATAATGTTGATATTGCAGTATAAATGGGATGATATTATAAAGAGTTATGTAAACCAAACATTGCAATTGCCTATCATTTTAGTAAAAGGAGTCAATCAGAACCATAATGCATGAAATCAGCAGTCCTGCACAATTAAAAGCATCCGCAAGGAACAGTCTGAACGGACATTATTCCTTCTTTATTGCTGTACATGTCACAGGTTCTGTCATTTCCTCACTTTTTTACGTGCTGATGCCCACTGCGTTCCTGACGCCCATCATTACCCTGATCACGCAGCTGTTTTCCTTTCACATATGCCGGATTTATCTTATGACATTCCATGATAAAAAGACCACCATCAAAGACTTGTTTCTCGGCGATCCGGAGCAGGTAAAAGAAATGCAGACGATCTATGCCGCCTGCATCATGACACTGATCCAGTTTCTATGTATGCTTCCTTCCAACATACTGTCTTATACTAAAATTGCTGTCAACAGTTCTTTGGGATTTTTACTCTATTGCGTCACCCTTGCCGCAGGATGCGCGCTTTACTGTTATATCTATCTCAGTCTGTTTCCCGTATATTATCTTGTATCGGATTGTCCTGCGGAAAACATCACGGAAACATTAAAAATGGCTGCCTTTATCAGCAGGGGGCACCGTTTCCGCCTGTTTTATCTGATAGCCGGCTTTCTGCCGCTTCTTCTTTTAAGCATGCTTTCTTTCGGCATAGGCATGCTATGGATCATTCCATATATGCAGGCAACACTGACGCATTTTTATCTCAACCTTACGGCAAGTAAAAGCAACTAGTGTGAAAAGCGGGCGTTTTTCTATTCTACCTGTTCCAATGTTCCCTGACTTTTCTTTTTCAGATACGCATTGATAAATCTGTCGATATCGCCGTCCAGCACCGCGCCCGCATTGGCCGTTTCTTCAGCGGTACGGTTATCCTTTACCAGCTGATAAGGCTGTAGAAAATAGGATCTGATCTGGCTGCCCCAGCCGATAGCTTTCAGATCACCCTGAATGCCCTTCAGCTTTGCCTCCTCTTCCGCTTCCTTGATTGCAAGAAGCTTTCCCCGTAACATCTGCATCGCCTTGTCCTTGTTCATATGCTGCGAACGCTCGTTCTGACACTGCACCACAACTCCGGTAGGAAAATGCGTGATTCTGATCGCGGACGATGTCTTATTGATATGCTGGCCACCCGCGCCGCTGCTTCGATAGGTATCAATACGGATATCCTCATCTTTAATCTCTATCCCGGCATCTCCTTCAATCTCCGGCATAACATCCACGGAAACAAAAGACGTCTGCCTCTTGCCCTGTGCATTGAAGGGAGAAATACGCACCAGTCGGTGTACGCCTTGTTCCGATTTCAGATAACCGTAAGCGTTTTCACCATTGATCTGGAAGGAAACCGATTTGATCCCCGCTTCATCCCCCTCCAGATAATCCAGCGTTTCTACCGCAAATCCCTTCTTTTCCGCCCAGCGGCAGTACATACGATACAGCATGCCGCCCCAATCGCAGCTCTCAGTACCGCCCGCGCCCGCATTGATCCGTAGGATCGCATTACTCTTATCATACTCACCGGTCAACAGCGTACTCAGTCTGATATTTTCCAGCTTCTCAATAAAATCATCCAGCTCCGTCCGGATCTCCGGTATCAGTTCAGGATCATTTTCCTCATATCCCATCTCAATCAGCGTCAGAATGTCATCATATGCTGTCTGCAGATGTTCACACAGCTCTACTGTATCCTTCAGATTCTTCGCTTCCTTCATCAGCTGATTGGAATGTTCCGGNTCATCCCAGAAACCGGGNTCNGACATCTNCATATCCAGTTCCTCGATTCTTTTTGACTTATTAGCTAAGTCAAAGTGAATCCCTCACTTCCGCTAATGGACTTTCGTAGGCAAGTAATTCTGTTTTCATCTGGTCAAGTTCTACCACCGCGTTCACCACCTTTACATGTTTTCTTTGCCCATATGGCATAATTTATATTTCTTTCCGCTGCCGCAGGGACAAGGAGAATTGGGATATATCTTAACCGCCTCCCTTTTAACCGGTCCGCGCTGCACGGTATCATCTTTATTCGTGCCGGTTACCTTCGCAACCTGCTCACGTTCTACCTTCTNNTNCACTTTNATATGGAAAAGAAGCTTGACCGTATCTTCCTTGATAGCTGCTGTCATGCTGTCAAACATATCATATCCGCTCATCTTATATTCCGCTACCGGATTTTTATTGGCATAAGCGGCAAGTCCGATTCCCTGACGCAGCTGATCCATATCATCGATATGATCCATCCACTTCCGGTCGATCACCTTAAGCAGGATCACCCGCTCCACCTCACGGATCGCTTCCTCCTGCGGAAATTCCGCTTCTTTGGCTTCATACAGCTTCACAGCTTCTTCTTTTAACTGCTGTTTCAGACTGTCCTTCTTATGTGCCACGCGGTCAAGCTCCACTGTCTCCAACGGCACAATAGGAAGCAGCAGGGAATTTAACTCATTCAGATCCCACTGCTCCGAGTGGGCGTCCTCGGAAATACAGGTATCCACTGCATTTTCCGTAATATCTGTAATCATCTTATAGATAACGTCGCGCATGCTTTCACCGTTCAATACGCGGAGACGCTCAGCATAGATAACCTCTCTCTGCTCATTCATTACCTGATCATATTCCAACAGATTACGGCGGATACCATAGTTTCTGCTCTCAATGCGCTGCTGCGCTTTTTCGATGGCGCCGGAAAGCGCCTTATGCTCGATCTCCTGATACTGCGGAATGCCTAACGCCGTAAAAATAGAGATCAGACGCTCCGAGCCGAATAACCGCATCAGCTCATCTTCCAAAGAAATATAGAATACGGATTCTCCCGGATCTCCCTGACGTCCGGAACGTCCCCTCAACTGATTATCGATACGTCTGGATTCATGACGCTCCGTACCGATGATCAAAAGTCCGCCCGCTTCCTTCGCCTTCTCGTCCAGCTTGATATCCGTACCACGACCCGCCATATTTGTTGCGATCGTCACGGCGCCATGAAGCCCAGCGTCGGCAACAATCTCCGCCTCCATCTCATGAAACTTCGCATTGAGCACTTTATGCTGGATCCCTTCCTTAGTCAGCCGCCTGCTTAGCTCCTCTGACGCGTCGATATTGATAGTACCGACCAATACCGGCTGCTGCTTTGCATGTGCCGCCTTTACCTCCGCCACGATCTCATGCAGCTTTTCCTCTCTGGTCTTATATACCCTGTCCTGACGGTCAATCCTGGCTACCGGTCTGTTGGTGGGAATCTCAATAACATCCATTCCGTAGATCTCACGGAACTCCTTTTCCTCTGTCAGCGCCGTACCGGTCATGCCTGATTTTTTCTCAAATTTATTAAAGAAGTTCTGGAATGTGATCGTTGCCAATGTCTTAGATTCGCGCTTTACCTTGACATGTTCTTTTGCTTCAATCGCCTGATGAAGACCGTCGGAAAATCTACGTCCCGGCATGATACGGCCGGTAAACTGGTCAACAATCATAACCTTGTCATCGGTTACTACGTAATCCTGATCTTTAAACATCAGGTTATGGGCACGCAATGCAAGGATAACATTGTGCTGGATCTCCATATTCTCCGGATCTGCAAGATTTGTCAGCTGGAAGAAACGCTCCACCTTCGCTACCCCCGCTTCCGTCAGGTTGATCACCTTATCTTTTTCATTGACGATAAAATCTCCGGTCTCCTCACGATCGATCTTCATGATCGCATCCATCTTGGAAATATCTTCCATATCCTGTCCGCGCTTCATCTGTTTTGCAAGGATATCACATACTTCATAAAGCTTTGTGGATTTACCGCTCTGTCCGGAAATGATCAGCGGAGTACGCGCCTCGTCGATCAATACCGAATCCACCTCGTCAATAATGGCATAATGAAGTCCCCGCAGCACCAGCTGTTCCTTATAGATGACCATATTGTCACGAAGGTAATCAAAACCAAGCTCATTGTTCGTAACATATGTGATATCGCAGGCATACGCTTCCCGTCTTTCCTCTGATTTCATGGAATTCAGGATTACGCCTACTTTCAGTCCCAGAAATTCATGAGCCTGTCCCATCCATTCCGCATCTCGCTTAGCAAGGTAATCATTGACCGTAACAATGTGAACGCCCTGACCGGTAAGTGCATTCAGATATGCCGGCAGGGTGGACACAAGCGTCTTACCTTCACCGGTACGCATTTCCGCGATACGTCCCTGATGGAGGATGATACCGCCGATCAGCTGCACCCGGTAATGCTCCATGTTCAACACCCGCTTCGCCGCTTCCCTGACGGTGGCATATGCTTCCGGAAGCAGATCGTCCAGCGTCTCTCCTTCTTTAAGACGTCTTTTATATTCATCCGTCTTGCCGCGCAGCTCGCTGTCAGAAAGCGCCTGCATTGTAGGACGCAGTTCCTCAATCTTATTTACCAGCGATTCAATACGCTTCAATTCCCTTTCACTATGTGTTCCAAATACCTTTTCTATTATATTCATACAACATTCAGATCCTTTCACATACTATATAATATGAAAAAAATATAGTAACTTCACTACCCATTGAGTCAAAATGACGGCAATTGCCACATACATATAATACTGTATATATATTTCTTTTTTTTGAATCGTACCACTTATATGCTTCCGATAAAAATATAGTATCATAAAATGGAAATATGCAAGCACACCATAAATGACTATTGGATTAAAATAAAAGCTCTTTGCAAACTCTCCCAAAAACAGATAGTAAAATGCCCTGGTTCCTCCACAGCCTGGGCAGGGGAACCCGCATATCCTGCGCACATCACAGGCTGTCAGTTTCCCATACCGCTCATATCCGCCATGTGCGAACCAATTACCGATAAGACAAAAAGGCAACCAAAATCCCTTTCCTATCTGGTAAAAGATTTCGTCCGCCCTGTATCTACTATTTGATTTTATTTTAGAAATAGATATCATGAGCATCCCAAAACTCATTAAGCACACCCATACCCCAGAGTCCCAAAAAAATCAAAAAGCCCGCAATTATAAAGCCAATGCCGCCTGTAATGATACCTGCAATAGCCATTCCCTTACCGTCATATTTGTTGCATAACGCGATAATGCCGAGTGCAATTGCTGCGACAGCCAATATCAAACCGAAAATGCCAGTAGTACAACAGATTGTGATGGATAAAATGCCACACACCATAGATGCAATGGAAAATCCATTTTTTCCGCCTTCCTGTTTTAGTTCATTTTGATTTGAACTATCTATCTTCTCATAAACAGGTACTGTTTCCTCACTTGAAAGCACTCCTTCGGTCTGATTATCCTGTTTCTGTGCAGCAGACAATTGCAGCTCTGCACCGCAATTTCCACAGAACTTAGCCATTTCATCATTTTCATTTCCACAATGTGTACATTTTATCATTCTTCTCCCTCTTCTGAAAATATTTATCCTTATTTTAAAACAATATTCCGGAAATGTCTATATAAATATTTTTCTGAATTAAATTCGCTGTTACGCTATTTTCCTTAGAAATTGTGTGGATTTTGCATTTTTAGGAATTTTTGCATACCTGATAGATGAATGCAGTATTATATTCATAAGCAACTTATAACCCCATCATTTTCAGCTCATTCACAATCTTTACATAAAATTCTATGACATCAAAGCCCTTATAATCCTCCTGATGCAGGTCGATCATATCCGCATGGGAGATGCCGCGCCTGCCGACGGGTCTGATCGTTCCGCGGAAATTTCCCCATTTTGCAGATTCTTCCGGCACCAATCCGTCATTGTCTCCGGCAAGCCTTTTCAATACCAGATAAGGGATGCTGCAAAACAATTCGCTATACCAACCTTTCATCACAGAAGTATAGCTTTGATAATAGATACCAGGGTGATCCGGATATTTCCGATTAAATTCTTCGCAAAAGGCAGGATCCAGCTCTAAACCGGAGCGGTAGACATCGGGACGCTCATCGCCATAGGCACGGAATCCCCGGTCAATACAACGGCAGATAAAACGATACAGTCCCTCCGGCATCTGACGTAGATACGGCACAAGCGGTGACCCATGATGCGGCGTACAGACCGTTGTCAGGGACGCTACTTTGTCCCCCATTCCCAGAGCGCCGATCGCATAACGCGCATCAATTCCTCCTTTAGAATGGGCGATGATATTAACCTTGTCGCAATGGTTCTCCGCAAGCATCTGCAAGATCTTGTCCCTGATCACCATGGCATTTTCCTCCGTAATGCCCCAGCCTTCCTGATGCCCATAATAAATGACGGCGCCATTTCTCACAAGCTCTTTGGGAACCCTCCCCCAGTAGCTGAACATCTTATGATCTCGGAAGCCTACGCCATGCAGCATCAGTATCGGATATTTCGTGGCGCATATACTGGACTGCGCCCGCTGTTCCCTAACCTCATGACGGCAGCATTCATAAACATATTCTTCCCTTGCTTTCCTGCAAAGATAAAAAAGAAAATAAAGATGGAGTACCGGAACCCAGAAAAACAGCATTACGAGGATACGCTTGAATATTCCAAGCTGCCTGCTTGTACATACGATGCGCAGTACACCATTGCCCAAAATCCCCAGCCATAGAAGAATACATACGGAAAGATCTGTCCAGAATACCCATACCACATCCCGTCCGCTGCAAAAATCCCACACACGCTTTGCCAGCGCCGCATACCAAATCGACTGAAACAGCAGCAGCCATAGCCCATAATAAATCAGCCGCCTTCCCCCATATAATATTTTCACCCGGCGGTTACCACTTCTATCCCCGCGGAAGGGAAAAATATGAATACGAAACAGCCAGTACAGGAGAAGGATACCGGCGAACGCCAAAAACAATACCCATGCCGGATACATTTCCCGCCCCCGCGCAATGTCGTATGCCAGATAGCATAGAAAACCCATATGGGGATAAATGACTGCCGTCAGAACCAACCCGGTCCCTCTTGCGTAATCAACCACCTTCACGGCATCCAATATAGTAATTACCAACAATATGCTTATTGTAATTCCCATATAAAACATTCTCTTTGTCCTTATTGTGTACTTATAACTCTGTTTTTAATAACAGAAAAGCTGTCACGTACCGTGGCAGCTTCCAGCATAACAGCGTTTTTAATATACTATTGCCTTTTCTTCGCCGTTCAAAACGCGGAGTACTCCCTGCAATTGCCACATACATATAATATTGTATATGTATTTCTTTTTTTGAATTGTACCGCTTATATGCTTCCGCTAAAAGTATAGTATCATAAAATGGAAATATGCAAGCTCTCCATAAATGACTGTTGGATTAAAATAAAAGCTCTTTGCAAACTCTCCCAAAAACAGATAGTAAAATGCCCTGGTTCCTCCAAAACCCGGGCAGGGAAAACACTATTCTGCGCACATCACAGGCTGTCAGTTCCCCATACCGCTCATATCCGCCATGTACGAAACAATTACCGATAAGACAAAAAGGCTGCCAAAATCCCTTTCCTGTCTGGTAAAAGATTTCGTCCGCCCTGTATCTACTATTTGATTTGTTTTTAATAGATTTGCAATACTTTTTCCGAACATTCATTGTCTCTCCCATTAAATTTGCAGTTGTCAATGTATGGAGACATAAATCTCACAGATTTTCAGGGAAATTTTCAGGGTAGATATTAATCATACGCAGGAATCTGCTTGCACCGACACCAAGAAGCAAAATGCCTGAAATCAAAAAGCCAATGCCGCCTGTAATGATACCTGCAATAGCCATTCCTTTACCGTCATATTTGTTGCGTAACACAATGATGCCGAGTACAACTGCTGCGACAGCCAATATAAAGCCGAAAATGTCAGAACAGCAGAATATGATGGATAAAATGCCACACACCAAAGATGCAATGGAAAATCCGATTTTTCCGCCTTCCTGTTTTATTTCATTTTGATTTGAACTGTCTATCTTCTCATAAACAGGTACTGTTTCCCCACTTGAGAGCGCCCCTTCGGTCTGATTATCCTTTTTCTGTGCAGCAGACGATTGCAGCTCTGCACCGCAATTTCCACAGAACCTAGCCATTTCATCATTTTCATTTCCACAATGTGTACATTTAATCATTTTCCCATTTCCTCTTCTGCAAAAATATTATCCTTATTTTAAAACAATATTCCGAAGATGTCCATATAATTATTTTTCTGAATCAATTTCGCTGTAACGCTATACCTCTTAGAAATTGTGCGAATTTTGCATTTTTAGGAATGAATTCCAACCGATGATGGTACTTTTAATTCTGTTTTTAATAATAGAAAAGCTGCCACATATCGTAGCAGCTTTCATCATAACAGCATTTTTAATATTCCATCGCCTTTTCTTCGCCGTTCAGGACACGGAGTGCACCCTGCGCAAGGGCAAGCAGCTCGTCCTCACCCGGATATACCGTCAACGGTGCAATCCAGCTGACACGCTTCGTAAATTCCGCAATGACCATCTTGGAATAAGCGATACCGCCGGTCACAATGATCTGGTCAACCTTACCTTCCAGAACCGCCGCCTGTGCCCCGATATTTTTACATACCTGATAAATGAAAGCTGTATAAACTTCTTCTGCTTTCTTATCGCCATCCTTCATACGCTCTTCTACCACGCGGGCATCATTAGTGCCAAGGTATGCGTTAAATCCGCCATTACCAACGATCTTCTTATACACTTCCTTCTCCGTATATTTTCCGGAAAAACACATTTTGATCAATGCACCGGAAGGTACGCCGCCTGCGCGCTCCGGAGAAAATGCACCATCACCGTCCAAGGCATTAAATACATCTACCACCTTACCGTTTTTATGCGCGCCGACAGATACTCCACCGCCCATATGAACCACGATCAGATTCAGATCCTCATATGCCTTGCCGATCTCCTTCGCATATCTCTTGGCAACCGCCTTCTGATTCAGCGCATGGAATACGCTTGTCCTCGGGAGCTCCGGTACACCGGAATATCTAGCCACCGACTCAAGCTCATCTACAACCACCGGATCTACGATATAGGAAGGAATCCCTACCGAATCCGCCATTTCCTTTGCCAGAATACCGCCAAGATTGGAAGCATGCTGCCCCTGATAACCGGTCTTCAAATCATTCAGCAGATCGTCCGTCACAGGATACGTGCCTCCCGGAATCGGTTTCAACATACCGCCGCGACCTACGATCACATTCAGATCCTTCAGGCTGACATCCTTAGTGGCAAGAAAATCCGTGATGATATTCTTACGGAAATCTTTCTGGTCAACGATTGTCGCATACTGCGCAATCTCCTCTGTCGTATGTCTGAGGGTCTCCTCAAATAAAAGCGTTTCATCCTCGAATACACCGATCTTTGTTGAGGTAGAACCCGGATTGATGATCAAAATCTTGTAAGACACTGTTTTTTCCTCTCTTTCTATTTTTCCTTTTATGCTTCTTTCAGTGACTCCGCTACCACTGCTGCCAGAGCAATGGAATTAACTTTCGTCTCAGTGGAATCTGATCTGGATGTTAAGATAACCGGTGCCTTTGTACCTGTTAAAATACATCCGTTCTTGCAATCGCAAAGGTGAGTTAACGCCTTATAGGTGATGTTGCCTGCATGAATATCCGGGAACAGAATGACGTCAGCATCGCCAACAATCTTTCTTCCTTCCGCCCCCTTATGCTTTGCTGCTTCCGGATCAATGGCAAGGTCAAGGGACAGCGGNCCNTCTACAACGCAGCCNGTAATCTTNCCTTCCGCACACATCTTTGTCANCTCNTCCGCCTCTACCGTAACCGGCATCTTCGGATTNACNACTTCAACNGCNGCCACCGGAGCAACCTTAGGATTCGGGATGCCGCATGCATGAACAACGCTTACCGTATTCTCGATAATGCTGACTTTATCCTCCANAGTCGGATAAGGAATAAANGCAACGTCCGTTAAGAACAGGAGCTTCTCATGTCCCTTGATCTCAAATACTGCTACATGNGAGAGCGGNTTGCCGGTACGNAGTCCGACTTCTTTATCCAGCACACTCTTTAAAAAGGACTTTGTATCTACCAATCCCTTCATATACATATCNGCTTTTNTGTTATGTACCAGTTCTACCGCCTTATGCGCCGCTTCCAGAGTATCCTTCTCATCGATCACTTCATAGTTGGAAAGATCGATGCCGAGCTCTTCTGCAATCGGAGTAATCTTCTCCAAGTCGCCTACCAGAATCGCATCCGCAATACCGCGCTTGCGCGCTTCCTCAACTGCCTCCAGCACAGGCGCGTCCTGTGCCACTGCAACAGACACTTTTTTTCTGCTGCACTGAGATACCTTTGATAACAAATCATCAAATCCCTTGCTCATTTTTTCCTCCATCCCGAAGCATGAAAAATACTTCGCTATTCGTATTTTCTAAATGTTATATCAGCATAATAATCAGCCTACCCAAAATAGTATCACTTTCGGAGGAAAAAATCAATTTTTATCTAAAACTTAATCATAAAACTCATATCCTCTCTGGGGATTTCAGTTCCTACATAAGAACCTTCCTCGTCATAACCGCCCTCAGCAGGTATGAATAGCATATATTCGGAAGCGCTGTCAAAGTTCTGGATCTCATAGCTTTGCTCAAATTCAATCCATTCCGTCCCTTCGCTGCGGACTTCCGGACTGCAGGAAGCATTCATGCGCAGTTCATTCGGCGCATACCTTATGCCGCTGCTATCCTCGCAGAAAAACAATGCGCCACGCAGAAGTTCAAAGTCTTCCTCCCTATAAACGGTCCATNTNANAGTAAAACTTACCTTGGAAGGCGCCGTCTGNACATCACATACNTCNACNNTNCCNTATGACANTTCNAAACGCTGGTNTGCCNCCGTACTTATGCTGCCCAGCTTATCGGATTCGATTGTGAAGGTATAATCCTGTTTTTCCCCTGATTCCATATAAACCTGCACCGTAATATCCAGCTTCCCGGGATTTTCCTGCGCAAGTTTTTCGTCCATCACAGTGACCTCACACTGCCAGATGCCGCTGCCTTCCTCTATCTCGACTACGTATTCAAGCCTGTTGTCCGTACCATTGATGAAGACGTGATCGCCAAATTCAAGTTCATGAATTCCCTCACCGGACTCCGCAAGGAATAAAAGCGTTGCACCGTCAAAATATACGTCCGTCACGGTAAACGGCTCCTGTCCGACAGCATCATGACCTACTGCGTCCTGCCCTATAATATTATAACCAGCAGCATCCTGTCCGCTGACTGGCTGTCCGCCACTTACATGAACGATCATTCCTTCCGCCTCCTGACTGTTTACCCCAAGTCCTGCAAGCCATTTTGTAAAAGCGGGAAGCTCCGCCGCCGTCACCGTACCGCATACAAGAATCAGGCATGCCGCCACAGGAATCGCTGTTTTGGCAAAACGAAAGCGCTTTCTGCTCCTACCCACCTGTTCCGCCACCGCGTTGTTTACACATTGCCGGAAACTCTTAGGTGTGCGGGGGAATTCCTGTTTCAATGTTTCTTTAAATGATCCCATAAACATTTTCCTCCTCTAAAATAGATTTCAGCTTGTCCCGTCCTCTGCTCAGACGGCTTTTTACCGTCCCGGTGCCCGTGTTCATGATATGGGCGATTTCCTTAACAGAGTATCCCTCCAGATAATGCAGTACAATGGTAAGTCGGTATTCCTTTTTCAACCTAAACAAAGCCTGATACAGTTCCGAATAATCCTCCGTACCATATTCCGATTCTTCCCCGCAGTCAGAGTACGGAGCAAATCTCTCACGCTTTCTTAAGATGTGATAGCACTCGTTAATAACGATCCGGGTAAGCCACGTCTTAGCGTATTGTTCTTTCTTTAACGTATGTAATTTCGCAAAGGCAATGGCAATCGCTTCCTGTACGGCATCTTCACAGTCCGCGTCATTTTTCAAAATAGACTTGGAAATGTGATAGAGACTGTCGGTGGATTGAAGCACTATCTCTGAAAATACATTTTTATTCATACCTATCCTCCGCCATATCAATCTTATTTTTCATTCTATACTCCTTTCATCGCTTTTTTGTCTCTTGCTANTGATTAGAGAGAATAAAGTCGAAAAAGGTTGCAGNCAAAAAAAGAAAACCTCTTTANAGGTNCNCTTTTTTGAAGTTCTCTTGCATCAAAAACATTTATTATTTAAACCACACCAGCCAAGGAAAAATTGGTCGCTCTGATCAGCGGCTGATCCGCCGCCGCATTCCTCCTAATGGTCATTGCGTTTTCCCCTCTTGTCTCTTCCAGCTTATCCTGTGCGGCCTCCTGCAGCTTCCTGTTTGTCTGACCTATCGCGGAGAACTGCGCATTAACTGCACGCTGCGCCCTTTCCTCCTGCTCTTTCAGTTCTTCCTTCTTTTTCGTGACATCACCGCCCCGGTTTTCATCCTGTTTTATCTCTCCCTTAAGGATGACAATGTCATTTTCAAGTCTTGCAACGATAGTGCCTTGCTGTTTTGCACGCTTCGCTGCCCCATCTTCCGAGATCATCGACTGCATCTCTCTTTTAGAAAAACTCGACATCTGCCCTTTATCCTGTTTTGCATCGGCTTTCTTATCATCTTCTGTAGCGCCGGTTTTCGCCGCATCACCATCTATGCCGGATCCGTCCGTTCCCGTCTTTCCGGCTGTGGCTTCTCCCGCCTTCGTCTGATCTGCTTCCTTTTTTTGAACGCCGGGTTTTTCCACCTTACCCTGCGATGCAATTTCCTTTATTCTTTGGGTCTGCGCTTCTTTCTTTTCTGCTTTTGCCGCTTCCTCTTTCGCAGCTTCCTCTTTTTCTTTTGCCTCGGCTGCTTTTTCCTTTACCGCCTGCGCTGCCCTGCTCTCTCCGTCTGCTTCCGTTCCTTTCACAGCAGACTGTTCATCCGCCATAGCTTCCTTNTGGCTTTCTTTACCCGCCTCAGCCTCACTCATCCTAAGCTTCGTCTTCAGACTGCTNAGCTCCTGCTGCAGTTNCTGACGCCGCTTCATTTTTTCNTCAACTGTAAGACCTTCTTTGGAANAAGAAGCCTGTTTTTGCCNTTCCACATCAGAAATATCCTTCTCGATACTCTTACGTTCCGTATCGACCGGTTTTACTCCCTGCTTCTGAACGGCAGAGATGCTTCTTACAGAAGCGGTATTCCCTATTGCTCTGATACTTCCAATCTTCATACGCAGACCTCCTTGCTGTGAAGGTACTAATCCCCCCATGCCGCCTTTGGCGGCTCAAATAAAAATGAAAAACACCACTTTTGTGTTTACCGTTGGAAATTATTGTTAGTTAATATTATTATATAGGCAAATACCAGAAATTGCAATATCTAAACCTAAAAAATCAATCTGATTCTGATTATTGCGCATTACCGCATAAAACACTGTCCTGTATCATGACTGGCTTACCACTTTTACAGTACATCTCACATATCTCACCATAATCTCCATACATGGCATCACTATGCACCACCGCTCTCGCATAGTCGCCGCTGTCGTCATAGATCCCCCACCCGGCCTCTCTATACTCCCGGCATATTTTATCAAAATTCTCAAAAAGAGCCGGATTCTGCTTCTTATACAGACAATCTTCCGTCTGGCAGGGTATCCACCACAGCACCACATCCTGCTGTCCGTGGAATATTTCCAGTGTGGATTTTATTTTCTGCAGATAGGCATCTTCTCCCTGCAATAAGCCCATTAAAGAAGTCGCATACAACACAGTCTTTTTGGTCTTCCCCGTATCATCCCGCATCAGCCTCTGCCACTCTTGAGGTACAGGAGCCTTTTCACCTTCCTCTTTCACCCTCTCCCACTCAGGAAGTTCTTGATACACGCCCGCCTCCAGTCCGTCCTCCAACCCCCAGGCCGCCTGCTGCTGCAACAATTTCAACTGCGGTTTATAATAGGGATAGTCATGACAGCCACGATAAACCGGATTGCGGTAATCTCCGAAAGTGGAGCACAAAACATTGTGATAGTCTGCCGGAACCGGTATCCAGGTCACTTCATAGCCCATAGGAATCGCCCTGCTAAACCACTCTTTCTTCCACCTGCCTGCCAGTCCGGCAAGGTTTGCCTGAAACGACACCATTTCGCTGCATTCCTCCGCCCGGTACATCATGCATATATTGTCATAGATACGAAACAACTGATTGCGGATATTTAGGATGCTCTTTTCCGCATCCACCGGAATGCCCAGATACTCATACTGCAGTTCCAGTCCCTGAAGCAGCTCCTGCTGGCGTATCGCAAACATATCTCCCTTGGGATCCTCTATCTCCAGCAGCTCATCACATAAGCAGATATTGTGTTTTACAGCATCCAGCAGTGTACACTGCAGAGTCTGTTCCTGCGATGTCTTAGGAAAGTAGTCTATGGGAAAAATATCGATTCCTACAATAAAGGGGCAGCCATGATACCGCGCCAGATGCTCTGGCTGGGTGGATATCACTCCCCCATTGGTTATCCGTGAGTAAGAACCGTTCCACTCCTCCTCATAATAAATGCTGAGAATCCGGTACTCCGGCGGCAGCTCCTGTCTGACCACCTTAAGAAAACGCATGTAATCCGGGCGTTTCATAGTCACGTCTATGTCGTCATCCCATGGAATAAAACCCTTGTGCCGCACCGCACCGATCAATGTGCCAAATCCCGCAAAAAAGGTGATATTGTGTTTGGCGCACACCTCCTTCAGCACCTCCAGCACTTCCAGCTGCGCTGCCCAATTGGATTTCATCAGCTTGCCTATGGTAAAACGGCATCTGGTCTCCGTGTCAAAATAGTTTTCAGGAAAGTTTATCATCATTCTGCCTCATCATCGACTTATCTGTCTGCCGGAACAACTCATACAGTGACCCATTCTACTGTAAAAAACGTCACATGCCACTTACTATGATAGCAAAATCAATTACCTCCCGTCAATCTCTTTCTCCTTAAATCCCCTGCACCACCTAATATCAAGGCTTGCTGAGGGCATTAAATTGTTTTTGTTGTAAAAGACAGAAACCATAGAAAATTACAATATTTAAGCCTAAAAAATCACCCCTTCATGACACCTTCATCAAGAAGGAACTGTTCTATCCCCATATACTGTATGCCGTGTTCATCCGTCCAAGGCTTCAGGTAATCCTTTACCACTACAATCTTTTTGAAAGAATCGGGGATACGCAGCAACGACGCGATCTCCTGTTCTTTCTTCTTGGGATCTGCAATGCTGAGAGCCGACTGAACATAAAACCTATCGCTTCCCCTGTTCACCACAAAATCAACTTCAAGCTGCTTTCTTATGCTTTTCCCATCCATTTCCTTGGTGTTGTACTCAATAACCCCGACATCTACATCAAGTCCCCTTCTCACCAAGTCGTTGTACAATACATTTTCCATAAGATGGTTCTCTTCCAATTGACGGAATCCAAGCCTTGCATTTCTCAGTCCCGGATCGGAATAATAGTATTTAGAAGGAGTTTTGATATACTTTCGCCCTTTGACATCATACCGCATTGCTTTTTGAATCAAAAACGCGTCCAAAAAGTATTCCACATAACGGCCTATCGTTTCCGGCGCAACATTGACTTTCCTTTCACTTTTAAAAGTGTTTGACAGCTTATTAGGATTGGTCAATGAACCGATACACGATGCAAGGATATCCAGCAAAATCTCTAACACTTCATCCTCATTTATGATCTTGTGGCGTTCCAGCACATCCTTAATATATGTTCTGCTAAAAAGATCACGAAGATATCTGCTTTTTTCCTCATGCGTGTTTAATGCTGCCACAACAGGCATGCCGCCGTATGTGTAATACTCCTGCCATGCCCCACGCTTATCATCTTCATATGCCTCATAAAATTCCGCAAAGGAAAGCGGAAACACCCTGATCTCATCACCTCTGTCACGAAACTGTGTCAGAATATCTGAGGAAAGCATTTTGGAATTACTTCCGGTTACATAAACATCTACATTCGGCATCTGCATGAGTCCGAGCGCCACATCAATAAATGTGATTTTTGCCTTAGGATCATCTACATAGGGATTCCGGATCTCGGATACAAACTGAATCTCATCTATAAATACATAGTACCGCTCATTGTTATCTGTGATCTGTTCCCTGATGCGCCTATCCAACTCTATCGGATTGCGGTACTTTGCATTTGCAAGAATGTCCAATGCGAGACATATCATCTGCTCCTGAGGCACCCCGACGTTGAGCAGATAATCTCTGTATAACTGAAAAAGTAAAACGGACTTTCCACACCGGCGCAGACCTGTGATAACCTTTACCCGTCCATTATCTCTTTTTTGTATCAGCTTCTCCACATATTGTTTTCTTGGCAGCATCTAATTCACTCCTGAAACCTTTGCGTATATACGCATTTTTTTCACCTCTTCATATAACAATAACAGTTAATCGCAAAAAAATCAAGCTTGAAAGCTGAAATTTTTGCGTATAGACGCATTTTATTCAGTTCCTTGTGTTCCCCGCAGTCTCTCAGATTTTCACTGTAGATGTTCTTATAGCCTTCCCATGAAAAAGGAATCTATTTATCCGGAAATGATATTTATATTTTACGCCTGATTTACAATTTTAAATCTAGGATATCAATATGCTCCAATATTATTAACATTTCATTTGACTCAAAATACGTTACATATCCCTCCGGCCTCCCCACAGCTTCAAGAGCCCTCCACAGATCAACCCGGACGCCAGAATAATCATAATATCTATGGGCGCAGGCCCCACAGTCCCAAATATGATATCCGGATAAGGCATTGCTGCTTTCCACAGCCCCCGGAAGAAAAATCCCTCCCCAAAACGGTACAGATATCCGTTCAATAATATCATTTCCCCCAGATACATAAGCGTCGTCATAAGCGAAGCCGCTATGGCAGGAATCCAAACAAATACCCGCATACTTTTCTTCGTCAGAAAGGAAGCAAGATACAGTCCCGCCGTCACACCAAAGAAAACAAAAAATATAATCATAAGAATCGCAGAAACGATGGAAACCCTGAGATTCCCGTCCCTAAAAAACGCCGNAAAACAGGCAAGAACACAAAGCGCCAGAAAGATNCCAAGTGACACCGCCTGCATCGCCAACACTTTCTTTTTCTGTTCTTCCTTCCCCTGTAACACACGTGCATAACCATAAAAACAACTTAACGCCGCCAGTATCAGAAGAATGGAAATCGCATAAAAATGCAGTTTAAAAGCCGGGTTGTAATTTCCCATCAGGATCTCCACCGCCGACTGCCTCACAGGGTTCCATGAATCCGGCAGCTGACCGCACAAATGCGATTCCTGTATGGGAGGCTGCGACCATGATTCCGGCGGCACCGCGCACATAAACATCTGCCAGTCATCCAGCGAAACTCTGGTGGAGGTCGACGTGACAACCACCTTCTCTTCCAGAAACAATTCCGCTGCCAGAAAGATAACGGTGGATACCGCCGAAGCAATAATCAAGGCACCTTTCTTTATGTATTTTAACAGCAGCGGCATCAGCCATACCCCGGCGATCAATNCAAGANTAATCGGCGTATANGGAATGNTGTATTTGGGNTAATCCTCNTGCATGNCCGTTCCCGCCGTTATCATNTCNGACACCACCCGNACGCCCATATACAGAGGATAAGCGGACGCCGCCAGTATGCCTGCCGCTGATAGCAGATAATATTTTTCCAATTTTTTATTTCCCATAATTGAGTATTCCTCTCTATTCCTCTCATTCCATATTTTCTTAACAGCAAAAGAATTCTCTTTATTCTTCTTCAATAATCTGACTTTCTTTTATGATCTGACTTTCTCCGTTTTCGTCATACAACTCTATGATCCATAAATCTTCACAGACATCCGGATATTTAAAATGCAAGGCTACAGNTTTGTNCCCTTCCAANAAANAAACGGNCCATAGCATTCCACATCCGATCCATGTANCCGGTNCCCCTACTTTTTCGGCAATTTCATTTAAAGAGCTGCCCAATTCAATTTCTCTAAAATCCTCAATGGTGATATCCCTATTCATTACATGATACACAACTTCAAAACCGTCAACTTTAATCATAATTTCCTTTTTCTCCTGCCTGCCAAACCATAGCAATAGAAATATTGCATTTAATGCAATTACTGTTAATATACAAAGTAATATTTTCTTTCTAATCACCATCGCATACCTCCGCAATATCAAAGTTCCTCTTTAGATACCATTTGTAAGCAGCGTAAAGGCGATCCCCGCCGCCAGAAGCGCAAAGCATACCGCTGAAAATATGGATATTTTTTTATAGGATAAAATATGGAAGATCCTTTTGTGGAGCTTTGCTCCCCCGAAGGCGGAGGCGAAAAGCGGTCCTTCCGCGGCACATTCCACCAGTGCCAGCGCATATGCTTTCTTTTCATGTTCCCCAAGCCCCGCCAGCACCTTCTCATCACAGGCAAGCTCCATATCCTCCAGAAAAAGCTTCAAAAACAGCCATGCAAAAGGATTGAACCAATGCAGACATGCGGTTGCAAAAGCAGCCAGACGCCACAGATTATCAAGACGGCTTATATGCGCATTTTCATGGGCAAGGATGTAAGCCAGCTCTTTCTCCCGATACGATGCCGGTATCACGATCTGTGGATGAAGGATCCCATAAACAGCCGGCGAATCGATCTCTTCGGACAGCCGGACATTCCCCATTGAGCATCCGCCACGGCATGATTCCTTACTACCGGCAATCAGGTTGTCATCCGGCAGCTTTAACCGCTCTCCCCGGCACGCTTCCCTTTTACTTCCCAGATACAGAAAGACCAGGATTCCGAAAAGCGCAACACAGCCCACCAGCCATGCCACAAACGCCCCGTTAAAAATATTTTCTAAAATATTTACTTTATAAACAACGGGAAAATAACTTTCCGCCGCCCCTACGCAGTTCATCATTGAAAACTGTTCCGATCTCTCATATACGGTAACCGTTCTCATCCCCGCCTGCTTCAAAAGACTCATAAGCCCGTATCGGCTTCCGATGCTGACCGGCACCCACATCCGCAAAAAGGGAACCGCCCACAGGATAAAAACCAACCGTCTCGAAAGCTTCTTTATCTTTCTAAGAAGCAAAAGAACCGCTCCGGCAAGCGACGCCGTGACGCTCATATTCAAAACCCAGTAAAACACTTCTCCCGGCATAGATCTACCTCTTATCAATCAGCTTCCGCAGCTCTTCAAGTTCTTTTTCCGACAGTTTTTCATCCTCTAACAGGGCGGAAAACAACGCCTTTTTGGAACCGCCGAAAAGCCTGTCGATCAACCCCTGCGTCTCTGCCCGGCGCACTTCCTCCTTTGTAATCAGCGGCGTACAGATAAATCCCGGCTCGTCACGCCGGATATACCCTTTTGCCACCAGCTTTTTGATCACCGTATATGTAGTATTCTTATTCCATTCCAGTTCCGACGCCGCCAACAGGCTCAGCTCCTTTGCACTGACCGGCCCCTTTGCCCAAATCAGCTCCATCACTTTCATTTCACTGTCAAACAATTTCAAATTCATCCCGTCCCTTCTTTCCGCATGTTATTTCCTCTGCAATGTTATAAATTGCAATATTAAAAACTACAACAATAGTCTGTACTATTATTGTAGTCTATACTATCACGATAGTCTGAAGCTGTCAAGGCAGGATAAATATCCGCTGCGTAAACAGTGTCTTATGGTCATTTCAACACTGTTCTATCTTTTCATGAGTATTTCCCTTTTTCTTTTTGCGACCCAAAAACATGTTATCACCGTAAAAACCACTATAAAAGACGCTATTCTCAGTAAGATCAACGTCGGAACAGCCATATTAAGGGAAACGTAGTACCAATTTCCTCTTCCTTTTTGGACAGCCAGTTCGTTTATCTCCTTTATTGAAATACAGTAATCATCCCATTCCTCCACCATCGCCCGCTCCATTATGCTCCAATCCATAAGAACATTTTTTCTCATTAGGATTCTGTTGTCTGCCAATATTGTTTCCCTGACAGTATCATAACCCCCATTACCAACAAAAACCAATTCTGCCAAAACGTGCTCATAATACACATCCGTATAAGAAACCTGTCGTTTTAATACAATAGCATCCTCCGGCAGATCAACACACAGAAGCAGTATATAAAAGGGCAGCTTCCAACATATCACAAAATAAACCAGTAAAACAAACAGCAGCATCCGTAAAGAAAATATCTTTTTTTTCATTGGATTAAGTTTCCCCTCTTTCTCTCTTATTGTATGATAACAGTCCAAAGCATCAATGAACCATGCTCATCCTCACTGCCACCAGATAATCTTTTCTTCGTGATCCGAATATACACATAGATCTTCGTATGATAGGGATCACATCCACCTAGTACATACGACAGATTCATGTTCCGCATTATCCAATTGCCGGAATCTTGCGATACACACGGTAAATATAAAGTCTGTCAGGCTGACCATTTCCACACACAGGAAAACAAAATAAATTATCCACATCATTATAATACTC
>WFLX010029485.1_pt1 | contig 28176 bp, 17 predicted proteins | sample 4967041 | NCBI WGS metagenome assembly WFLX01 (sample SAMN12857096, study PRJNA449069) | gut metagenome | isolation source: stool from male and female vole | host: Microtus ochrogaster | place: USA:Florida | collected 2017
GCCCACTTTGATGAAGGCTTCGATGGCGCGGTCGAGATGCTCTTTCTCGTGAGCAGCTGAGAGCTGGACGCGGATACGGGCCTGACCTTTCGGCACTACGGGATAGTAGAAGCCAGTCACGAATATACCCTCTTTCTGCATCTCCGCAGCAAATTCCTGAGATAGTTTGGCGTCATAGAGCATCACAGCGCAGATGGCTGATTGCGTCGGCTTGATGTCGAATCCGGCCTCAAGCCTCTTGTCGCGGAAATAGTTGACGTTTTCTTTTAGTTTGGCAGCACTTTCCGGCTGGCAACCATCACTTTCCGCTCCGTATTGGCATCCGTTATGGTCAGAGTTACACNCACGTTTNCATCCTGCTCAGACAAATTTGCCACAGTAGNCGTTATGGTAGCATTGTCGCCTTGGCGTAAAAAACGCAGCATATTAGGTTGCACCATCAAAGGCTTTTGCGCTATAGCATCGGCCAAAAGCGTTGCGTTACGCATATCTTTATCGTGCGCCACGGCCATAAAACGCCATGTAGTAACACTCTCCGGCAATGTGAATGTCATCGTAGCCACGCCTTTTGCGTCTGTCCTGATATTAGGAAGGAAGAAAGCCGTCTCTGCAAAATCACCACGAACAGGTATCATATCAACCGTTTCCTGATCCGTTTCAAGTGCCGCTTCAGCCGCCCCCGCAGCCATTACATCACTCTTCGAGAGTAGCACACCATCCTCATTTCCGGCCACATACATAGTTGTCGCACTATATGTATCTGCAACAGCCTCCATTTTTTTTGCCTGAAGAACAGACTTTACACCTCTGTTTAACGCTACACCGGATACCATATTTCTGAAGAAACCATTATAATTGCTTACAAAAGTCTCGTTTATGCGACTGAATTGNAAAGGTGTTACTCTCAGACTGTTAATCTTTTGGNTTAACCAACAGTCCTGNACTGTNCCTGAAGTCACTCTCCAAAAGNTGTAAGGCAGACTAAGATTGCGTGGATCATAAATGTTCCATGAATGTTTTGCAAATTGCTCAAGCGATTTATCATACAGNNCTNCTGTCATGCTTGCATCNGCAGGCATACCGTCCTGACGCGTTATTGTTACAGCCCATTGCTCTTGTTGCCCCGGTACAAGACGGTCACGGAATGTTGTCCAGCGCATATCCAAACTCTTTTGTGGCAGCGGTTTCTCCAGTCTCAAGGTTCTATCGTACATCTGTCCGTTTTTAACCCACGCAAAAGCGATGGTCAATCCGTCGCCATATTCGGGTTTATAAGTCAGCGAACGCGTAATGTTGGAATTGCTCAACATTGCCGTTCCCGATGTAATAATACGCTCATCGCTGAATACGGAATAGTAAACCGTAACATCTTTGTCGGACGTTCCCACTTGCAGCCACACCTCCCCACCGTCTGCCGAGAATCTCTCCGCAGACTGATAACACCATATATGTGTGTTAACCATGGGCGTTGCATCGCTCTTTCTGAATGCTACGAAGTCATTTTTTACCGTATCTCCATCGCATACAACCATGAGAGTATGCTTTCCTGACACAATGTCCGGTGCAAGGACATAGGGGTTATTCGCCTCCACCAAAGCCGTTTGCTTTCCGTCAAGCATAACAGTTACACTGCCGTCAATCTGCAATCCCGCCATATTTCGCCGTACAGGGATTATGGTTATGGCACTGTCCGCCAACACCTCTTTGTCCATATCGCACGTCAGATGTGCCTTTTTATTTCCTATCGGCAATGACATTGCGGCATGGTGACTCTCGCCGGCGTTGTCAGTAACATCCACCGTTGCCTCTATATTATAGAAGTACGGCCGCCATGTTTGTGCTTCCTTGGGCAAAATCATCGGCATACGTATGCAGAATGTGCCGTCAGCGGCCGTTGACACTGTATCTCTTAACAGCATTCCGCCACCATCCGGGGCGTTGATGCACCACCATTGGCGCTGTCTTTTCACACTATACGCCACTCTGGCGTTCGCCACAGGCACACCACTATAGGTACGCGCGCTGCCACGTACCACTATTGTGTCACCGTCATTGTAACCCTCTGTCGGTTTCTCAAGAATGACATCATACGTAGGACGCTTGTATTCCTCAACCCTAATGCCGGCCGAACCGTTATCAGTCGTTATATACCATCGTCCGTTACGTCCCTCCTGCGGCAGGGAAAAGACAACAGACGCACCGCCAAAGTCATCTGTAACGACTTGTTTGCGCTCCACTTCCTCATATTGGGCATTGTGCAATATTACCGTTACCGTATCGCCCGATGCAACCTTAAGTTCCTTATCATCAAAAACATTATACTGTGTCAGCGCCACATTAACGGTTTGTCCTGGACGGTATATGCCCCTGTCAGTGAATACGCTGCATTGCTTACGCTTTGCCGTAGGCTTTCCGTAGGAATAGCCACCGTACAACGATAACGGTTTCATGGCATTGTCAGCACCTTTTGTAGCATATAGCCTCACAGAATAATTGGCGTTATCCATTATAACTTCCCCTCTGTCATCGGTCTGCAATGTCCTATTCGCCTTATCATTGCCACTTTGTGTTATATGTATCGTAGCACCGGGTACAGGACGACCGCTGACAGCATTTACAACCACAACACGTGCTTTTTTTGCCGGCAAAGGAAGGCGCAGAACCTTGAGGTCGGTAACAATCAATTTCATTTCCTTAGGCGACATGCCTTTGTCGGTATCCTGTACCGTGATTTTCCATGTTCCCAACGGCAATCTGCCGAGACTCACACTATCCTTATATTCTGTGTAGTCGTTTTCCGNATGTNTATCTTTTATAATGGTACGCGCGTAGTCATAGCCCCNTTTCGCACTCTTGTTTTNCCTGCGCAACATTATCCTCANNCTCTTGACNTTGCACACCTCTTTCAAAAATATCTTCACATCGGTGTCTGTTNTCTGCATGTCCTCTTTTAGTTGCGCAAAGAATCTTGGCCTCGTAAGCTGTTTTCTGCGGTTGCGCAGTCCGTTATTCTCCTGCCATGCAGGCCATCTGTGCAACGCAGTGTCTATCCACTCTATCTGTTCTTTGACCGATTTTGCATGCATCAGATTTAATTCCCTCACGGCTAAGGCGCCGCATTCCGGCAAATCCTGGAATATATTTATCAGCGAATCGGCCTGCGACAGCGTTCCGTTTTTCTCAATCCATAATGCCGCAGCAATACATGCCGCACGCCTGTTGCCCGCAGAGATGTAGAAATCATGTAGTTCCTTGAACTGCCCGGTGTAAGAAGCAATAACGCTTATCAGGTCATTGTCAAAATAAACACTGCTTACCCCTGATTTGATAAACGGATCATAAACAGCCGTTGCGTTCTTCTTTGTGTACGCAACGGCGTCATTTGACACCAACAGCGAATCCAGACGCGGTACGCCAAGTTCGTCACTCAACACGGTATGGCATAATGTCGCAAGCACACCGTCAGTCTGTTTCCATTCCTTTTGCCTATCGATAAATCTCTGTCGGGCAGCATTCATGGAGTCTGGAGATATTTCTCTCATAACAGACACCTCGCGTAACATTGCCGTAAGCAAGTTACCGTAGCTTTTCTCCAGCTCCGCCGTACGCTGTATGCGGTGCAATATGGATACCGCCGTATTCGGTTTATCATGCTTCACAGCTTCATCGTACTGTTTCCACATCGAAGAATAGCTACCTCCCATTACCGGCATAGCTCCAAACATCAAAGACGCCACACCGACAGCTTTCAGTGTGGAAACATTTTTCAAGCCTTCTGTGATTTCCTTTATNANTANANCGNTGTCTTTCATTTGCCGTGTGTCATAGATTTAGGAGAATACTTCNGTACNTTCCGGTTCGCTTTACAANGTTNCTTATAAGTTTTCGTGTTTCCAAATTTTTTAACAAAATATAATTGAAAGCCTCATTTGTTACGTAAATTCGGAAAAGACACATCCAGCAACCTATTCCGACACATCACGAAAGTATCTCGTAGTCGAGGCAAGTGCGTTGCACCGTATAAGGCCGCACATTATTATCGGCCACCAACACATGCGCCGGATGAACAGCGTATGCCTTTAAGGCCTCAAAAGATTCAAGCGTACTGTCAAGCAATATGTCACAGTTTGAGGTATCAAGACGCCCGTCCACAACCACCTTTATATCCACAATACCCGGCACCACGCCCTTCAGGGCCTCCAATCCGGCCTTAATGTCGGCCTTTACGTTTTGTTTCTCTTCCTCAGAGAGTTCCGGATTCAATGTCCAGAGAATAATATGCTTTACCATAAGTTTTCAGTTAAAAATACTATCAGACAACAAAGCACCACCACAGGAAACATCCCCCACCCTCTCAAGGCTGCGATAATGCCACAACCAAAAGCGAGCCATCCCGCCAACGGGGTCTGTGTGGTCTGCACAATGGCGGGAAACGTCATGACAGCCAGCGTCACATAGGGTACATAATACAAGAAACTGCGAAAGAAACGGTTGTGTATCCTGCCACGTATCAGCAACATAGGCAACACCCTGAGCAGGTTGGTGCACACTATCATGATGGCTATATATGTCAGTGTGTTACGACTCATACTCCTTCCTGCGCCTCCTCATCGCCCACCGGCTTCACTATCGCCGCCACAGCGGATATTAACATTGTCAGAATTATGATTCTTGTGCCACCGCTCAACTCCCGTACCAAAGGCATAACAGCACACAATCCACTAAGTACGAAACTGCCAACTACCGCAACCGCCACTGCTTTATCCGCACGTGACGGAGGTATCACAATAGAGATAAAGATGCCATACAGAGCCACACTGAGGGCCGACACGATATTAGCAGGCAGAACATCGCCCGCTATAATTCCCGAAGCAGTACCCGCCGCCCAAAAGATTGTGGAGACCAAAGCCGCTCCAAACGTATACGCAGGAGTCAGATACCCCGGATAGGCTATCGAAATTCCGAAGACCTCGTCTGTAATACACAATGACACAAAGATGCGTTTAATATACGATGTGCAGGCGTCAAACTTCTGAGACAGGACAGTACCCATCAGGAAATAACGCAGGTTAGCTACAATACTCATGCCTACCACTTCCGCATACGTGGCCGACGCAGCCATAAGGGTATAAACGCTATACTCTCCCGCCGATGCCCTTGTGAAAAAACTGCTTACAAACCCCAACAGCGCTTCCATGCCCGCGCTACCGGCTATTATTCCCAAAGAGAAAGCAACGACGTAATAGCTCAAAGCTATAGGAATGCCGTCACGCACACCATGAAGGAAAACTGAACGCATTTCCGCTACTGATTGTTGTCTTTATAATTAAAGTAACACTATAAAAGAGAGAGGCACGGACACGCTATAACGCATCCGCACCGTCCACTTTGTCTATCATTTGTTATTAATCTTCAGCCAGTTTGGCTCTGATTGCCTTTGTCTCCTCCTCGTAGCCCGGTTTCTCAAGCAGTGCGAACATATTCTTTTTATATGCCTCCACACCCGGTTGATTGAAGGCGTTAACGCCCAATATCTGACCGGATATGCCACAACCCAACTCAAAGAAATATATCAGCTGACCGTAATTATAAGCATCAAGACGCTCTATTGATATAAGAATATTAGGCACCCCGCCGTCTACGTGTGCCAGACGTGTGCCCAACTCGGCATTTTTATTCACTTCGTCTATGCGCTTTCCTGCCAGGAAGTTGAGACCGTCGAGGTTCTCCNCNNCAGAGGGGAAGAGCAGACGGCACTCCGGATTCTCCACAGAGATACATGTCTCGAATATGGTACGCTCACCGTCTTGTATCCACTGCCCCATAGAATGCAGGTCGGTTGTGAAATCACATGAAGCGGGGAAGATTCCCTTACCGTCCTTACCCTCAGACTCTCCATACAGCTGTTTCCACCATTCTGCATAGTAGTGTAGTTTTGGCTGATAGTTTATGAGTATCTCTATCTTCTTGCCGTTCTCATACAGAGCGTTTCTTACGGCGGCATATATCGCCGCAGGATTCTCCTCAAACGCCACGTCAACAGCACACTGTTTCTCCATTGCCTGCGCTCCGGCTACCAGTTGCTCTATGTCTATGCCCGCACAGGCTATAGGAAGCAAGCCCACCGGTGTAAGAACAGAGAAGCGTCCACCAACATTATCGGGTATAATGAAAGAACGATACCCCTCTTTGTCTGCACAAGTGCGGGCAGCACCCTTCTTTGCATCGGTAACGGCTACTATAAGTTCCTTAGCGGCAGCCTTACCAACCTGAGCCTCCAGCTGTGTCTTGAGCAGACGGAATGTAAGGGCTGTCTCGGTGGTTGTGCCTGACTTTGATATATTGATAATGGCGAATGTCTTACCCTTCAGATAGTCGGTAAGCTCCGAGAGATAGTCCTCGCCAATGTTATTGCCGGCAAAAACGACTGCAGGTGTCTTGGCATCCTTCACAAGCCATGCGAAAGAGTTCTGCAATCCTTCTATGACAGCCTTGGCACCAAGATAGGAACCACCAATGCCTGCAACGACTATCACTTCAGCCTTTGAGCGCAGGTCGTCTGCAACAGCCTTCACTTCGGCTATAAACTCCGGAGTGATTGATGACGGCAGGTGCAGCCATCCGAGAAAGTCGTTACCGGGAACGGTACCGTCTTCCAGTCCTTTACGGGCGTCCATAGCTTTGTCTTTTAATGCCATTACAGCGCCTGCAGGCAAAAACTGCTGCGCCTTTCTGATGTCTAATGATATGCTTTTCATTTTATTCTTTATTTTATATAGTTTATTTTTCGTTTTGACAACAGCCGTATAGACGGAGTTGTTTCGTGGCAAAGTTACTAATATTATTTCACATTACCAAAGAAATGTTATGAAAACCGTACGAGATAAACGCAAAAACAACACATCCTTCTACTTTATCTTGATTTTGATGATGTTCACCGAATAAGCAGGAACATCGAAGAGGACTTCGTTGGCGTTTCCAACCTTGATGTTTGCCTTGGCAGGGTAGATGTGGCGAGGGTTGGCGATTGTATTTTCTTCGCTACCATCCTCGGCAGACAAGCGTATCAGTTGCAGCGCATTGTCCTTGCTTGTATCTACTGCGCAGTTCGACATATTGATGATACCATCAGCATGTCCATCGCCCACATTCACCACCTTCACATACATCATCTTTGCTGCATCGTCAATGGTGGTGGAGGCATAAACGCCTTCCATGGCACTGCCTTTCAGGGTTTTGTAGGCGAAATCAAGACGGCCGTCAAGATAGCAATATATACTGTCGCCGTCAACATCGACCTGCAAGTCGTACCAACGGTTTGGTTCAACACTGTAACGCTGCTCTTTGCCTAACGGCACACGGTTGCCGCCTATCGCCTGTTCCACATTGTTTTGTGTATTTGACCATCCGCCAACATTGTACCATTGATAGTTGCCCGCATCCTTATATCCGAACATCGCCATGAAGCCCTCTGAACCTGCGGTTTTCTTCGCCTGCACCTTGAAGGTGTATTTCTTCGCACTAATCAGTTCCGGACATACAATCATGGCTGGCTCTTGATTGCCTGTCTGAGCGATCTCCGCATCAGATGTGTTCCAGTTGCCTTGTACCTTGTTCCATTTTGCGTAGTTACTGATGTTCACGGCCTTACCATCCACAATCAGCTGCGCATTGCGATAAGTGGCGGCAGTTCCCCAAGTTGCAAATCCCACCTGCACGGGACGTGCTTCCTCGTCCTCTGCCGGCTGCGGCTTTGTCAGCTCGTATGTCCAGTTGGTCTTTACTACCTGTGTGCCGATATTGTTGGGGAACAGTTGCTGTACATAATACGAAGGTGTACCCATTACCTTCGAAGAGTTGAAACGAATCATGTCAGGACGCCAACGGGCATCATTTTCATTTACAAATATTGGCGCGTATGAATTCATTACCACCACGTCAGAGTTGTTTTCCATGCCCATCATATAAACAGCCTCTCCCAATGCGGCATTCATGTTACCTATCTCGCCGAAGTTGCTGGTCACGGCATACTCACCCACATACACCTTATACTTGGAACGGTCGTAAGTGTCGTATTTGTTGAACTTGTCTGCAAACCACTTCGGATTACGATAGTAATGCTCGTCCACAATATCCACAGGATAGTCATTGCGCCATGAAGGATAATCTGTTGCCCACGACTCCACATTACCAATGCAATGCACATTGGGGTACTTTGCCTTAATGGCATTGTAGAACTGGATGTAACGCTCGGGGTAGTGGTCGCTTTGGTCGGAATTGTTCTGCATATTGAAGTTGTAATTCTCGTTTCCTATCTCAATATACTCCAAGTTGAAAGGTTCCGGGTGTCCATTCTCGGCACGCATCTTGCCATACTTGGTTGTCACATCGCCATTGGCATATTCAAGTGCGTCAAGCCATTCATCTATCCACTCGCCAATTTGATCATATGGCGTGCAGCCACCATGCCAAATGCCCACATTCACCACAAACAATGGCTTTGCACCCAAATCTTCAGACAACTGCAAGAACTCATGGAAGCCAATGCCGTCGCTGGTGCGGTATCCCCAGTTGACATTCAGATGTCCCTCGCGCTGCTCGATAGGTCCTATGGTGCGCTTCCATCTGAAAGCATTGTCAGGACTTTGCTGTCCTTCCACAAAACATCCTCCAGGGAAACGCATGAAACGAGGGCTCATGTCGGCAAGCATCTGAGCCAAATCGGGACGCATACCGTTCTCACGATTTCTGAATGTGGGAGGGAACAAGCTGACAACATCAAGCTGAAATGCCCCGGCTTTGTCTGCCGTAAGCGTAAATTCTGCTTGCGGGTCGTTGCCAACAGCGACGATTTCTGCCGTGTATTTCTTCCATGCTTTCGAGAGCGAAACCTTTATTCTCGCTTCTCCGAGTGACTGACCAACGGTTGACTGCAACCGTGCCGTGATTAGTCCTTTGTATTTCTTGTCACTCTTTGCCCAAAAAGACAGCTGATACCTTCTGCCTTTCACGGCGTTCATGCCCCAAAAGCCTTCATTGCGCACACCGTCGCCAGCACGAGTGATGGTGACACTAAGAGCATTATGCTGCACGTCATTCAGCAATCCTTCTTGCACCAACGCCAACTGTGCATCGCCTACACTGAACCAGTTGCTGATGCGAGGCTGTTGCGGTGCATCCGCCTGCCCGTTCTGCCCTCCACTCCGGCGGTTCTTTCCACGCTCTTGTGGCATTGCGTCATCCTCAAACGAACGGTTTCGTATCAACTCCGCATACAAACCTCCGTCTGCCGCATGATTGATGTCTTCATAGAATATGCCATAATGAGTAGGGCTGACCATCGGTCCTCTCTGGGCTGCATCAATGTTAATGACCACTTGTGCATTAATGGCATGAGTCACAGCCAACAATGCGGTCGCAAGAATTTGTTTCATATTCATAGATATATAATGTTAAGAAATAATTAAGTCCAAAGGCTTGTAATGAACATAGGACTTGCGTCTTCTGCTCTTTTGAATCCGCAGGATTCATAAAAATCCAATTCTGTATTGTAGGCAATCAAAGCAATGCGCAGGTAGGATTCATAATGTTCTTTCATCATCTCAAGAAGCGTGTGCCCGATGCCCTGATGATGGTATTCCGGGCGAACTAACATATAATGAATATAGGCCGTCATAATGCCATCGTCCATTGCGCACACCATGCCAACAAGTTTATCTTCATCCCACGCAGAATAAACTGTGTTGAAATTTCGCATGGCTATGACCAGTTTATCAGGAAAGTGTCCAGATGACCATTCAACGGAAAGAAACAACTCTTTCAAATCCTCTTTCTTAAAATCGTGAATATCTTTGTATGTTATTCCCATCGCTCAGTCAACTTTTTTGTATTGCAGCTTTTCTCTTTGAATTATCCATCCATGAAAGAACCGCCCTCTTTGACTGTCCCCCGGCTGCCCAAGAAGACGAGGTGGAGAGATATGCAGTTATAATTGAAACTACAAAAACTGTGAATTTCTAAATGGACTCTTCAAAAAAACAACGCAGGCATTTGTATATGCAACTACAAATGTCTGCGCTGTCAACGTACATTAACCCAATGTACAGGATATGTGTTACTTCTTCAGGTTACCGTAGCGGTTCATGAAGCGGTCAACGCGACCTGCTGTATCAACGAGCTTGCTCTTACCAGTGTAGAATGGGTGTGAGCTGCTTGAGATTTCGACCTTTACCACCGGGTAAGTCTCACCTTCAAACTCTACTGTATCATTNGNCTTGCAANTAGATTTTGTAAGGNACATATCGCCGTTGGACATATCCTTGAATACGACGGGGCGATAGTTTTCTGGATGAAGATTCTTTTTCATTTCTTTGTTAATTATTGATATATTGATAAATTCGGGTGCAAAGGTAGTAATTTGTCACGAGACAGCAAAGCAAACTTTCAAAAACTTGCGATATTGTTAATATTTTTTAACTACAATTATTATTCACATGAATATCAATCACAGTGCATAGTTATCCTNTCCACATGCGTTTNCGTAAATAACCNGCATGTTTACTATGTCATTCCATCTACCATTGGACACTACCNGACACCATATTACATCGCATCTGCNTAACATTAAAAACCAATATCTTACAACAACCGTTGCAATCGCAGTGCGATTACAGTGCAAAAGGACCACGATTATATTGTAAAAGCACTGCTATTACACAGTAAACGCTATGCAATTGCAACGCCCACGCAACAGTAAGGCAACAAAAAACCTTCCGGACCATCAAACAGCCAAGAAGGTTTTACCTTATTTTATCTATTACATCTTATTATTGATACAGTTTTTTCGTTACAGATGAGACTCCCCATCACTCGCCTACATTAAATCAACGGCATGCCAAGAGCCTTGCACTCCTTGCGCTGTTCCTCCGGCCAAATGCTTGACTGTATCTCACCGATATGTCCTTTGTGCAGGAGTACCATGCACAAACGGCTCTGGCCAATGCCACCACCGATAGAGAGCGGCAGCTTGTCGTCAAGCAACTGCTTATGGAAATAAAGCTCGCAGCGTTCTTTCTTGCCCTCAATCTCCAACTGACGCAACAGGCTCTCCTTATCAACACGAATGCCCATGGACGACAACTCGAACGAACGCTCCAGCACAGGGTACCATATCAGGATGTCACCATTGAGGCCAAGATAGCCGTCTCCGTTTGGTGTTGTCCAATCGTCATAGTCCGGCGCACGGCCGTCGTGTTTCTCTCCGTTGCTTAACTTACCGCCAATACCCATGACAAACACCGCCCCGTACTTCTTACAGATAGCATCCTCACGCTCTTTTGGCGAGAGGTCGGGATACATCTGCAACAGCTCCTCGCTATGAATAAAATGTATATTACGTGGCAGGAAAGGCTTTATCTGCGGGTATGTCTCGCAGGTTATATATTCCGTGCGCAGTATTGCCGAGTATATACGCTTTACAACGTCTTTCAGGAACTCGATATTCCGCTCCTCTTTGGTCATAGACGCCTCCCAGTCCCATTGGTCTACATAGAGAGAATGAAGATTGTCCATCTCCTCATCGGCACGAATGGCATTCATGTCCGTGTATATTCCATAGCCGGGCTCTATGCCATACTCCGCCAATGTCAGTCTCTTCCATTTGGCAAGAGAGTGTACGACCTCGGCTTTCTGCTCTCCAAGATCCTTGATAGGGAATGTAACGGCACGCTCCACGCCGTTAAGATCATCGTTGATGCCAAGCCCCTGCAGCACGAAAAGCGGTGCGGTAACACGGCGAAGACGCAACTCCGTAGACAGATTCTGCTGAAAGAACTCCTTTATAAGTTTTATTCCCTGCTCTGTTTGTTTCAGGTCAAGCAAGGCAGTATAGTTACATGGTTTAATTAGTCTGCTCATGATGTAGTTATGTGTGTCTGTATTCTTTTTGCAACTGCAAAGGTACGATTTTTTTATTAAAGTGCAAGCATAAAAGAAAAATTATTTTACAAAAAGCAAGAAAATTAACCATTATCGTTACTTTTTGCTAAATTTTGCACGTCATAACAGTGGCAAAGAGAGCGGAATGTACCCCGTTTGCATATCAAGCACCCTCTCTGAGGAAATCGAGGGCTTCCTCTATCTCCTTGCGTGTGGCTGTTTGATTTACACGTATGTCGCCGATATTACCCAAAAGGGTAAAGTTTATGATACCGGCGACGTTCTTTTTGTCGTGGGTCATAAGCTCAAGCAGCTCCGGATAGTCATCGCACGTTATAGGAAGCACACCGTAAACATCGCGCACATAACGTACCGCCTCACGCATAACGTCTGTCGGGAACCCTGTTTTCACTACCGAGAGATACAGTTCGGGAATAAGCCCGAAAGCCACGGCGTAGCCATGCAATATTGGTTTTTGCCTCCTCATGGCCCACGATTCAAATGCGTGCCCCATGGTATGACCGAGATTCAGCGCCTTGCGCAATCCCTGTTCGTGGGGGTCTTGCTCAACAACACGCTCCTTCACGGCAACGGAATCAGCCACCATGCGCTGCAATTGTTGCAGATCGGGGTCTGTTATGTCGAACGTTGCAAGCTCATGCCACAGCTCCGGCGTTGAGATCAAGCCGTGCTTCAACATTTCCGCATAGCCGGAACGTATGTTTGCGTCGTCAAGTGTCTTAAGAAACTCGGTACACAGGATAACATAACGTGAGTCATTGAACACTCCTATCTCGTTTTTCAGGCTCCCGAAGTTTATGCCTGTCTTACCGCCTACACTGGCATCGACCATGGAAAGCAGCGTTGTCGGGATGTTGATGAAATTGATACCGCGCTTGAACGTACTCGCAGCAAAACCGCCTAAATCCGTAACCATACCGCCTCCAAGGTTTATAAGCAGTGAGTGGCGGGTGGCACCGCCCTGCTGCAGGCACTCCCACACATGGGCTGTGCTCTGTAATGTTTTCGCCACGTCAGTGGCATCGATTATGACCGGTATGGCGTTTTTAAGGCAACCATACTTCTCCACCACCGGCATGCAGAGCTTTTTGGTAGTGGTATCCGTAAGCACGAATATCTTATCGTGCTCGCAATCGTTGACAGCGGCCGTGAGTTCCGCTTCAAGATTCTGTGAGAGTATAATTCTTTGAGACATTTTCTTTATAGTTTTTAATGACACATCAGGGCGCAGACATTATTCTGAAAGGTCTTTGCCACATTGCCACTCATCACACCTTGGTTGATAATGGCAAAGCAAAGGTCGTGGCCGTTGGATGCAGTGCAATAGCCGGCAAGACTGCTTATGCCGGTCAGCGTGCCGGTCTTGGCACGTACATTACCCGCAGCTACCGTCTTCTGCATGCGTTTCTCCAGCGTACCGTCAACGGATGCTATCGGCATGGTGGGCAGGAGATTGGCGTATATGTCGGTATTGTTATAGGCATAGCGCAGAAATGCCACCTCTATCTCAGCGGACACATAGTTGTAAAGCGACAGCCCCGAACCGTCGGCAAAGCGATGCGGCCGGCCGGCCAGACCCATCTTGGTCAGCAGACTCTCCATTACGGCTTTGGCTTTACGGGCCGTAGAGGGTTTGCCTTGTGTGAGTCCGATATGATAGAACATTGACTCGGCATAGAGATTGTCGCTCTCTTTCATCATGCGATGAAGGATTTGTTCTATGGTATGTGTCCTGACGCACAGTTCAACGGCACCTGAGGGACACGTCTTGTCAAGCAGTTCGCCGTCGAATACCACACCCACCTCGGTGAGAGCCTTGACAAAACGCTGCAACATATTATCCTTACGGGAATAGACCAATGGTGAGAGGACGGGGTTATCGTCATCCCAACACCACCCCTCGCCAAGCAAATCCGCATCTTTCATTGAGCGGTCGGCATACACATTGCCACGCACAGTGTCAACACCTAATGCCTTAACGGACATTGCAAAGGAACGGAGGTCGTCGCTTCCAAGCCTTGGATCCATCCCACCTATTATATATAAATGGCCGCCAAGCGTGCGGGTGCTGTCCGTAACACTGCCCGTATAGCATAGTCTGGTCTTGTAAAGGTATGCCGCTCCAAGCCTGTCGAGCGCCGTAACGGCGGTGAGTACCTTCATGGTGGACGCCGGACGCAACGTCTGTCGCTCTCCAATGGCATAGAGAACGGAGTCGGCTGTGAGGTCGTAAACCATCATACCCAGTTGCGAACTCTTAAGGAAACCGCTGCAATTAACCAGACTGTCCAAATCGGTCTGCAGGCATTGCGGCCACGGCAGACAGTTATCGGCCTCGGAAAGCGTATCGGTACCTTCTGCCGGCTGTATGCCGCATTCCTCAACAGCAGAGGGATACGCCTCGCCCGCGACATCGTCCTCACCGCGAGCGGCGTATGATGTCAGCGCCAACAGGACGAAAAAAGGCAGCAACAGTCTATTTATCGTAAGCATGATGCGGATAGTCTGTGGTGAAATGCAGCCCACGGCACTCTTTTCTCTCTATCGCCCACCTCGTTATAAGGTAGCCAACATTTATCATATTGCGTAACTCGCAGATGTCGCGGCTGGCGTGTACGTGTTTGAATAGTGCCTCTGTTTCCTCGTATAACACGTCAAGACGCCGCCATGCCCTCATAAGACGCATGTCAGAACGCACTATACCTACATAGTTGGCCATTATCTGTCCCACCTCATGTACGCTCTGTGTAATAAGCACTTTCTCCTCGTTTGAGAGGGTTCCCTCATCGTTCCACTCCGGTACCATAGTGTTATATTCGTACTCGTCTATATGTTCCAGAGAATGGCGCGAGGCCGTTTCCGCATACACCACGGCCTCAATGAGCGAGTTGGAGGCCAAACGGTTGCCTCCATGCAGGCCTGTGCAGGAGCACTCACCAATGGCATAAAGCCGCTTTATGCTTGAGCATCCGTTCAAATCGACCTTTATTCCTCCACACATATAGTGGGCGGCAGGGCGCACAGGGATGTATTGTCTTGTGATATCTATGCCGATAGACAGGCATTTCTGATAGATATTGGGGAAGTGATGCCGTGTCTCTCCTGGGTCTTTGTGTGTCACATCAAGGCATACATGGTCAAGACCGTGTATCTTCATCTCCTTGTCTATGGCACGGGCGACTATGTCGCGTGGGGCAAGTGACAGGCGTTCGTCGTATTTTTCCATAAAGGTCTCGCCGTTAGGCAGACGCAAAATGCCTCCATATCCACGCATCGCCTCTGTTATAAGATATGCCGGATGGGTCTCGCCGGGATGATACAGCGCCGTAGGGTGGAACTGCACAAACTCCATATCGGCCACAGTACCCTTGGCACGGTACACCATTGCCTCTCCATCGCCGGTGGCAATGATGGGATTTGTGGTTGTCTGATAAACGGCTCCACATCCTCCTGTGCACATAAGCGTTACCTTACTGAGGTACGTATCGACTTTTTGGGTGTCGGGATTAAGCACATAAGCGCCATAACATTCTATGTCCGGCGTGCGGCGTGTCACCTCAATACCAAGGTGATGCTGGGTAATAATCTCAACGGCAAAGTGGTTTTCTTTTACTTCTATGTCCGGATTGTCGCGCACTGCAGCCACAAGCCCTCTCTGTATCTCAGCTCCTGTGTCATCGGCATGGTGCAGAATACGGAACTCGGAATGCCCACCCTCACGGTGAAGGTCAAACTCACCGTCTTCTTTACGGTCGAAATTGACCCCCCATTCCACAAGTTCCCTTATCTGAGACGGAGCCATTCGCACTACTTGCTCTACTGCCGCACGGTCTGATATATAGTCTCCGGCAATGATAGTGTCCTCTATATGTTTCTCGAAGTCATCGACAATAACATTTGTTACCGAAGCCACTCCACCTTGAGCGAACCTTGTGTTGGCCTCATCAAGAGTATTCTTGCAGATAAGGCAGNCTTTANCTTTGTGCGCNCTCGCTACTTTAAGNGCATAACTCATACCGGCTACTCCTGAACCGATAATGAGAAAATCATATTTATATATCATTCTTTGATATGATTGTGGGTTGCTGGCCGTTATTATATATAGGTATATTTAATGCAAAGTTACGGAGTTTTTTTGAAAAAAACTGCCAACCGGACATTTGCATAGGTGCCATTTGATTACTTTAACGACTTTAACACCTTTTTAACTCTCGTGCTATCATTATGCAGACGCAAAGCCTTTGTTTACAATCTGCAGCCCGGCAGTTGCGCCACTGCACCACATATTGATAACCGGTACTGCCCGTAAAGGATATTATCCGGTCTTTTACCGGACGGCATTAGATATTAACTGTACCGGCTCTTAAGTTAAATCGGGCAATAAAAACAGCATGATACGAACGAGAAAGTACAACAACATAACCAATAAAGCATTGCAACACAAATAATAAAACACCGCAATTGCCATGCCGAAGAATCAGGAATAGAAACAAATCGTATCCCGACAGTATGGCTATGTCAATTGCGGTGCTATATTATTTAATATTGACGGTATGTTATTCTTGTCCCGAACGGCATGTTATTGATATGTCATCGGTACAGGATGAGACAGCAATCACACCGCTATCTGGTCAATGAGAACTTCATACTCATGCCAAAGTCTTGCGTAACCGTCGGATAACTGCCTGACGACAACAACGGGGTATTGCTCTGACGATCATAATAGAAGCTCATGGTAAGAAGGCGAGAGAGTGTGTAATCGGCAGAGAACGACAGCTTAAACGCCTCATTTCCAGATGTAGCGGACGATATAACAGTCGCTATATCACGTGTCAACGCTGCCTGTGAGCGTATGCTTACATCAAGACGCAGGTTCAAATCGTGGGCAAAGCCCTTAGACCTTGTGGTGGTATTTGACGCTGATTTCTTCTGTTCATCGGCAGAACCGGAGCCTGAATTGGTTCGGGCGGCCTTCAAGGCACGGCTTTTCATGAATCTGAAATCAGCTATTTTGTAGCCCATGCCAAACACCCAGTCATTTGATATGGCCTCGTTTATCTGCACACTTGTCATTGAAAGATTCAGGACACGGGTAGTACGGTACTCGGCTTTGAATGTCATATTGTTCGGTAAGGTAAAGTCTATGCCAAGCAAAGGAGAGAAAGCCTCATTGATACTGACCGTAGATATGTTATACATGGAGTTCGGTACGGGGTTGCCTGTGGTGACATCGTTAACGAAACCAATCATATCGCCCATCAATGACTTGTAAGTCGAGTAAGAATTGTACGATCCTATGGCAAATACGCTTTTATAAGAATGGTTTATATTCACACTCTTGAAATGCTCACGCACCCACGCTATCTGTGTCAGTCCGCTGTATCTCATCGTCCAGTTCGGCAGCATTCTCTTCAAAGCGGGGAACAAACTCAAGTCACCGTTGCCCGTATAGGCATCGAGGAATGCCGGTATCATAACGTCAGCGCCATACTTGTTCACCGTACCGTAGGCAGGATTGTATTTCTGTCCGGCATAAGCAGTGCCGGCAGGATATACCCTTCCGTTGTAACGGTTCTGTATTCTCGCCTGATAAGCATCCAAAGAACGGCAGAATGTCTCGAACGACGAGGAGTAATAGCCATTGTTTGCATCGCCCATTCCTTCAAAAGCCGACTTGATACTGATTGTTGTCATGGAGAAAGAGCCGCTCTGTGTTATCGGAACACTCTCCTGAAGATATTGTATAGACTTTGCGGTTGTCTTGGTACGGGACATATTAAGGTCTATCTTCATATTGCGTATAGGCTCCAATGTCAGCTTAACATCCAGACTCTGACTGCTGCTTACGGCTGCCGGACTGGACACGAGATCTTTGTATTGGCTGCCCAATAACCAACCGTTGTCACGCGCCTTGCTAATGTAATCGTCATCTATCAGTCCGAAAGCGAAATCCAATCCGGGCCGCATATCACTGCCACCACCGGTGCGTTGACCAAAGGCATCGCCGACATTCGGCATAAAGCCCGGCAACACCATATTATATTGGTTACGGTATGTTATACCAATATTCCTGACCATCATAAGTACTCTCGACGCACTCTGCGCCACCTTGTACCACGTAAGGTTCTCCAATGGCTCCAAAGCGAGCACGGAGAGTTTCATCGTCACGGCACTGTCTGCCTTGTTTATAATCTTGATCTTGTTGTCATCAACCTTGCGGTACCTCACATCTATTATCTTACCGTCTTTGTCTTTGGCAGAAACGACAAGACGTTTTGACTTCTTACCGTGCGTTATTACAATGGCAGTATCAGCGTTTATCGTTATCTCTCTTGTGAAGGTGTTACGCTTTTTCTTGTCTTCCGCAGCCTTGTCACGAGCCTCTTGCTCCTTCTGCCTGGCCTCCTCTTCCTGCTCTTTGGTCAGTTTTGGTGCCTCCGTCTCTTTTGGTTTTGGAGCCGCAGGAGTCTTTTTCTTCGCATTACGGTTCGTCAACGGCGTCTTATTGAACTTGTCATTCGTCTTTTTCAGGAAAGGAACGTGATTGTATAGCTTCACAAGGTCAAGCGTCGAATTGACATTTATAGTCCTGTTGCTGGTTATTGTGTTACCGAACGACGTGCCATCCTCACGCTCCGTGCCCCTTGCCCAGTTGTAAGTAGCGCTGTATGAGCCATTGGCCTGCAACCAGTCGAATATCGGTAACTGATTAANCGGCAGTTTATACGACGCAGTAAAAGTCTGCCTGTAGTCCAATGGAGTACCAAGCCGCTTGATACTGCTCCACACCGAGTCCTTCCATGCCTGATAATGGTCCGGGTTCAAATCCTTGTTCACCTGAGTATATGGCTCTTCCACCTCCGCCCTTGTGGCACTTTGGAAGTTCATGTGCAGGTTTTTCGTAAGATCCCAACGCAAAGAGAACTCCCTGTTCCACAGGAATTGCGAGCTGAATGTAGGCTGAATATCCCCGGAACTGCCCAGGTCTTCAAGGTCACGCTCCTGCATTTCGTAATAGTTACGAGTCATTTCGGAGTTTGCGGATATATTCTGCGGCAACCAGTTCAGGGCCAATTGCTTCAATATATCATAATACTTCGACTTTGACTTTATCTTCTTGAAAGGAGTATATGACTTATAAACCGGTGTCCACGAATAGTTAACCACCCCGCGCCACTGCTTCTCGTTCTCGTAAATGGTAGTCTGTCCCTCGGTGTGACGACTGGTATTACTGTATGAGAATGTAAAGTTAGCAGGATCATACGGCATAGGATGGCGTTTCGTAGCAATGCCTACACGCATTCCTGACACCGCAAAGTTCTTGCTTACGGTCTTTGTTACAGCGATACTGTTTATGGAGTCTTTCTCATGTTGTGTTGCCACACTCTCCAATGCGTCTTCCAACAGCATGTCGGTATCAAGCGGATTATACTTCGGCGTGGTCTTTTCGTTCGTCACACTATAGTAAACCGGAATGGTAACCTTGGCCTTGTCGGGGAAGAACTTGCCCAGCTCAAAGTTTGTTGTAACCGTATAAGAGCCGTATTTGTCCATGGTTCTATCCATAACCTTCTGCTCCAGTCCTCCATATCCGTCGCTAATGTATTTTCCTGACGCCGCCACCGTACCGAAATCAGACATCTGTACGTTCAGATTAGCGGCCGCAGCCCATCCGCCATCGCTCTCCGGCTCCAGCAGTCGCAACTCGTTTACCCACACCTCGCCGTCTTTCGTCTCATTGGCGTTATTGCGTATTCCTATCATCATGGTTCTGATTTCTCCCAAAGACGGGTTGCCCACTATCGACAACTTATTGCTCTGGTTATCGGAATCATACTCGGAGTATAGCACGTTAAATGCTGCCAGCCCGCTGTTCTTTTTCTTGTTACGCGTCTTTTTCAATGCGGTAAACTTGCCAAGGTCTATATCCAGCAAGTTATCCTCAGGCCATACGGCCGCACGGTCAGCCGCCGAATAAGTGCTATAGTTACCCGGTGCCGTGAGATGCAGCGGTATTTCATATTCATAGAAGTTGTTATTATAGTCGGAACCCAGCCTGACGAAAAGCGCCAACTGTCCGTTCTGCAGATTTGTAACATTCTGTTCAAGTGCATTTGCGTGCACAAACATCTGCAGACGCTTATAATAACGCATGTCATAGTTGGTGTTTTTATACACCGCCACCGCATCGTTATGCGACATATTGGTAAGNTCAAAGCGCATAGCCTGCTCGTTGTTCTCTGTCAATTGCTGNTGTGTAGGGTCAACAACTCTTGATNTTNCCGGCGGCANGNCATAGTTCACAGGCTTCTTGTCGTTGTTTTCCTCTATATTTATGGATGATGTCGTGAAACGCGCGGTAGGATTTGTCGATGCCCCCGTGATCTGTTGCTCATACACACGCCAGTCACCTCTAACCAAATCCAGGCTTGCCAGTCGCAGCACCGTAGGCTCCTCAAACCCCTGCATGTACATACGCATAAACCGAATGGATGATATATCATTTATACCTCCAACCGGTTCGCCTTGGTTTATAGGCACACGGAACTGATACCACGTAACGCTTTCACTGTTACCGTTACGCAGTGTCACCATAGCCTCACGCTTGTCAACAATATAATTGGTTCCTACCGTCATTGCCTCAGGGGCTATTTCCACACAATAGCGATAGTATTTCTCATACTCATTGAGCGTATAATCCTGATTAATGTCCTCCACATCGGGCGTTGTCTTGTACGATGTGTCATACGATTCCGTCCTTGAGTCAGAGTCTGGAGAGTTGCCTTGCGGATTGTTTATATATTTGTACCTTTCCAATATGGATGCCTTTTTACGGTCCCATTCGTCTCCTCGGAAATACTTGTAGTTATCATTGGCCGGGTCTCTCACTATATCCTGCACCACAGAGTCATTCCTTACCACTCCGGAGCCATCCAGTCCCGCTCCAACCGCTGTCGTCAAGAATTCCTTATAGGGTCCCCACGTTCTCTCCTCCTCGTCAGTCAGTCCGTTGAAACCAACGTCCTGCTTCGCCCTTGCCCCGCTTGCGGTGGCAAATGCGTATGTGATAGTGTTCTGAACCGGTATCTTACCCCACTGAGTCGTAGCCACCGAGTCGGCGCTGTTCACCGGCATACCGCTCTCATAGAACTTCTTTCCATCAGGAAGAATATCCTCCGACATCTCTCCAAGGTTGAAATAGAGTTTGCCGCTGTGCCGCTGTGCCGTGCCGTCGCTACGTGTATACACAAACGGGTCAAGCATCCAGAACTCTATATACTCCACGTTTGCCTCCTCAAAATCGTTTACATCCAACTTTCTCATCATGCCTCCCCACGACTGTTTCGGTGCCGGCAGATGTCCGTTTTCGTCTATTGAGGGGTTAAAGTTATACGGTCCCCTCTCCTGAGGATAGAAAGCAAGGTTCAGTATGCTCAATGTTGACGTCGCGCCACTATATGTACTCTGGTCTCTATTGGGATAAAGCTCCGACACATACACCTCACGCACATAGTGACTGGACAGCTGTTCCAAGTCCTGCTTAATGTGTCCGGGTGTCAACGTTGAGGAACGGCGGGTGAACAGCGGGTCGATTGTGTACCATGCCAGCCTTGCCCTGTTGTATCCAGCCGTAAGGTCGGTCTTATTCGGTGCCGGTACCACATCATACGGCACGCTTGCCAGTGACCATGAGGTTGGTGTAAGCATGTTAATGCCCATTGTTGCGGACTCAAAGTCGTCTATATACGACGCGTTATCCTGTGTACCGCTCGCTATTCCGCTGAACAACTTGGCAAATTCCGCGTTAAACTGTATGTTAGACGGCTGCGTAACGTGCAGGAAAGGAATCTTGTTCAGCATTTTAGTCAGCCACTGGCTGTCTTTCTTCCAATTCACATTAAATCCCACAAGGGTATTGTTCACCGGCTCCATACCCATTGTAACCTTCGATGTCAGGCTCTGCTCCGACAGGTGTTGCAGTGTACCGCTCAACTGGAAGTTCTTTGAGAAGTCATACTCCCAGTTAACTCCGAACATCGTTTTGCGCGACATGCCATACTCAGCGTCACTCTCCAGCGACACGTTCACATTGGTTCCGGCGTCGACAATGCTCTGGTTGAGGATTCTAACCTCACCGGCCGAGTAGTCAACAGAATAGTCCACGCCCTCCACCAGCGTGTCTCCGCCCGCCGTCACCACCACCGAGCCTTGCGGAACGTTATACGCTCCAAGCGCTATCACGTTATCGCCGGTGCCTTTATACTGTCCGGTTATCTTGAAACGGTTTTTGTCCGCTATCTGTTTTGCCATGGTACGTGTCTGCGTATACAATTCCTCGTACCTGTATTCCTCTGCTTTTNCCCGCGCNNCTCCCCTGGCAACAAGAGNATTATACAACGCTGCTCCAAACGGTTCCACCTTCGGCNGGAACACGCGTCCGTTNCTTACGGTATATCCTTCAACGTAGTCGAAATAGCCATTGCTGTTCGCTCTGTTGTTGTTGTCAAGGCGATCGGCACCCAAAAGCCTTATTATCGGCTCGCTCTTCACTCTCTCTTCCGGTATATAGTTGAGATATACGCCTGCCGTATCGCTCTTGAACTTGATGTCAAAGCGGAACTTTTCCTTTTGTACCGAAGACGCAAGATAATAGACATTGCGCATCATCAGCTTCCAGTTTGGCTGTGTCGGCACGCTGTTTGTATTCTTCAACGNCTTCACAAACAGTGCTTTGTCCACTTCTGTCAGGTCAGAAGAGAACTCTCCGACCTGATAAGTCACTCCGCCTTGTGTGTACTCATACGCCACGGCAAGCACCTGATCGCTCTGCAAAGTTGTCTTCAGAGAGATATATCCCATTGCCGTATTCACGGTATACTCTGACGAGGACAGCAGTCTTGCCTTCTCTATCTTTTCGTAATCCACTCCTCCCGTCATCTGGGCGTCAAGTACAGCGCCCGTCATATTCACGTCACGCGCCCCGACAAAGTCGCCCACCATGCGGCCATACTCACTGTTGGTGTTATTGCTCGGCACCGCCTCGGCTCCGGCACCGCCCCACATTGTGTTCTGCGGTGTGCCCTCAGCCAGGTCTGCCAACGCTATGATGTTTCTCGTGTTTGATGTCTGGCCGCTCTTGTTCGTGACCCACACCTCCACACGGTTTATGGTTATACCGGTCACAAGAGTCGGCAACGACTGCATCCACGTGTCGTAACGGTCGCGGAAATACTGCGCAAGGAAGAAATGACGGTTCTCCTCATAGTTTGCGACATCTATCTCAAACGGTGTCAACTGTACCCCGCCCTTGGACGAAACGCTGGACGATGACGATTTCTTTTGCGACAACACCGTCTGCAGCTTCAGCTTGCCAAACTGCATGTCGGTTCTTATACCGAACAGCGACGTGGCGCCCTGTATGAGCGAGGAGTTGCTGGGGAAACTGACATTGCCCGCTTCCACGAGCTTGATTATCTCATCCTCCTTGCCGTCATACTTCAGCTTCATGTTCTGAGCGTCATAATCGAACGTTGCATCGGTATTGTAATTGAGGTTCATATTCATCTTGTCACCAATCTTACCGGTAACGTTGATGTTTATCTTCTCGTCAAAATCAATGGTCGTGGTCTTTCTGTTCCTGATGGGCAACGAAGGGTTGTCGACGCTTTTCAGGGTAGCGCCAAGTTTCAACTCGGCCGTTCCTTGCGTCTTGACCCTTATCCCTCCGGGGCCAAATATCTTCTCTGCCGGCCCCAACTCAAAGTGCATGTCAGTGAAATCGAACTTCTCCTTGCCCTTTTTCTCAAAAATCTCCGCGTTCTTGCTTTTGAAATAATTTGCGAACAGGTGTTTCTCGCTCCACTTCTGATACTCCGTCAGGCTCATCATAATGGGCGCCGCCATCCACGTGCTGCCCATTCTCATGCCTATAACATATCTGTCCAAAGTGTCGTTATACTCAACTTCCTGCCTGATATTGTCCGGGCGTTTCAGGTCTGCCGCCCCCTGTTTCAGGTCATCATACGTCACTGGAGTCGTTTTCTGTATCTTCCAGCGGGGGTTGAGCAGACTGTCCGGTATGCTATCACGCTGCAATTTCAGCCTTGCCTGCCTCTCCCTGTATCTCTCCAGCGATGATTTCCTTTCCGGTTTCTTGCCCTGCGCCGTTGTATTATCAGCCTCCTGCTGCCTCGCGGCGGCTTCCGCCTTGCGCGCGTTGTCATCCGGTGCCGTTGCCCGCCTTATCATAGCCGAGCTCATAAGCGCCGTCAACAGCGCCACAACCATAGCCGTTATTATGTTGCCACGTCTTGTCATCAATGTCTGTATCTTCCTTTCGGGGTGTTATTTTATCATTTTCAGAGCCTGTTTTATAACCTGCTCCACGGCCATTGAGGGATTGCCCTGTAGTATCTCCGTCACGACTTTGGCCGCCGGAGCCGGCGAGAAGCCCAACATAACAAGCGCACTGACGGCCTCGTCACGTGTCTCGCTGTTCACAACCGCCTGCGACGCGGCAGCTCCCGCGGTGCTCATGTCCACTATCAGCCCCTCGGCCGCCATCTTGTCACGCAGGTCCACGATTATTCTCTGCGCCGTTTTCAGTCCAATTCCCTTAACACCTTTAAGTGCCCTTTCGTTGCCTGTGGAGATAACGTTAACCAACTCAGCCGGAGCCAATGCGCTCAGTATCATGCGCGCGGTATTGCTACCCACTCCGCTCACGGTTATAAGCATACGGTATATTTCCCTTTCCTGCTTCGTGTAGAAGCCGTAAAGAGTGTAAGAGTCATCACGTCCGCCCGTCATGATGGCTTCATGCACGTACAGTTTCACCTCTTTCTTGCCCTGAATGGCCGTAAAGGTATTGAGAGATATATTAAGCAAATAGCCCACTCCACGGGCTTCAACAACCGCCTGAGCCGGCGTTATCTCGGTCAGGTCGCCTTTTATGTATTCAATCATCGTCTGTCTCTGCGATTTGTGTTATTTAACCCGCGCATTTACACGGGTATAAATAATAACGCACGCAAGGCGAAAATATTGCGAATAAAACGCCGTTTTTAACACTTTAAGTTCCATGAGGAGAAACGCCACACCGCACACCCATTGCAATCGCACTGCAATTACAATACAAAAGCAGTGCAATTACACTATAATCGCACCACGATTACACCGTAAACGCAGTGCGATTGCAACCGTATTTCCTACACATTGATTTTCAAGGTATTACAAAACACATTTCAACCATACCCCATCCCACTCCGACAGCACGGCAACGGCACTCCGCAACCTCGTTTCCATACAACAAAAACGAGGGCGATATTCAGCATATCACCCTCGTCCCGTTCTCATTTATCCACTATACGGCTCGCTATATCAGAACCTGAAGCTCTGCATACTCACCGTAACCTCACGTTTCTTCACAGGCATAGATGACATGGAGGTACCGCGCCACGTCTTCACCTTGCCCTTACGCCCCACGCCATCGTGTTTCATACGCTTCTTACCCTCAGGCACAACACCGTGGTTTTTGTCGTTGGAACGGTCATGATGACGTTCCAACCGCTCCGTGCGCTGACGTTCCGTCGGGTTCTGTTTCTCCATATTGGTCTTGCCGTAGCATACTGTCGTGCCTAACATCACAAATGTTATCAGTGTCAATACGAAATTTTTCATTTTCCTAATCTCCTATATTTGTTATACATTTACATTATCGGTATTCCCGATTTCCTGCTGCAAAGGTACGGCAAATAATCCTGTCAGGAAATTGTTTTTCCCTAATAAGCCACGGGGTTCCCCCATTTTACAAAAGGGAAATCCCCCAAACAACATGGGTACTGACACGATACAACCCCGTGAAACATCGCACATGCACAATGGCTGCAATGCTTTCACGGGGTTGTTGCTATATATTTGTGGCGCGACAAAAGCCACCGGTCACAATCAGCAGGAAGCATCCCCACGACCGTTGACGGCAGGCAACGCCATATTTAACGCCTTATTATCTTCCTTTCCTGTATTTTCCCTCTTCCTTATCCTCAAGCATGGAGAGATAACTCTGGTAACGTGAGGCGGAGATATAATGATCCTCCACGGCCTGCAACACCGCACAACCGGGCTCATGCGTATGCGTGCAGTCTGAGAAACGGCAGTCCTTGGAGAAACGGAATATCTCTTTGAAGTAACCGGACAGTTCTTCCGGCTCTATATCAAAGGTACCAAAGCCGCGTATGCCGGGCGAGTCGATTATCCAACCGGCAGAATCCGGAGCGAGAGAAGGGTCTTCCGAGGGTATAGGCAACATCTCACTGAACGTGGTTGTATGCGTGCCTTGGTTGTGAGCGTCGCTTATTTGCGCCGTGCGCAGGTTGGCTCCGGGTATAAGGCGGTTTATGATTGTGGACTTACCCACACCGCTGTTGCCGCTGAAAAGGGTTATCTTACCGCTGAGACTGGCACGCAACTCATCCATACCGCTGCCGTTTACGGCCGACACCGCTATGCTGCTGTAACCTATTGTGTCGTAAAGCGTACGCATCATGTCAAGATAATGCAACTCATCCTGACTGAGAAGGTCGGTCTTGTTGAACACAAGCACAACGGGTATGCGGTACGCCTCGGCCGAAGCGAGGAAACGATCTATAAAAGTTGTACTGGTTTCAGGGTAGTTAACGGTAACGATCAGCATGGCCTGATCCACGTTTGAGGCTATAATGGAACTCTGCTTGGAGAGGTTGGAAGACTTGCGTATGATGTAATTGCGACGATCTTCTATCTCGGTTATGAACGCTGTCGACTCGTCTGCCATACGTATCACGACCCTATCCCCCACTGCTATGGGGTTGGTACTGCGAATACCCTTGAGGCGAAAGTTTCCCTTCACTTTGCAATCTATAGTCGTACCGTCGTCGGCAAGCACCGTATACCAATATCCGGTGTTCTTAATTACAAGACCAGTCATGCGCTTTCCCGTCCAACTTAGATTGTCATTATCTCCTTATTCTTTTCTTCTATGAGGGCGTCGAGCTTGGCAATGTACTTGTCATGTATCTTCTGCAGACTGGTTTCCGCATCCTTTTCGAGGTCTTCTGAAAGGCCATCCTTTATTGCTTTCTTGAGTTTGTCCTTCAAATCTCCCCGAACGTTGCGCACTTCGACCTTTGCTTTCTCTGCAATCTTGCTGCACTGCTTGGTCAGTTCGCGTCTGCGCTCCTCCGTAGGCTGCGGTATAGCGAGGCGTATCACTTCGCCATTGTTGTCGGGAGTGATACCGACCTCAGAGTCCATGATGGCCTTTTCTATGCTGCGGATGGCTTTCTTGTCCCATGGTTTTATAGCTATTGTACGGGCATCGGGAGTGGTGACCGTGGCAACCTGATTCAATGGTACCATCATGCCATACGATTCAACTCGGATTCCGTCAAGTATTGCCACGTTAGCACGGCCGGCACGGATACGTGAGAGTTGCTCTTCAAGAAACATTGCCGCCATCTCCATACGCTCCTCTGCGTCCTGGAGTACTTCCTTTACATCTATCATTGGTTGGTTATTTTATTGTTTTGTAATTTATATGCTTGTATATCGAGTCCCATTTGATAACGCCTGCAAATTTAATTATTATTTTCCATACCTGCAAAATTTTTGCTTGCAAATGTTTGCGGGGTTGATTTTTTCTTGTAATTTTGCAGACAGTATGAAGAAGTTTTGTTTTGTTCTCATTTATATATGTTTGCTCTCGGCGTGCACAGGAGGCCAAGACAGAGGCGTGGACGATGATAGCAGGGCCGTAGAGATGAAGTATGCGGAGCTGCTTGACATAAGACGCGGCGACGAATACACCACGGTAACGGTGCGAAACCCTTGGGACAGCACTGCAATCCTGCACCGTTATGTGCTTATTGCCGAAGGGAAAGAGGCGCCAAAGGATATTTCCTCGAACGACATCATAAAGGTTCCGCTGAAGAATACGGCCGTATACACCTCGATACTATGCAGCCTGATGGACGAGATCGGGGCAATGGAGGCCATAAAAGGGGTCTGCGACGTGGAGTATATATATATGGACAAGGTGCAGAAGGGAGTGGCCGACGGCAGCATTATAGACCTTGGCAGCAGCATGACGCCCAACATTGAGAAGCTGATGGACATGCATCCCGACGCCATGTTCATATCACCTTTTGAGAACAGCGGCTCATACGGCAAGCTGGGGAAGCT